>ERZ1740056.1-NODE-1-length-25908-cov-7.085599_pt1 | contig 25908 bp, 18 predicted proteins | sample MGYA00581746_ERZ1740056 | MGnify/ENA primary metagenome ERZ1740056 (study PRJEB43018, sample SAMN04849745) | marine metagenome | isolation source: floating plastic debris | place: Pacific Ocean | collected 2008-09-01 | study: EMG produced TPA metagenomics assembly of...
ATCATGTTCTAGACTCAGGGGAATGTGGGTGTATGTTTGCTGTACAATGGTGAGGATTCTGCCTCACAAAGTACTATGTGTTTTGAAGCTTTGATTAACATAGCAATGTTTTATAGAAAGGATACGAAGCTTTCGGCATGAACGTTGGCATTCATTTGGTTCTTTCTGTATTCATCAGAACAAAAGAAATTTCATTACCTTGCGTTATTGTTTGCCTGGTGCATTTGGGATCTATTTTCATGACATTCAGTTTAGACAGCCAAGGATTATTAGAACGCCACTCACATTACCCAGCCAATTATCTACCGCTTCAAAAAAATGCCTGAACCCTTAATTAGACCACTATCCTAGCCTCTAAGGCTCAAAACAGATAATCAACATCATCTTTGTGCCAATGAAGTAGATGGAAAATGGGCGGATTGACCCAGGAAATCAATAGCATGTCGCTGAGTAATCATAAGTGGTAAAATCCTTCACAGACTGGCAGCATCGCCATCAGTGAAATTCTAGCAGCAGCGGCAACCCGAGGAGAACCTGATGATTACCATTAGATCAGCGGTGATATCTACTGAACCTATTTATCTCTTGCTATATTGTGTCCGCTGGGAGAAAGAATTCTGAATTGCGCTGTAATTATCCATTTTCTGGTGATTATTATATCCTAGATATCTGAGTACAGGATGATGATTGTTCATACCATGTGGTAAGTTTGTTCAGCACTTCATAGATGATGAAACACTGGGGAGGAAGTTGGCTACACAGGCGATGCTGCCAACATGGCTGAGGCCGTGTTGTTGTATTATTGATCGCCAAGATTTTCCATGTAATTCTAGCCAGAATTCTTAATTGGGTTTTGTGCCGTGGTGTCAGCAGATTACCATACAGGGGCTGTTGTTTTCCATGTCTGGCTGGGACCCCAAGTTTTTAAAACACACATGCTATTTGTCATGAACCCCATCTTTTTTCTTGTGTTCTTTTCCTATTTTTTGTTGGCGTATCGTGAGGCAAATTGTACCAACTCAGATAAGCTGCAAAATTTTGCTCCAAGGTTGCATGTCACGTTCTTTTGCTTCAATAAAGACAAGTTTACATTAATGTTTTTACAAAACGGACCATCCATTGACAGTTGTCCCGTAGTCCAGAAATACACTTTAGTTAGGCTTAGTCCTTGGCTATTTCTAGTTAGCAAAGGCGGTCATCCAGCTGGTTAAGTTGAAGGTTTGTTTGTGTGAAGACTTGCTGCTGGATAGAACCAAAGCAGAAATATCTTGGGAGACCGACGGAATTAAACCAGTGACTGCAGCATAAGATTTGATTTATTCTTATGTTCTTTTAGAGTTGATATGGTGTGCCATATGCTGAAATCTTTATGGATGTATTTATTTAGCGGTAGCCTTGGTGGTATACATTATTTCTTGGCAGAGGATGTCACTTGTAAGGAATACTAGTCAGTTATATTGAACACACATTTTGCCTTGTTTTTCTATTTAACTGGCTTGTCATCTGGTGTAATTTTATGATGAAAAAAACCGTGTTGGAAAATAGGACAATCAGATCTGGTGTGTATGGAGTATGACTCTGTCTTATCACGGTTTGATGATTTGAAAAGGATATCGTGTCACTTGAGTCATCAGAAAGGGACTAATTGTGTTTACGAGCTTGTTATAAAGTACTAAGGGCTTATATTGATGTCTTCTTACATCTGCAGCACATGGTTTGATTGATCTATGCCCTAACCTTACCAATGTTTTCGTCATGTACTCCACATCACTGGTAATGGTTTCAAGTCTTCACTATTAATACATAATCAATATGGTTATACCAAAGAATTAGGGCGTACATCTGTGTCTGTGTGCTTCTTTCAGTGGTGATCGCTCAGATTCTGGTAATTATCTAACAGGATCTGGGCCATTCCAAGTACCAGTTTCGCCGTAATATTTAGATCGAAATTCCATCACACCAAGGATAACAAGTTGGAGAATTTTTTCTTCTGTGATAGTTGTCTCGCTGATAAACTGCTTGCCTTTAGTATGAAACGCGATATTCTGCAATCTTGGTTTTATTAAAAAACAACATTGCACCAAATTTGAGCGTGCATGGTTTTTCAGTGTGGTGTTAATTGTCTGCGCCGTTTTATTGCACTCTTAATTTGCTCATGGGGTTTTGTTTGGTTTATTTACTCTGCAGCTGTGATTCAAATCTTTCAGCGCTGAGCGTAAGGTTTTCTTTCCTTTGTCTACACCACCGTTTCAATGGTCCTGCCACAGGCTTATTAACCAAGCTATAGAATTACTTATTAGGTTTGGCTAAATCAACCAATTTAAATTGAGTTTGGTAAACAATGCTAGCTGAGCTTAACTTTTAGTGGTTTGGTGTTTGGTGTGACTTGAATAGGATAGGCATCTGGTGGAAATGTATGGTTAGTGAGATTGTTCATGAGTACCAAGGGAGTCCTGTTAATTAGCTGTAATGGCATGAAATGTAATCTGTTGTCATGATCCTGGAGTCCCGCAATTAGAAGATTGCTAGAGTTTTTGAGACAGACACTGAACTCGAAGTGCTGACAATTTTAGTCTGGGCCATGGCGTAAGGTACAATTCCTATCATGATATAAACGGATCGCTGTGTATATAACGTGATTAGGTGCTTACCAGCTGGTCACCTTGATTCAGGATTGCCAAACATTAAAAAACATGTCTTTAGCATCTGGATTCGATTTAGGTGTAATTATTAGTGGCTGGTTGCTGCTTGTGAGAAATTATGATGCCGTATCATTTCACCATGAGCGAGATCAGCAGACCATAGACTACACAAAAATCTTTGTGTAAATCATTTCTTTGATTTGATTGAAGTGGATTATGTTACAATTGTGTGAACTATTGGTTGACATCTGGAGATAACAAACTGCAGTATTAAGTTCACAGAGTTGATGATTTTGTATATAATTGCAAGAGTGTATACCAAATACCAAACACCAAGTATGCAGCTGTTACTGGGCTGCCTCATTTGCATACCATGCCAAGAATATATCCTGAACGACTGAACCTAGGTTTCTGCTAATTGGTCAATAACAATGCCAGGCAGCCTGGCACCAATCAACCCAGCAGAGGCATGATAGGGTTAGAGAGGTTGTAATTAGGGCAGTTTGATTCTGTAGACTGCGCAATGCTGCCTGTTCTCAACACATCAGCTTGTTTGCTGTCGGAACCTCAGCTCAGCATTAGTGGTAGGCATCAATCAAAAATTATACGGAAGATAGAGGATATTCTATTGTTTTTTTTAGCTGATCAATAGTTTTAGAACAATATTTAGATAAAAGTTTAATAAATTTGTATCTTGGAGAGAATGTGCGTCTTGACAGAATCTTTTATCCACATACTATGGTAAATTTGGATTGTTTCTTAGTATGATAAATTTGGCAGCTTTTAGGGTAATGAGGACAGCAGACGGTGGCTCCTCATAGACATGAGGAAATGTTTTTTTGTTTATTGAATTTTAGGTTGTCCTAAGATCATTTCTTATGCGTTTGGATCAGAAGTTGGTTTGGGCTGCAAGAGGAAGCACAAAAACAATATTAGAATGGTTTTTGTGCACCTCTCCATTTTTATTTTTACCATGGTAGTAGCGGTTAGTGAATAGTTTTGTTCTGTTGCTGTGGGATTTGAATACTGTCACCAGCTAATAAATTCAGATATGAATAGGCTGGTTATTGTTGGTAATGGTACAACCACTCTCCTGTCTGAAAGGTCTGCTCAATAATTCTATTCATCTAAAGACTACTCATGGTAAATTTGTTTGGCGTGGTTCGGCTCTCTCAATGGCCCTTTTGTTAAAAGTTTCTAAGCCTTTATTGTCAAGAGTAAACCAAACTCTCTTCTATTATTGGTCTTGTCAAGTATCCCGTTCAGCTTGGCAGGCAGACCACTGAGGGTATTTAGGTAGGCGAGTTCAGTTCACTTGCAGTTGTTATTCTTCGAAGCTGTCTTTGTTAATTCCATCGGAGTTGATTGGCTTATTATTTTACTTTGGAGAGCAGCGGCGTTAGAATCTGTTAATAGGACACAGTTATACCTCTGCCAACTCTTCTCCGCGGCGCTTCATGCTAACAGATTTCTCTTTTGTCATTAGGAGAAGATAAACGCATCAGCCCCTAGACAAGCTGATTAGAAGACACACAGATAAGAGTTAAACATGGCGGATGATTCAATGGATGGCGAGGATATTTTTACTGTGATACCGACAGCTCCAGAGGACATTCCCCCATTTGACTCATCCATAGAGCAGTCTTCTCCTCTACCCTCAACAGGGAATAAAATGTCACCTCGACCACCACCATCTCTTGCCTTCACTGGTCGTCCTAGCAACGGAGCTACGCCACCAGCAGCATTTGATAAAATTGGGAATTCTGCCATGCACAGAGCTTCATCAGCCCAGAAACCTCCCAGAGAAGGAGGCAGAAAAAAAGATGGTAAGTTTTGGTCAAGTCTTTAATTTACTTCAACAACATTATGGAATTTGTGTAATTATTATCTTTATAGTAATCAATTATTGGTATTCGGATAACCAATTACATCCGGGAATATTATTATTGTTATTGTAGTGATTGTGTGTTGCATCAAGTTGATCTTCAATACTTATAAACATAATATTGATTTCTTTGAAAAAAATTTGTTTGTAGGTCATTTGTCATCAAAGCCAAATACCTTGGTTAGCATCTGGTTTGATCATGTATGTGATACAGATTTTGTGGTTTACTGTTTTCTGTGGGCTGGTTTGGTGCTGTCGTCATGGTGTAGGGTGCAAGATTACCAAACAATGCTGATCTTGGCTATGATTTCTGGTGACAGTTCTGGTATTCGATTGCACCTCCAGGAAGTGCTATTACATGTGGTGAAGGTTATGATGGCTGATGGTCTTATCTGGCCCATTACCATAACTTCCATGGGTCATTTGGGATACTGATTTGTTATGGGTATGATTTTAGCCGTTTCTGGCGGCATGTTGGGCTGGTCTGCATTTACTGGTATCCTATTTCTGTGCTGGCACCCGGTAAAACTGCTTTTGACATGTTATGTCAAAATTAGCTATGGTTTCGTGTTCCATTCAGGCAGACCATGCTCCCTAATAAGCCTTTGGGCTAACACTCAATGCTAACAATCTGTCATAATCAGTTTCGCTCTTTGTATGCAAGGTATGGGAAATTCTACCACATTGCAGCTATGTATAAACACACTCCACAGTCTGATTGTATTTCTGTCAGGCTGCTTTTATGCTCCTACGCCTTATAACAGGCAAATCTCTAGGACGACAACTGTCTGAATTATGAAGACGTGATAATGCCACAGGCAACAGAATCAAGTCAAGCGCAATTCTCTTGCACTCTGAAGACTGGCTATGTAAACCATTGAAATGAACCAAGCCTGTTTGTTTTATGGCATTGTTAAGCATTGTTCAAACATTGCTGGAGAGCTACACCTAGCCTCACCAAAATCACACACTCATGGCATCGGAGCCTCTCTTTGCTGAGATGTCCGTACACACATATAACAGAATACCAGGTATATGACTAAGGATAATAAACATTGACGAGTAGGTGTACCAACCCATAGATGAGCACCAGGGCATTAAATGTTTAGTCTTAGTATCGGGCTGTATTCGGTTGTGTTAATCAGAGATTGCAGAAAGGTCAGGAAAAAGTCAGATTAAATTATGACAAATTGGCACCAATGGCCGGCAGTATAGCTTTCGGCAGCAACATTCTTATTTCTACTGCTAAGCATGAAATAAGCAACAGTTCACAACCACCCCTCAATAAGTCCATGCAATAATCCTCAAAATTAGGCTAAGATACCACTGTAGAATCATGAGTACCATTTCATTGCGTTACATACATGTACATGTATAGTGTATCCCATTAGAGCTAAACTGTGTATTGTGGAATGATAACAGTAAATATTGCATGATACCATTAGGCAAGGAGTTCCTATGTACATGTTTAGGTAAGGTTCTGTTTTATAACACGGACCTGCTGTGATTATGTTTGTGTGCGTATGTGTGAGTTTGGTGCGATGCCTCGCCATCTGTTACCAGCTCCAGTGCGCAGAAATTTAAAATAACATGGCAGCATCCTTTCATGTGTTCACTCTTATTTGATTTCTGGTCGAGCATTTTTTTGCATCTTTTGTGTTTTGGTATCAATTTTGTCAACGCTGATTCAAGAACCAGCTGACTTTCGCATCATCTCGTCTCATTGTGTGATATCATTTTTTGCTTGCTCACCATCGTGTAGAATCAGAGTTAGAGGCTGTCTCAATGATGTCTTTGTTTTCTAGCATTTTCCTTTTCATCACTCTTTGGTGTTTAACTAAAATTTCCTCCAAATGTAATCAGATACCCTTTTGTGTTATTTGATTTGATCAACAATCCCACGGCCTTCCTCCCATCTCGGTTCTTACTGCGATGTGTTCAATCTCACGCCCAAACCATCCAATCCTCGTAACATTCTTTTCTCTAACCTCATGCATTGATGACGCAGTCTAGGTTTTCAGCAGGAAATGCTGCCTCTAGGTTTTTATGATCACATTGAAGCATCTGGTGTTTTGAATGACTCATTGTCAGAATTATTGCATCAAGGGATTAACGTCACGCTGGTTTGAGTCCTTTCAGCATCTGGTTTCTGGTAGCACCTATGTGCCAGCGAATTAACAAATTTTCTCTCCCATGCTTGAGCTTACGTCTGTGTTTTGGGACTGAGTCTATTTAGTGCATCAGATGAGAGTAAAGAAAGCGCTGTGAATACCCACAGAGCACTTATAAGCAGGGGTCAATTCCTGTCTTTAGATCTGCCGTGCACTGTGGGCTCCATTGTTCCCTTCGCTTGTCACTTGTCTGCCTTCAATTAGGGTAAAACTATTCAGCATCAAGTGTGCAGATAGCGCTAACAGGCACAGAATGTGTGTCAATACCAAATGTGCCAAAAATGCAGCGGCTCAGCTGCTCATCATTTGAGCTCATGGTATGTCTTTACATCCAGGTCATCATAAAAAAAATTACACTATTCCACTATGGGTGTGAGCTGTTTCACGGGGTGGGCTCCAACGCATCGGACAAGCTGGAATCGTCATGTTGGCATGCTGAAAAAAAATTCTTCAACCAGGCTTATTGGCTCTTTTGACTCCTTCAAATCTGGTCACCAAAAATCCATATAGCCGCAAAAGCTACCAATTACCAAAGTACAAATACCATCATCAGTGATTGGTTTCTTTCTACCAGTTTGTTCTGTTATCTTGAACGGTATTTCGATGTTCGTCTTTCTCATACAGCACAGCAACCAGCATTTTTCGTATCAAATGCTAACTAGGCCTAGGTCTTTGCAATGGTGATGTGGAAGCCTGCACCTTTGGCCTTTTCTGTGTAAATATAAATAAATCTGGTGCAATAACTGAATTAGATAAGCCCAACAAAAACAAACTCCAGCGTGCTGGGTAGATCTGGAAAATGCGTAATATCATCAGCAACTTTCTGTGGAACATGGATATAGCTCTTGAAGTAATGTAGATTTCTGTTTCATAAGGAAGAGTCATGAATAGCCGAAGTTCAAACATAGATCAGGCCATTGTATCATCTGGAATACCAAGCCATGAAATAATGAAGTAGATTTGATATCTCAGCCAAATACTGCATAATAACGACGACTGTAGCTGTGGCGGCAGTAGCCCTCATTGTTAGGGAGAGAGAGACGACTGTCTTGATGTCTGTATCAGATTACCATCCCTGCTCAGTTTGATTGTTTGAATCGTGGTCATAATGAGATAGGGAATCAGTATAGCGATGGAATTGACTGCTTAATCAAAAACAAAGCTTTGGCCGACTGTAGCGTGCGTACCTTATGTGGATTTTTATGTCTACCGCTTTAGGAGACCTTCACCTTGATTTTGATCGGTGACCTGCTGGCTTTTGATAATGATAGATTGTCTAAATTAAATGAAAAAAATGCCAGAAAGAAAGCCTCGGGCTGAAAAGCTAAGATAATAAGGAGAAGTACATGTATTTCTGTATTTTTCTAAACGTTATGGTGTTTAAAGAAATCACACGATGCTTTGAGGTGCTGTACCTCCACTTTTACTGTACAACAGGTACAAGATCATAAAATTGGTGGCGTTATGTATATTTATGTCTCTCTAAAAAATTAGCAAGAGTTTGCCAACATTACTCAGAATATGGCAGTCATAAAATAAAATGACATAAGTTGTCTGACACAATGGGAAATTGTTAATTAGCTGTCTTATAGTGGCCTGTGACCCATGAGCTCTAGTGACAGTAAATTAAATTCCACAGAGTATAAATTTCAGCATCAAATATCCAAATCATGGTTACTGGTATCTTTAACTCCCATCAAAACCTTATGACAGATCCTTGCTCTTTGGCTGTCATCTCATTGTAATCCATGCCAGCAAATAATTAACCTCTGGAAAATGCAGCCAGATGCTTTAAATTGAAACTGTTTGGTTTAGGTGTACAAATAATGCAGATTCTTCTAGCTAACTCTTGGTCTGTTGTAATAGTATGGTCTCACTGACCTACATTCTACCGCAACCTGGCTTGTCAAGATCGTATGAAATGCTGGAGGGCTGCAGCCAGCTAGCTACACAATGTGCAGCTAGAAATTCCATGGTGATAAAACATGTCAGAGGTGACCTGTAGGGAGAATAAAAAAGTAAGTGATAGATGTAATGACAGTTGGATGATGGGCAGTCGATGAGGTAATAACACGGTATATTGCAAATTATTACGCAGCCTTCTGTGGCCAGAATCATGATTAAGGCCCCGGTTCGCTCCGCTTGGCCCAATGATTACGCTGGTATCTCGTTATAACCTAAAGACCTTTCTGAACAGTCTGCTGCAATAGTTTATGGCTGAATTAAAGCTGGTTATTATCTCTAGCCTAACATTTGAGTTCTAGACCACTCTGTGCGTTAGCTGGAGAGGCGGGTCAAACTCCAACCAAACTATAGATAATAACTAAGCTGGGTTTGTGCTGGTTCAAGCACTACTCTTCACGTCCCCAACTCCGTATCAGCTGCTCCACACACAGACAGAGCTAGATAGATCACTGTAGCTATTAATAATACAAGTATTGATAACCAGCAGTTTAGAACAAGCAAAGAGCGTCACAAGGTCTCATTTGGAGATTATACAGCGCAGTGGGCAGAAGGATAGATCGTCAATAGTGACAACAGCCGTAGAGTGCCTCTGCTTGCTGAACCAGTGGACTCTTTGTTATCTTTCAGTGCCATGAATAGAGCTAGCACTTGAAAGGCATAGGTGAGCTTTTGTGGACATTTTGAATACTCGAAGACTTTGGTAGGTTTACACAAAAGAATTTAAATTGCAAATCTTAATTTACCTACGGCTGTAAATGCCTTGCAAGGCTGGTGTGCTGGGTTGATCTTCTGACTGCATGGTATTTCTTTGTACTCGGAGACCTTTTTGGTGAAGTTGTAAACCTTATCACGATTGAATTAAACATTCCATATTATAATTGACATCATAGGATAAGACTTAGATGGTCGTTGCCACCAGATAGTTAATGTTTTGCTAAATTTTCAAGGGCTGCATTTCAGACCATCCCGGGTCGAAAGAGTGGGGGGGGGTAGTTGGTATTTACCAGATCTTAGTACTTAAATATCTAATTACGATGACCCAAAATCACAATTATTTTTGGGCAAAAGTCAATTTATGTAGGCTACTTCCAAAACAGTGAAGCCCCCCAGTGCAGAATGGCCGCAGAATATGCTATAATTAAATGTATGCTGATTATCGGCATTTTTTTTGGGAAATTTTTTTTGGGTTTTTGCACTTATGGCGTAGTGTGAAATTCGATGATGGAACCGCCAGAAACTGGTCCTGTAAAATATAAGAGTGGTTGTGTGCAATATTCACTTGTACTGCGGTGATAATTGATTTTCTGTTAATTCTCTCTCCTAGTCTCCCTATATTCATCGGACAGACATTCTATTGGAATAATGATTTCGTGCCAGCAGTTGACTTCGCATCAGCCGCTGTTTCCAGGCCTGGCTTGTCTGATTGATTGGGGTTTGGAGCAGTGGGCATTTGTCTTTCTTCTATCATTTCTGAAGCAGCTATTGATTTATCTGCAGCAAGCAAACAACAGGGCTTGAGGATTGGCCATCAGCTGGCGTTGTTCTGCCGTGGGGAGAGGACATGCTCCAGTGACTACTGCACCTAATACTACAGCTGCTACATTCTTCATTCTGTCATAGTCTCAACCGACTGATCGTGAGGGACAAGCTCTTGTAATTCACTATAATAATCGCTAAGTATTGGCATAGTGCTTTCAGCAATTACAGCATTCATTGGCTCTTTGTGCTTGGGAAATAGCTATCTATCCTGGTCTCTGGTTTCATCGACGTTGCTTACATCTATACTTCATCGTTCAACAGTTGGCTTCATTGATGCTGGTATTTTGTCATACTAATCGCTACCTAGCACATATGACCTACTCTACTTTGCAATCACTGAGCCAATTTACACTTCAAGTCACAGGGGATTCGTTCCAGCTGGCTACAGTGCTCTTCACTCTGACAAAAGGAGTCTTTCTGGTATCTGTGATAACATCCTTCTTGATAGATCTTCAGTATACTCAACATACTGGTACTGGCTGCATTGGAAGGATCTAACGGCATTACTTGCGTGGTATGATGTGATAGATGTAACAAACATCTATTTTTCTCTTTCTTGATAACAGGCTTCAGGATGAAACAGGGAGATCAAAGTTTTGGGATCGTTGGCATTGCATCATCCAGAAAAATTAACTTTCAGTCATTTATTATACATAGTAATTAAATACAGCCACCATAAGTTTTTATGGTGTTCCTTAACCCAAAAAAGTTTGTGTGAGCAATTATTGCTGGAGGGTTGGGTAGATAGAACGTCCAGTAAAATTATTATAGGGCACTCTTTCTCTGGCTAATATGTTTTGCTTACAAGACCATCTCGTTGCTGAATCGTACTGCATTTTTTTGCCATCCTACAAGCTGATAAGCATTCTCAACAAGAACCTTATATATTTGTTCTAACAGCTTGAGATAAGAAACCTGTGCTGTGTTGTCAGCTTAAACAAGACTGTAACCGTCTCCCTCATCTGTCAGATTAGATGTGCCAGTCTGTGTTCTGTGCTAACAATAAACCATCTCAGTACAGGCCACAGCCGCATTGCTGTACAGATAGCAACAGGAAACATTTTGCCTGGCTTGGCATCCTTATCTGCAGTGGAGTTTGCACTGGCCGGGATGAGGGTATTATCTTTAGAATCAATGCCATTTACCAGGTCTTTATCAAGGACGTGGTGTGGAGCCACTGCGGCTGCTGGCATCCGAGAAGTCGATAGTTACAGCCAGGTGTTGCTGGCTGGATGGGGTTACATCATTACAAAGGTTACCATATAAGCTAGAACTTAGTATGTGCTGTAAGTGAGCACCAGCAATGATATAAACGTGGCATTTTTTGTTCTGTTGCAGGTTTACCGAGTCATGCTTTTAGCAGAAACTATTACTGCAGATTCTGTTCTTTTAACACAACCAAATCAAAGGTACATCTATACCACTTGGTAGACGTTCACGGAGTCGACTACAAAATATTTTCCTGTGACAGATGTGATTACGCCAGCAGATGGAAATGCAAGGTGGGTGCTTCAAATAGAATATTGTATCGGCATTACAATTTTATTGATTGTTTTTCACTTTATAATGGCTCTCTGGTGAGTTTGCCTAAAGTGCATGCATTTGACCTCATGTCACTCTTGCTTTTCTGGTATTCTTGCTGTAATGCAGTGCGCTGTCTTCTCCCTGTGCTTTCTACCGCAAGGTTCAGCTCAGAAACAATAGTCTTCATAAGGTCACCCTGTGCATAGCGTAATGTTCTGACAGCATTAGTTTTGGTTACCGTTCCGTATTTCACCAAAACAGCGGTCTGAACATCATAACTGCGCTGCCAAGATCTGAGGCAGCCGGATTGGTGCCATACAGCACTGGTTATTCTGCTGCACATCAATATTAATTATTTGGGATTACTGGCTTGGCAAAGGATCTGGAAACAATTGATTTATTCAGACTCTGACACAGGAGAGCTGAAGCGCTTCTTCACTTCACAATGCACCAGGTGGTCTTAATGTAATCCATACCTAATTTGTTTGAGAGTCTCTCATCTTATCATCATGATGATGTGTTTGTAATGTATGGGATGAGAGAAAGAGAGGCAAGAGAGTGTGGCATGTTGCGCTGGTTAGGTTTCCCCTGAGCTACTTGGCAGAAAATTAATCAATACAGCTCAGGTTATCGAATAAGCAAATATAAGCATCTTGTTTGATCAAAAGGAACTGGGTTTGACACGATAGAATTTCTCAAAGGCAGGGTCAGGTTTATCGCTATGTTATGTCAGCTCCGTAGACCTTCTAATCTGAAATTGCTCTGCATGACTCTTGTTTCGCTGGTGTTCGCAGAAGCACTTGAAAACTAGGCCTGTCTGATAAGAACTACAGGAAACCTCGACTTCATTACACTTCCTGTCATTTCCATTCATCAATCCTCACTTTGCAACTCGTCTGTAATTTTCTCGTTTGAACTTTTGGCTAACAACAACCGGATTGCAGATATAAGAATTCAGCTCCATAGCCTGGCGCACAAGCACTTTGCTGAAGTGTTGAACAGTGGTTTCTTTGTCAGTGGCTTGATATTTTTTATTCATTGCAGGCGCGGATGTTTGCTTTTTCTTTAGACGTCTTCACACCTCAAGTTGCTTTTTCTTAAGCAGATGTTGCAAGACAAAGAGAATAGATAATGGGGCAATTTTTTGTGGCTTTCACTTATTAACAATTCACATGGCAGGATCTGCCTGTATTCATGGTTTCCTGTGAGAGCTCTTCATTCCCTCTCACATTGACCAGTTTCAGGCGCTGAGTAATTGGTATCTGCTATGCTGTAATTATTCACTAGGGCCAAGGGAATAATTATGGTGTGTAGAGAATTTATTGATGGTTGGAAGTGGTGGAATGGAGCTTGCTTTCAATTCTCAGCAGCTATACCAGACATTATTAGCTAGAGGCTTCCAGATTGCATTGCAGAAAGGTTTCCAGTCCAGTGAATATTCTGAATAGAGGAATTGTACTCTTTCTCGTTATCCTACAAGCCGAATCAAAATCATCTTATTGAGGCATGCTGGCGCTGGACCTTCTAGAATTACCAAGCTTGCGCTTTGTCCCAGTCATATGAATCTATACTATTCTTTTGTCCCCTTCGTGGATTGCATGGCAAACATAATCATCAAAGATGCCAGTTCTGCTTCGCTACAATTGGTTGTCTGTCTTCCATTCACTGTGTATGGAAATGTCAACCTTCAGTAAACAATTTAGAGTGGGTCGTGATGTTTATGGCACAGTAATTGAGTTGTGATCAAGGCGTCCATCCTCTCTGTTAAACACAGTAAGATAACCCACAGTGTTTGGTTTCTATTTTTTGTAGGTGATTCGTCATCGTAAAATGATCCATAAGATCAACGAGCCAAAGTTTGAACCAGAAGTGCATGACAGCAGAAGTCAGACAGGAAAGAGACCCCCACCCGCAGTTCACTTACAGCAAGCTCAGGCACAAGCTCAGGCTAACCTATCCAACAACAACAACACTAAACCAACTCCAGACAGCCGCAACAAGGCAGCTTCCAGCCAAGCTCAGGTGGCCGCTGCTGCAGCAGCATTCTTGGCGGCACAGGCTCTGCCTACAAATCTACCTACATTTGTACCACAGTTTGCTCAGTCACAGTTGGCGAGCCATCCAATCAACCCATTCCTGAATCAGACGCCACCCGGCTTACCGCTGGTGAATAAACCTACAGACAGACACAGTCCATCCATCGGCAACATAATGTCATCGCCAGCAGCTGTCAAACAGGAGGAGACAAAACCATCGTTCGTGTCATCTCTGACAAGCAAGACCACCCCACCATCCTCCTCGTCTGCCGAGGGGGGACAATCGAGGTATTATTAAGTTATAGTTTTATTCCGTGGCATCATTCTGGTAATTACAGGCAGTGACATTTGATGGTCATAATTTAGTGATCTGTATCCATGGGAAGGCAGGAAATCATAAATTCCTGTGCTAATTTCTGGTTATTTACACTCTTGACTAAGCATGAGAAAACTGTGAGATCTGTGATTCTTGACTACCAGGGAAAATAAGAATACGTGCGTAGGCTAATGAAGCAAATGGTTCCATATTCTCATCAAAGGATATATCATACATTTCATGAGTAAACCAACCAAGTCAACCACTATAATTGTAAAATTTCTTGTTTGTTTGTTTGTTTGTTTAAACACTTCTCTTGCGTTTGATGTTGGGTTTTATCAAACCTGCTCAGAATCTCTGTCTTGGCTCCCCAAAATAAGAAATGTGTGCATACTATCCATAGCGGAGGCAAGCAAAGCAGGGCTGACCATATTTTGTGTTTATTGACTATCGCTGGAGATTTAGAGCATCTTATGAATGGGTGAAAGGACTAACACCCATTAGGAATGTTAATAGGGTTTTTATTGATTTTCAAAATTTTTTCCAGCTCGTTTATATGCCGGGTTGTCTTTATCTCCTTTCTTATTCAAGTCCTATCCATGGCAATCTTCCTTTTGTTAGCTTCTCCCATTTGTCATAATTATCTCTGTATAATCTGTGATTGCAGGAGAAAGCAAAGAAAACCACAGAATGTAATGAAGGTAGTTAGAGATGGAGATAATGAGATATACCAGAGCTCCAGACCGGAGAACGATACAGGTCTGGAGATCAGCTCACAACCAATAACTGAAACTAAACCTAACCAAGAGGAGGAACCCCAACCGCTATCTGGTATGTGATATAAATATACACTATCATGGTTGAAGCGGTGTTGCATAGTTGGCTAGGTTTATCTTACTGGTTACCTCTGAGTTCTATTTAGCCATCTAAACCCATCTGTCTTAATCACATATGATGGTCAACCAGACTGGTTTAGCTATCAGGTAATAAAACCTCTCTGCACACCATAAACCCATTCGGAGTTATCCTCTATGATTTGAAATTATTGTTTACAAGCTGTCTTATAATAATAGCGCATTTACACTGTTGAACTTACTATCAGCATTGTGTTTTTAGGTTACTGTCCTTGAAATCTATGTTATTGCCCTAGAATAGATCATAATAACCCTTTATTATAACTCAGCATTGTTCTCAGTGTGATATTGTTCACTCTGTGTCAATATTTCATTCAGTTTCTCTGCTGCACAGCACTATAGCCTCAGGCACTTATCTGTAGAGCATAACATTATCATCTCTGAATAACCAACTCTCTCAGCCATAAAAAATTGCATAATTTGGCCACAGGGATGCCAGAGAGAGTGAATGGCTGATTTCTGCAGTCCTTGCTAATCGAGTGGCATGTTCTCAGTCTCAGTGTGTTTGTTTGATCTGCTCTTCTGTCATGGGAACCAAGAATGTTTGTCTCCAGCTAATGCTATCAATCAATGGCAGTCATTGAATGATTGGTGGTTCTGTCCTATCCACGATGAGAACTACGTCTGGTAGAACTATTACCATGGTGTTTTACTTATCTCTGCCATGGAATCTGCTATCATTAGTTCCAGTCACTCTATATTCTGACTGACATACCATTATATTCCACAACAACTGAGATTTGTGTCTGTACGTGTATGTGCTGAAAATTTGGAACAGTTACTTGGCAAGGAGGAAGAATGCTCTGGAATTCTTATAATGTTTATGGGTGGCTGCATTATCAATTGGAGTCACGCCAGTAGTATCATTACGTAAGTCTAATGCAGAAAATTCAACCCTCCATGCAGATGTACTGGATCTGTAGATGGTAGTCAATTTTAGAAACTGATTTTCCATTTTCATGAAGTGCTTCTGCACCCTGCCTGGTCCTCTCCTCACAAATTATCAGACCCAAAAATCTAGGTGTCCTTATGTTGCAAAGTCGGGCTTTTGTGTAAAGGTATTTTGTCATTATTTTAAACTTCCAGTTATGATTTCGCTACTTTTCTGGCTGCTCAGTCAAACCTGTTTCCTGTTCAAGCAGTTAAATCTTTTACTTGTACACTGTAGTCATAATGTGCAACTCTACGATTAAAAAAAATGTCATGCGGTTTCTCTCCAAATCCAGGATACTTCAGTCGCCCATCATTCACATCTCATCTGTTTGGTGGTGTCATCGGTTCAGAGAGGGGAAGTATTCTCACATTTTCCGGCATGCAACAGATCAGCTCCTCCCCTTTTAACATCTCTCGTCAGTCTCCTATAGCTCTTGTGATCTGGTGGCATACCTACTCTTGCAGGGAAAGCGTACTCTCCAGATTTATTTTTAAGACATGAAGGCACTTTTCAGAAAAACATCTATTGCAATACATTTTCAAAGCACACCATGGACTAGACATCAGGGGGAGTTTTTTCTGTTTTGGTGTAGTCTAGATTTTCTGGTTGCTCATGGTCCTGAGATTTTGTTTCCAGCTATCTTGTCCTCCTTCTTTGACTATTTTTTTCGTCTTGTTATCCCAATCCTCTAACGATGTCTCGTACAACATCAGTGATCAGCACTGTCGGAGTATGATCACCAACAGCATGAGAAGATAACTCTGGCTCAAATAAAAGTAATTGATTATCATGGATGAACATGCATTTGTTGTAATTTTGCTCATTGTTTTATTGTTTTGATTGACAGATTTATTTGGTGGCGGTTTAGATGACAGTAATTCTGGTGGTATACTTAGTGGACCCGGCTGGAGGCGTCGGCTCATGCCTAAAGCTGTGGCCGTCACCAGTGCAAATGAGAAACAGGGTAGCCCACCAGACAAACAACCCAGCCCCACCAAGACATCTCCTGTCAATAGTAAGTCCAATCAGTTAGTGGTAAATCTGTGTTTTTCAAAGAACCAACCGAACCAAACATATCTCAGGTTTTTATTCTGTAGCTAAGTGAGTTTAATGTTACCTAGAACTGACCAAATACATGTAGTATTTTATACCATGTCCCACCACTTTTTGCTAGTAGTTTGTCATTTGTTTTCATCTCAGTCCCATTGCTAAACAGTCTATGAATTGCAAATCATAAATAGTATAGAGATTTTGGACAAGATCTTCTTCCCAATTTCATAATCCAAACTGTGTCACTAAGGATTTTAAGTATGAGTTTTCCATGACACCGCGGGTCATTTTCTAAGAAAGCTTCACTTTGGTTGCCAGTTTTGCACCTCCAGCATTCTTGTGTGATATTTGGACAATTTGTTCTTTCAACATGATTGTCGTCGTAGTAACATGATACACACACTTTCATTGGTTTGATGGTATTTAGGCTTTTGTCATGTAAATATATACGTCCAAAGTGAGCATTCCAAACGCTACTTTATGAATTTGCGCTGGTTTTGTATAAATCAGCTCTTTTCAGAGGGCTTATGGAATTGTTCTCCTACATTACATGAATATGTAGATCTTGAACATGTAAATCAAATCGATAAGAATTCAGTTCTTGATGACTTTATCTGTATATGTGTGATTTTTTAGATGTACTGAAGCCGAGTACTTCACAGCTTTCTATATCTAGCAGCGTCAGTAATAACAGTAATCCTGACACACAAGGGCTCAACTCCTCCAGTATTGAAGATGATGATGTAAGGGTACGTCTACTTAGATACTTCTGATACTGTGCAGGGTGAAGAACACAGGCCCCCAGCAGGCCTGGTATGCTCCCTGGATGTCCACAAGTGGAGTTACAAACGGGGCGTCTAGGGAGTAAACAAGGCCGCAGGGGGCCTGTGGTGAAATGTGTGCCATTATGGTCCAGCCATATGTGTAACATATGACTGGTTGTGTTCCAGGAACCTGGCTCACCAATAAAAGAAAATGATCCGTACACGCATATTGGAGTCAAATGACTGACAAATATTTGGGATAAACACTATGTGAACATTTTGTAGTTGAGTTGAGATCTTCACATTTCATTGCTATTCAAAACTGTTTTTGCTAGGGATTTTTTATCGTTGGTTCTAAAAAGCAGATTCTTCCTTGTTATACACTAGTTCCTGGTGTTATAGGTTATCCATACCCGGTATCACCATTTATGTAAAATATCAGATGGCTTGCTCACTTCTTCATTCCTCATCTGCCAAATTTAATATCAACAAACGGTCATAGTTTTTATCATATTGATATATGTAGGAGGATGTTCTGGCCATGGCCAGCTGCTTAGTCCACCATTCTAAATTCTCACCACTTGTGCATTTTGGTTCCTTGATTATCATTATCAGGAGTCAATTGTATTCAAAGAAGTGTTTATTAAACAAGGAAGGACTCATAATGATGCTTTTTGAAATAGTTTGGTCTACATTTCCTGGAAATACCGTGGAGGAAAAGTCAACCAAATCTGGAGGTGCCAAAGAATCTCTGTTTGCATTTATCTCGGTTGCAACACCCAGATTGATTCATTAATGGCTTGATTTACACGGGAAAAATCTAGGTTTACTTATTGCAGTATACAGTAATTTAGAGCAAAACAAACTACACTATGCTGGTGTTTGGTTAGATATTACTGTGTATGAAGTTTGGTATACATAGATATGGGTAATTCAATGATTTGTTTCCTTGTCACTCAATCATACAGTGGGCGGATGCTAACTTTTGTGACAATCATCAAGGAATGCCGAACTTGCCAACTTAGTCAAGGAATTGATAAAACTTCGTCACCACAGATGAAAAGAACAGCAGCAAAGCCCACCATCTTTTTTAATGAGTCAGGCGAGCAAGTCTTTTCTTGGTCTTATCAGAAGACCCGCTTCATTTTAAAACAAACTTATTCTCGGCTTGACTGCCAAATAATTACGTAAACTATAAATTTTACTTACTCACTTTTTACTCGTCTGTATAGGATAAGAACGTCGAGGAGATAACTATCGATGATGAGCCACACTTCAGATGTACAGCCTGTAACTTTATCAGTAAGTTCAGATGGAAGACAAGTAAACACTTCAAATCAAACCACAACTCAAGTAAACAGTACAGCTGTAATGTGTGCAAGTTCTCTACTGCTAACAGAGTGGACTTCTTCAGTCATAAAGCTACTCACAGCTCCCGAGTAAGTATAACAAACTTGTACGCTCCTACCGCTTACCATTCTCTATGTAAAATCCTCAACTCCTTGTTTAGAATTCCTGTGTTTTTAGACAATAAACACATATTCTTGTTGTTGTATGCATCAAAGGTATGAGGTAACTTTCCTGATCTCCGTTGCAATAATGACAAGTCTGCATCTAATGAACATATGTAATACATTTTATTAAGCCAACAAAATCCCTTCTGCCTCAGACATAGTTAATTGTGATTGGGTATTTTCACCATAGCCGGAGTTTATGAATTATCCACCACCATATGGGCGATTCGCTCATCCAATGATGGTACAGCAGGTAAAATATACTGACAATCATTAACTTATTCTTATTATAACCTGCGAATGTGCACACCTGTGTGACTTTGTTTGCTCTGACCCTTGGAGTTATTTCCTCCTGTAATAGAAGAGGATAACTCCAGAGGCAATCGTAAAACTTGGTTTCTTGTGAACTGATTTCTGTGACTTCAATATTTGGAAGTTATTAATGTAAAATAAGTGTGAAATGAGGTTGTTGTGCTAGCTAATGGCATGGTGTGAATATATACTAGTTTTTTCATGTTTTACGTCACAAATTGGTGCTTCAATAAGTAGTTTCTTGTTTCCTAACTGTAATTAACTTTTTGTCAATAAAAAACCAATAATATAGTCAGATAGTTGATAATATATCTACCTATATACCTTTCTCACTAATGTGGTAGCATATTAATGTTTTATAACCTGAACTTACTGTTACTTACAGCTATTTGTAATCATGCTCTGTTAGTCCTGAACTTCATAAATTTGAACACCGCATGATTGGTTTGGTATTTATCTAATTCCGTATTCCTGTGTGTATCCAGATATGTTTTCACTGCTTATTTGGGATATTGTGTCTTTTAAACCAGCTACTGGTATCATATTTTACAGGGAATGCACAAATGTGAGGAATGCGGGTACATTGCATCTAGCAAAACTAATTTAGACCGACATATGCAGAACCATCGCTCTAACAATCCTATCAAATGCCTGTACTGCAGCTTCTCATCAACCGGCGAGGCAGCAATACAGCGTCACATGGCGGAACATCACGATCAATCAGAGATACCCATCGCCATGAGGAAACAATTCCCTCAGACCTCTGAAATGGACACAGAGAGTCAAGATGAAGGTTTGTTTGCTGCTTGTTCGTGCTCTATGCTCTGTAGTGTAAATATGTGTATGTGCTTCAGCCAGCTGGCTTTGGAAGGCTTTAGGCGCCTTGGTATGTTGAAGTAATTGGCGGATATACACAAATTACAGAATGAAAACCTATTGTACATGCAAAAATAAGCTGGCTTTGAAACAATACTGAAGGCAAAACAAAGGAATAGTGTCTCTCAGCATGCGCTCTATCTAGTCTGTAATGGCACACTGTATTCGTAGTTGTCTGTCCGTCGTTCCACCTTGTATGTTCCTGTTATTTAGAGCAAACAACTCCCACCATCGCTCATGGTTTATGCTGGGTTATACTATAAAATGTGAACAAGAATGATACTAAAACTCTTGTCTATCTGTCTGCTGCTTTCTGGAACTTTAAACATGTAATTCCAAAGGATCAGTGCCCATGATTGATCAATGTTATATGCAGCGCTACTGTATGTGTTACGTATCAAGCTCTTGAATCCCTGCCCATCCCATGAGAATGATAACCAGCCTTGAACTGCTCACAATATCCTAGTGCTCAGTTAGCCATTACTTCCAAAGCATCTCACCATGTGACACTCTCCTCGTGGACATATGGACATGTATTCGAATGTTGGGCCTATTATTGAAAAAAAACCCTGAAGTCCGGCATAGGAAACCTGTATGTAAAATATGGAAGCAATGGAATATGGAGAGATGCTTTGCCGCTAGCTATTAGGAGAATTGAGAGGCTATGTCTATGTGTAATGCATGCTGGCACAGCATTGACACCTGGTTGATGGCTGTATTCTGATAGGAATGGTCAATGGTGATGGGGAATTTAACTGTGAGCTGTGTGGCTATACGGCTCGAAACTGGAGTAAAATGAAAGAGCATATGATCCGACACTCCGAAGGCACGCCATTCGCATGCTCCTACTGTGACTCTAAATACAAACGACCTGCAGACTTGAACCGCCACCTCAAAATCAAACACAACACATGTCTGGCTGACATTGGCCTGGATGGCCCTACGCTCAAGGGCGTCATGGGATCCTTTCCCGGTTCAGGTAAATCAGTGATGAGCAAGCAGTCACCAATTATAATTGCTTCCTCTTCGTGTTTTGTCTTCTGGATGCAAAAGGTTTTGAGTTTTAATGATGACATGATATGTGTTATGCATGAGCTTGTTACACCCTGTGAGCGCTGCTTCTCCCCTCCACCCCTGGCAGCGATTGCAATGACAGTAGCTTTCCCCCTCTACTATCATATGAATGGCTCGCTCTCTCCTCCTATCTGTCATACTCCCCTCCTGTTGTTCCTATATGTGTAATATTCAGCCTTTGTTCTTGAAACTTCCTGCTAAATCTAGAAACTCCCCAAGGAAGTTAGCGATGGTACAGGGTCGTATATTTTGTCCTGTGCTGAAACTATTCGTATGGATACAGGTGTTGATGAGATGGGAGGCTCAGGAGACGGATCAGGTGTGAAGAGACCGTATCCAGCTATGGAGGGCGGTGTAGGTGGTGACAGTGATACTGATGATCCTAAGAGATTGTGTATAGATGAGGAAGGAGGAAATTTACAGTGTCCTCGATGTAGTTATGTAGCTAAGTGGAAGAGTGACTTGGAGAGGCATATGAAGGTCAGTCCCTTACTTGTCATGTGCCTTACATAGGAAATACATGTATCCGGATTTTCATTCATCCACATGAATATATATATTTTAGACCTTCTTTCGGCAAGGAATACTTTTGCACCGTTTGTAAACTATGTTGGGCTTGTATTTTGTTGCCGCACAGGTTCTGATTGTGCGATTTGAGGATCATAGTTGTTACAAGTTTTGTTGAAACTTGTCTACTATCCTACTGTATCCTGTTTATAACTGTTGAATATTCTAACAAAAGATTGATATTATTATCTGACTTAGCAGGTACATTCTGAGGAGAAAAGATTCGGTTGTAACATCTGCTTCAAGTCGTACAAGTACCAGGGTGACCTCAATGTTCATATGAGAAAGTCACACGCAGCAGGACATATCAGATCACCGAAACAGTCTAACGGTGGCTCGTCGGGAATGAACATGCCTCCGTCTATGTCTAAAACTCCTCCTCCCAATGTTCAGGTGCTCTCTAATGAGGTGTGTGTGTGCATGTGGTGTCATTGCTGTGCAAGCTTCTATCCCAGGAACATTGATATGTATATGCCGCTGTTGTGTTGATATTAATTTGGATGGGCTGTTGTGATCGACCATCAACCTTTCAAATACTAATCTTAGTGAACGTGTTTTTATCTTCATGTGCAACATGTTACCACAGAATTTGTGTTGTGTCAACCCACACCATCTGGATGATGTGACAACTGCTTGTTGGATTGTCATTTTTTTCCAGTAGATAATTATTTCCTTAGAATAACTTGTTCAATACCAGCTCTTTTTTCCAGGTCATAGTCAATATGAGTCATGCTGCCATAGTGAACCCGTTGGCTAATCTAGGTCCACCAATGTTCCCAATGTCAGCCAATCAGCAGTCATCTAACCCTCATCAGTCACCTCCGGAGTATTCTATGCCACCACAGCTGACTAGCGCTCCTCAGATGCCAATGCTGAAACCCGCTCCTAATCTGAAGACTGCTATCAGTAAAACTGGTGCTGTCCCCGGCATCACTAGTGCCAGAGATGTCAAACTCAACTCTGATGGTAAACCAATCAAGAAAGGAGAGCTAGACCCTTCTACCATGGTGCATGTGCCTGGAGGTATACCTTTACTGTTAGCCTTCTGGTTACTAGATATATATTTAGGTGTGATTGTCAATTGTCACCAGGTAGAGAGCATAATCACTTGTGTCATACTTGCATCTGGTCTATGCCATAGATTTGAGATTACGCAGTGGTGATCGACCAAATCTTGTGCAAATTTATTTGTTTAGTTGTAAGGCATCCTTTTGAAAGACAATCTGTTTTATCAATATGATTTGCATATACTTTTATTGTAGGCGAGTTCAAATGTCTGAACTGTCGATATGAGACCAATTTTAAGTCGCACCTAGACGCTCACATGAGGTTACACCCTGAGAAACCGTTTCATTGTAAGTTCTGTAACTATGCCTCCTACTGGAGAGGTGACACCAAGAAACACATCGAGAAGAATCATGCGGATAAACTACCAGAGGGTATCAACCCATATAACCTAGTAGAGCAAGTGTTTGAGGTAAATAAAGCAATAGGTTGGTCACCTTTCTAATAAGTACTGTGGTCAGGGAGCATGTAAAACTGTTTCCAATTTTAGGAAGATTGCATGATGCATTTAGTGTCTTTAACCATAATCAGGCGATGCAATCAAAACATTTGAGTTTCAAGGCCGAATTTGTTGTTACAGGAGGCTGTAAGAAATAGCCCTCACCGACATAAACCTCTGCCTGATGTGCACAACCTACCATCTAAGTCTGATGCCAAGATTGATAAGGGACGTATCTGGACGCCCCCAAATCAGGTTAGCAAATCTAGAGAAGGAACCCCAGCACCTGCAGAGCTGAAGATTCCCTCCCTCAGCACCACACCCTCCAGTCTTTCTCCTTCCAGTGGAGTCGTGAAACATCACGGCACAAAGAGTAAGGGTAAGATAGGTGTGCCGCTTCAATGTGCAGGGTGTGGCATGACCTATTTATTCGTACTTAGTATAACCATTGTTGACATGCTAATTACCAACAACTGTATAATTAACTGTACGGTGAATACTAACTCTGCCCTGAATATCGTGTTGTGTTGATATATCATAGTGCCATGGTGTGTTTTGTGCTCTCAATTGAATTACCTATCTGCTCTTAGCAAAGGAATCAAGTTAAGTTGGCTGATTTGAGTAAAATATGGCGCCAAACCGGATTTTAAGCATGCCAGTTTTATTTGCTGTGCAATGGCCTGATTTGTAATGATGCTAGATGCAAGTAAGCCGTCGATGGTTTCATGATTAACCAGCAACGCCTGTGCGTTCAGTTAGTCATACATTAGCATGCTCTCTTGCAGAAGAAGGGGGTAATGGCCAGCAGTCTATTCAGTGCCCTCACTGTAACTACAGTACTAGCAGTGAATCCAGACTCAACGCTCACATGGCTACACACTATAACCTCAAGATATTCAAGTGCCCTGAATGTGGTAGGTGATCGCATGTTGATATTTTACATCTTGGCTGCTTAAAAGCTGGAGTTTTGGAACACTAAATAACACTTCTACTGAAATATCTTGCCCTGACTAAGCCGAATAGATGCACAACTCCATGCTATGCGAGTGTTTCCCTCAGAAATGACGGACACCTGACCAATAGAGTTTATCAAGAGCCATTTTTCATTGACTACTTGACCACCTTATTCACATCGACATCTACATTGTACTGATTATAATGCATGTATAGGATAACCACGCATCTATAATCCTAATGTTTCAGGTAAGCGAGCTAACTGGAAGTGGGATATACAGAAGCATATGAGAACAGATCATCCCGGTAAGCCTGAGAATGTGATTGTTATGGATACAGTAGAAGCCAGAGACACACTAGACGAGTATCTGAAGCAGCACCCGGAGCAGAGAGGCAAACCCAAGATTGGTGTCTCCCCGGATTACAGACCTGAACATTGGCCTAAACCTAGGGTAAGATATCAAATTATTAGATTACTACCATGATTTATTAGTTTGTATTTCTTCCATGCTAACGTACAAATGTGGAGATAAGCTTTTGCGTCTTTTCTGTAGCACATTTTCTTGAAAACCCATATTTAAGAAGCACTAATTATGATGCCAAAATATTGGCCAAAAAGACCAGAAGCACACGGGTGTACGGAATCAACAACGGTTTGTCTTAACTGTACATGACTTTCTTTCTATAGCATATATTGTTCTATATGTGATGTTGTGGCTCTTATTGGAAAAAGCAAAATGCCATATTGTCCCGATGATACCATTATGCTAATAACCTGTTTTACTTCTCAGCAGGATATGACATCGAGTTCTAAGACTACGAGCATCCGTCCGTTCAGATGCTCCATCTGTGGTCGTCGTAGCAACTGGAAGTGTGATATACGTAAACATTACAGACAGGTGCATCCTGGGAGACATGATGCCAGAGTAGAGCTCATGACTAAAGAGGAACTGCTAGAAGCTGGTAAGATAGGTCCCATGGTGAAACCTTGGAATACTGCTAGTCAATGTGGCTCGTTTGAAATTGATATTGTAGTATAAGCGGTTGATGATTGAATTGTATTGTTCCACTCATTGTTTCCCTATACCAACACCCATTCGATGTCTATGAGACAACCCTGCTGGACATGTATATTCAAATCAGCGTATTTACAATCACCATTCCCCACATCTAGAATCATTGTGCAAGGCTTGATTTACCAACATTTCGAGCCACTGAAAAATAAATGTGACTTAACTGGAGTCGTCCTCCTTATATCAATGAGCGATGACTCCCTGTGAGAATTACTAGCCTGCATACTACAGTTGACTTAATACAGGTGAGAAGGAGGAAGATGTGGACCAGCACTATCCTGAGATGAAGAATGG
>ERZ1740056.2-NODE-2-length-22995-cov-7.952398_pt1 | contig 22995 bp, 14 predicted proteins | sample MGYA00581746_ERZ1740056 | MGnify/ENA primary metagenome ERZ1740056 (study PRJEB43018, sample SAMN04849745) | marine metagenome | isolation source: floating plastic debris | place: Pacific Ocean | collected 2008-09-01 | study: EMG produced TPA metagenomics assembly of...
GTTTTAGCAAACAAATAATATGATCATAAATTTTATTGTATCATACTGAAGTTTCTCTATTATTGTTTCACTCCCTTAATTTGTATGTGTAGATCAGTAGTTTTTGTTATTGTCCCAAGGGTTATGTGTGCTGTGTTGTCAACACCTTTCTGACTAACTGACATAAAGGAACATCAAATTGTCTTGCACCCAATGTTCTACGCTATAGTTATTGCCATCCATATAATTACCTCAGGCCTACATTTTTTTCGATATTGGACAAATGTCACGAGCCTATCAAGGCTTTCTATTCAATAGTTGCTTGTGTGTGTTTTAGCCAGTGACAGCTGTAGGTTTGAGTATTATGTATTTACTCATGGAGCGACCTGTGTTGATATAGGAGCTGCCGGAGAGAGATGTTTGTAAACTCATCCATAGTTGTTTTATTATTACATGAGAGTGAAGTGTTTGAGTTCAATGTTTGCCGACATTTCATGGTTGTACATCCCTCTGGCGCTGCCCTTCATTCTCGTTTCACTCTACTCTTATTTATGATGTATGCAATATATTTGATTATTAACCAATGATTGATTGGTGTTATGTAACAACAGGTTTCCTGTAGGCTTTCCTACCAACTTGATAAGTAATTAATCAGAGACGGCCAGCCACAGCTAAGGCGTAACTCACTGACAGGTTCTGGTTCCAGTTTCCATTAATTAGCAGATGCTTGATTAGATATTCAGGGGCATCTCATTATTTTTCTTTGTCTGAAAAATCTAATGAAATCCGCCATCAACTTCACAGAGTAAAGCTCTATACAAGATTCATGGAGTATAAAGATAGGGTCTGCACCCATGGAGGAGCAGTGGTACTCTCAACTCACACTTGTTCACCACTCGTTGTTTAATTCAGCTGCTAATCCAGATGATCCTCACTATAAAGTGACTGCAAGAGCAATCATCTTTCTAACTTGACATTTTGCACTTCAATTCTTCGGACAATGAAAATTTTGTCTCGTCGTAAGTGAATTTTAATAACTTATCAGACGGCTCAGACATTTGATCAGAAATTTTGCAACACTATTGGGATATGAAGGTGACAAAGTGTTGGTGACATCCAGTATTGCCCCATGTTTCCTGCTGAAATGTGATTGATAGTTTGGCATAGAAAGTAATGGATGAGCCTTTTGTGGTTCTTTGTTGGTTTGATATTGTCTGCAATTTGTGCTATGAACTGACAAACTGGATGATATATGTGAAAAAGATGTGATGGCATATTTTGGAATGCTAATTTTGGAAAACTTTCAGTGACATTGTTGATACATGTACATCACTGTTATGGGAACAACTCACATCTGCTTTGTGGATTCAAAGAATCCAATTGAATCGGTATGACATCAATTTTCAACTTGTTAGCCACCATGGGGTTTTGCAAATGAATGTGTCATCTGATCATGCTGGTGGCCTATCAGCATATCACACATGACAACTAGGCCTGACAAGTTGTGTTCATGACTAGCCAACTAACTGCTGGCTGGAGCTTCCTCTTACACCCAACCTAATGGAGATATTAATTGCAATAAATTTTAGAAGTTATATAGACAGTGCCAAGTGGCAACATCACTTTGATTATCATGTCGGCAGTAATAACTGATGCTGTTATTATACAGAGGCAGTGTGCACTAAGATGACTGATAAACAATTTGTATGAACCCCAATCGAGTCTTACAAACATCCACTCAACAACATCGCCCCTTTGGTATATTTAGCAAAGCGCAGATAGCCATCTTGATTGCCCCCTGTCAAATGACAACACTTGATAACCACTTCTTATTTTGTAAGCTTTTCACTCTCTATCCATATCTCCAAGATAAACTCTTGGAACAGCCAAAATTTAATTTATTTCAACAAACCAGATTGTTTTGATGCTTTTATGCTCAATAATAGTTAGTGTGCGCTAAATTGTAGATTGGCTGAGTAAGATTGGGTAAACCGCAGTAGGAATAGTCGACAGAGTAACCTGGCCACCACATAATGGCGTACATAAAATGCACTCACAAAAATATTTTAGAAGTACAGTAATTGCTAGACACATTATGCTGCAGGGATGGGGAGATTGTATGTTGCAAACGTTGCTCAACCTGCAATCGATCACTGTCAATAAATTGATTTAAATAAAATGTAAATCAATCTCTTCTATCCATAGCAACTTTCGCTCTTATAGTATAATTTCAGTCCCGCTTTACTCTTTTTTGCACTGCGATAACCTTAAGCGACATACTATTAATTGAGTTCCTTTCGGTAGCTTTCTTGCTCCTCTGTCAGAAGTTGGCAACATTTGGCAGTCTCCTTGGATGTGGTGGCACTTCAATTTACTGATAAGTTTCCTTCTTACAATTTGGTTGTCAGCTTGGTTGGCAGCTGCTGCCACTCGCAATGAACTCCAGTGTATGTGTCATAGGCTTTGAAGAGTCAAATCTTCATATTGATAAGGTGTCAGAGTGATAATGGAAGATGTTTCTGACAACTGCTGTCTTTTTCTGTAGGTCCAGAGGCAAAGAATCACCAATTTATTACAATGGTACATTTCTATTGATTCATTGTCATCATAAAATGCAATTTATGTTCCAAAACTAAATGCCTAAATCTGCTACACTCAGTAGGTTGAAATTTAGTCGGTAGTTTGTTTGAACAAGACTACTCTTGATAATTTTGCATGGCTATCAGCCAGCAGCTCTGTTCATTACAACTGGCCTGTTTTGAGTTTGGATGGTTGAACAAACTTGCTTGTTTAATTCTGTACATCAAACAACCGCCAGCTATATCAGATTATTGGTATTTGTAGTTCACCATGAAATCGTTGCTTACTAAGAACTCTGTCAATATTTGTTCAGCAGTGACAGTGGCTCTTCCAGTATGTATGCTGTATGTACATAGTGACTGTAGAGTACTGGTCATGACAGTTATCGGGTCTAGTGTCAACCAATTATATACATACAGACTAGCTACCAGTGCTGTTAAAAAATGGATACAGTGTAAATGTTTAGGATTGTATGCAACATTTCATGTATACTACCATGTACTGCAAATGTAGCATCAATTTTATTACTACGGTTGGTGCCAAAAATGTTATTTTTTCTAATAGAACAGGTCCAGCTGGCTTTGAAAAATACTTCCGATCTCTTGTTCTCATTTCGTAGTATCATTGACCGATTGGCAACGCTATGCTATTACTGCATTGATTGCTCAGTTTTATGGTTAGAGAAGGTAATACAAAGCGCTGTTTGACTGCCTTTGTGATTTGTGGTAAAAAAAATTACAAATTTTTTTGGGTGTAACCTAAGTTAGATTCTACCAATATAATGACATATTAGAGTATAGAATAGGACTATCATGAAACCAACTTTCATACACTCATTTCCCTAGAAAAACATGGAAAATGGATAAATGCTCTTTTTAATTGGCACAGACACATTAATAAGGATCATCTGAATTTGAAAAAAAAACTGCAACGAATCAATCTACTTTCACCATCATAAAAAGGAGATCTAGTTGCTGACTGTGCGGATTAAGCTGATCTATTACATTATTATTTTTACCTAGACACAGTTGTGAGTCGGTGCATGCTAATAAACAAACACTAGGCAAGTTTACTCTGCGCCAGCTCTGTCCATATATTACCAACACTTAATATCGGAATAAACAAATACTAGGATAACATAGAAATCCAGTTGCTATTAGAGTTTGCTTTGTGACTTTGCCGCAAACAAAGTTGAACAAGGCTGTGACATTTTTGCTATAGGCATCAGAGGTGACAGTTTACTTTTTCTCCATTGAGATTGATCAGTTATCGAAGTAACACGGGATATATCAGTAGCACTTCATTGCTGATGATCTACCGAATATAGGGTGTACCACCAGTCTACAACCTCCGAAGACTTCTTCCAGCAGCTATGTCTCGAATGCAGACAGGTTATAAATTATCATTTTAAGTAATAATGATTAATTGTGCTGCTTGATCAATTTTCAGGTCAAACTATTGCTCTATGATGGTAACATGTGCACTTTACTTGTGGTTTTGAGTTAATTTACCCACAAGGCTAATTTGCCACTTTTATAATATTGGGGTTAAACAAGGATTTAGAGATGGGTGACTAAATTGGTTTTCATGACTGCGATTAATATCATTTAAATCTCAAATTTGTTGATGAATTTCCAAGGAATGTCATATTGTCATGATGTTGAATTCAAGGGAAGTTCACCTTATTTAATTGCTAGTCAATTGTCTTTAGTTTCCAATTACCACTGTGATCCTTTATGTGGTTTGGAATGTGGTGTTAGTAAAAATGTTTTTATGGCTAGTCAACCACTCTATTGTGAAAGACAGCAAGCAGCAGGTTATATGTTGTGTGTACCAGTATGCCTACTGGTTTACAGTTGCCAGGATGGATGTTGCCATAGCATTTTCTGGAGATTCAAGTGTTTTGTCACTCCTGGAGGAAGAGATAAACACAACATATTCCACTACTGGACCGTACTTAGTCCATTCAGTCTTAGATTTTGACATATTTTTTGATTTTTTGTAATGTGGTGTCAGCTCATGGTCCCAGATCTGTCAATTTAGGGCCTGCCAGGCTAAGATAAGGGCTCACCGCAAATCAGCGGGCAAAGCATGTTATTTATCCTCCACAGTGACTCATGGAAAAGGGCTAGTATTGAATTCCACAGGTGATGTTATTTTGTGTACTTGTCGACAGGACTGCATTGTTTGCAATGGGATGAGAAAGTGGTGAAAGACTTGTGTTCAGCTTTGTTGTTAGAAGAATTGTAAGCTCATCAAGTTAAACTTTGAGAGAATTAATGTGTATTCTTGAGTGGATACCTCTGTTTGCTTTCGATATGGACATGTTAAAGTGGCACCAAGAAGCTATTTTGATAGATTATGTAATTTATTAATAGACTTTTATTCCTTTGGTGACCTATGTGTTATGTGAATTCCTGGCCTAGATGTCTGCATCAAATCAGTGAGAAATTCTTTCATTCCCATTTTCAGTGAGAAAAGCCATTTTGCTGTTAGTTGTGCTGGAGCTTTGCTCTGTACGTTGGATAAATTTTATTACGGCTAGTATTATCCAAACAGCGCTTTGCCCTCAATTGTCGACCCATGTCTTGGTGCAGTCTTATGATTCATGTTGTCTGCTTCAGGTTTGTGCGGGCTGTCTATTTGTGAAGTCAAAAGTCTCATTCAGAAACCTTAATGGTAGATACAGAGATAGTTGTTTCCTAATCAGTGGGATGATAAGTTACACATGTTTGATTCCATTATCAGATCATGTAGCTGCCTTTAACTGCCAACATGTTTGCATTCCAACCCATAGAATTAAATTATCTCTCAGCAAATCTGATTTATTCAAGCAGCGGGTTATGATCATGTGTTTGTTGATTTTTTAGCTATTGTATTTCAGTTGAACTAGTGCAAAATCAGCATGGCTAGGTTTCCACACCTGCCTACGATGTTAAAATCAAATGCCAAAGTTTAATACATTATGATTAAAACCTTACCCTGCCTCATTTCTAGTCTTCATCAACACCCTTCCATTCAATGCAAAATGTGTTATGTTGTGAAATAACTGTGAAAATGAGTTTAACTAGGCAACGCTGAGAAGTGCCTTTTACTGAATCTGCGAACACAAGTCACTGTCAAATGCTGACTAGAAAATAATGGTGGTCACTAAAGACATGTTCACTCTTAGCTGTATGTTTTATGATTTCACCGTATGACATCTGACAATCAATTGCTAAAAAATTGACACAACAGTCATGAATTTTGGACCATAGACATACTGGTCAGTTATATATTGACATGTACATTCACATGCGCATTTCTGTCAGCCAACTGGCCTTTCCTGCTATAAATTTACACCACTATAAGCTCAATTTCCAGTGCATCAAAAACATCACCTCTCTGTTCACGGAATATTGCCGTGTAATCTGATGATGATCAAGTTGTGCTTGTAAAGCTTTATGAGCTGCATTGTTTTACAAGTTCAAGCTGTCAGGTATAAATCATAAGAAAAATGTAAACAGGGGCTCTATTTTCACAACATGGCTGGTCCGAGGCTTGTATCTCACATCAGTTTTGCTCTTGGCACTAAATGCATTTTAGTTGCTGTTGGTTGGCTGTTCAAAAATGCTTGAAAATTTGATTTGGGACGAAGGATTGAGGTACATCAAGATCATTCGCATTCCATGAATGTGTCTTGAGAAAGGTTGTCTTGTCTTTGCATTGTATTTACTATTTTAGTACTATTGGTAATACTTTGCTTTATTATAGCTTTGGCTTGCATCATTAATTAGTAGATGTAACATAAACGAAGGCATTAATCCGCAAGCCAATTGAGGATCTCAACAAACAAAGCTTTACCCAAACCAGCGGAGTATGCAAATGGAGCTGCAAGAGCATTCTTTTTACGCATCAAACTTACTTTTTTCCTATCTGGGTCCACACATAAATTAATGCCATTACTGAGAGAGAGTGTGTCCGACAATGCAGCATGCCATTACTGAGAGTGTGTCCGACAATGCAGCCTCATGTTTATGTATACATGCCTAATAAGCTGTAAGCAATTTTATGAGCAGTGTCTCAAACATGAAGCAGGAAAGACAGGAAGCTCGACTACCTGCCCTGGCACTCAGCCATTTGTTAGCTGTAGCTTTGTGCTTTTAGTTTGCCAATTGGCTCATGATGTGCATAGGCAGACCCCTAGGATTGATTACTGGGTATTTGTGTATATTTTGGTTACTAGTTTGCTATGTTGGGTCAGCAACCGTGAAACTCTTGGATGCTGGTTGAACCAGAGCTGCTGTGAGAGTTGGCATGACGCATTTTGACAGCAACAGATTGGATATTGAACTCTTCAGGGTCACACCACATCTGGTTCAAATGAAGCTTTTACCCACTTTGAACTAGAGAAGACTTCTTTGATAATACCAGTAATTTGAGTTATTTAAGAAATAATTATCATGGGATAAGTTTGCAGTTGGGACCAGTTTGCGAATCACTAGATTCAGGCTTATTCCAAATACCAAACTGATAGTCATTATGACACTGGAGCTTCCACTTGTTGTCATGCACAAAATAGATAAATTGGAAAAGAGACCTTATCAATTTCTAAAAATGATACCCATATTATCTTTTATAATAGCGCTGTGGTTTTTAATGAAAAATAGTTCTTTACATCAGAGTGGCTCTCTCTTATCTTATTTTTATGATCTTTCCACTTTACATTCAATGTTGTTGCCTTTCAACTAAAATGTGTGTATGTGTTAATGTGTGTCATCAAAGCTAGATCTATCAGCTATATGTGATGTACCCAAACAACTCAAGCAGCATAGTGAGTTTTTGACATTTGTGTAGTATCTTATAAACATCAGAACTCCTCTGCAATAAATAATCCATTCATGGCAAAAACTCAGAGGTATATTGACTGTTACGGCACCTGATCACTAGCAATATACATGTATGGTTAAGATTTCATCGGACAAATTTCCGGCCAACTGCAGTCTTGGCTAGAAAGGTTGCCTTTGACTATTCTCTTCCTAGCATCATCAGTTCCACGTTGGTTGATCACATTTCTATGATTATGTAATAGCAATATCGAGGAGCACTTTGCACCCTGCTAATGTACAACACGGGGTCATTTTTTCTAGTTCTGCAGTGAGCTGGTATTCTAGCAATGTTGTCTTCATCACTACATAATTGGTTTGTTGCTGTTCATTACCTGCTGTGCATGACACTTTGTTTTCTGATTAGGTTTTAATAATGCTAAGTTGATTTTTACCCCTGCCTGTGAGTACATAGTAGTAGGATTGTTATTATGTTGGTCAGTTTACGTTAATTAACACTACCAGTGTGTTTTATGTCAAATCCTTTTGGGGTTATCTTTTCTGCTGCAAGTTTTGGCCTTTGCAGGCACCAGATTGAGCATAATGTTTAATGGATCGTAACCTCTTTGGCTCGGAACATGTTATTATATTTTTATTTATCATGTTAATTAATGGATAATCTTTACCTCTTATTACGAGTGAGTGAGTTTATTGTATTTGGCATATTATTGGCTAACCTAACCAGCTTGCTATGATTGGTTACGAAGAAGCGTTGTGGTTGAACTGCCTTTGTTTTATGGTGGCTATCTTGGTGTATAAACCGCAAGAGTTCAGAGGTGAATAATATAGAGCTAAGTAGGTGTGTCCACACTTGAATAGTCACTAACTGTGCCAATTCATTGTCTATCTAAAGCTTGCGATAAACGGTAGCTATCTCCACTAATTCTCAGACAGGAGGTTATCAGACTCCATTACTGACTCATTGGCAGGATATCATAATCTATTATCATCATCATCATCGATATAACATTATTCTCTACCAGTTGCTGACTAGCTAATAGTTCGGCAGCACCATGATGTGTATGAATTTTGATCAGTTTGGACCACCGGGCAAGCTCCATGGACCGCCTGGCGGTGGGGCGGGTATGTATCTCCTATTTTCCTTGTTACAAATAATACTGACTTTCTCATCACAATAATTTTATTTACATTATTCAGGATGTGGAATTTATGTCTGGATATCACAACACAATAGCTTTCTCAATAAGAGTTTGATCTATTTTACATGAATACAGGATGCTTATGTAAAGATTTTTGTTCTAACATTTGATATTTTGTGAGAAAAATGCTTTCATTATTCTTTCGGTAATGCTTTAAATACATTAGCCATACTTCCAACATTGATTTGTTGTCAATAGCCAGCAAAAAACTCAAGTACCAAAGCGATATTTTATCAGCAGTTGCACAATAGAAGCTATAAGAGATATTTACATTGGCGCTTAACTTTTTTCTCAGTCCCTGTGGCATTGATTCCCAGTTTCCATAGCCCTTTGTACAGGCATATGCTGGCAAAAGAATAGAGTTATAATGGCAAGTGAAAAGGCCTCATTGATTTCTCACTACCCTGCTGTTGTTTTAAATAGGCCTACAAGTTTTTTTCTTGAATTGAGTAATTTGAGATACATGTTTGCCTTCTCCTCTCTCCTGCAAAACCTGGTCTAGGGCATTGATTAACGAACTTGGTCTGGACGACACACTTGGACAGTGGAAGCTAAGGTCATTTCGTTCTTCCTTTCTGCGCCTCGATTTACAGTACACAGGAGAAGTAGCTAGCGTTTTGGGATTATGCCAAACTTTGTCTCAGAATTTCATATCTCAGTGTAGTCTCAGAGAATTTCATGTTTTAAACAGGTAACGTCTTGTGTGTTTTGCAACATCATTTTGCTACATCTTCTCTGACTTGTTCAATTATTAAATTATCAGTACCTCTTGTTCTACTGCCTTAATAAATTATGGAATAGCGATGCTATGTAAAAATTCCTTTTGGCTTTCTACAAAGCATTGAAATCATAGTTCAGGGATTTGAGTTGTGACAGGTAGTCTGCAAACACAATAGCAAGATTTCTATCAGTTTGTTTGATTGAAATAGGAATTCTTTTGTGGAGAGTTGTCATACATTATTGTAACCATAATACATATTCAGACAAATGGAGTCAAGGGATGTGTTTTTTACAAAGTGTCAACTTTGGGCTGTGATTCTTTTGAAATGTTTTTCACCTAGCCTTGACACTTGGTGTGAGCTTCGCTGGGCGTAAAAGAGTGTTATTATTTTTACTGGGGTATTTAGAAGGTTGCTGTGAACGTAAGTTACCCTGTAAACTGTTCTATCGTTGTTTATCTTCAGGTTTATTGTTAGCTCCTGACTGCAAATTTGTTTTTGTTTTGTAAGGAGAGCCATTTGTGGCGCCCTTAATCATTATCAGACTGTGAATTGATGCGAGTGCAGATGTAGAGATAGTTTTGTTGTGTGGGAGAAATCTAAAACAATAGTGCCTCTGGTTGATTGACACTGGTCTCAACAGGATACGAATATCAAAGCAACCATAAAATAGCTCAGCTCAGTGATATCCAACCTGTCAGGTTCCATAAAACCTTCATTAATATAGCGGCATGTCTGCTGTTGTGAGTTTAAGGTGTCTAAAAAAGGTCTTGATGTCCACATGTGCGTGTGTGATGTAAAATGAGGGGCACAAGTTCCACGACACGCAGTTTCGTACTAAAATATGTAGTGGTGATAGAACTAAAGGTGAAGTAGTGAGGAATGAAGAATTGCTGCCAACTAGCGATCCATTGGGACCAGTAAAACTGCATGTCATGGTGCTTGTTTCATTTTAGGATTGCACGCTCTGTGGGAAAGTGTCTTCATGAAGATGGAACATGAACCCGACCAGTTGAGGCACCGTGGCCGGCCAAAGGAAGATAAATATTGTGGTGTATGCGGTGACAAGGCGCTTGGATATAACTTTGACGCTATTTCATGTGAATCGTGCAAAGCTTTCTTCAGAAGAAATGCTCCCAAGGGTCTGGTAAGTGCATTTGTGAGAATGACCTGGTGGGCTGCTTTACACTTGTGAAATATGATTGCACAACCCCAAATTTGCATAACTTTCATTGCTTTCTCTGACCCGAAGTAATGGCAGGAAATTCTGAAAATAGGTCAGCCTTGCACCCAAAGACTATTGGGACGTCTGATGTATTGTTAGGGTGTTATGAAAAGCTATCAGTCAAAAAATCTCAGTGGTTTACCAATATTGCATGGCGTTGATTGCGGTTGGAATTAATGAGTTAAATATTCAACATTTTGCCAAAATCGACTGGTTGAAACCCCAAGGCAATCACTTTGTGGTTCTTCTCAGCCTGGGTTGATTTATTAACCAGAATAAATCATCAAATGGGCTATGAATGCTACGGCAGGGAACTGCCATGCTGTTCAATTATCAGCTTTCAACATTTTCAGACACATTTGCTCTCTGAAATGAAGCATTGTTTCCGAACTGACACCCAATATTCCATTGTGAAAAGCTTTGTAGCAATGAATTGACAAAGCTTTGTCAAAACATGGTTCAGTTGCATGCTTTTTGCTGATAATGTGACTTCATGGCAGAGAGATTTACATTATAAACAAGCCAAAGCCCCATGACATTACTATTATTTTAGAAACATCACCAAGCATCGAAGAGTCATTAATGTTAGTTCAGTAATGAATCTCGGGACTCTCAAGTGTTTTTATGTTTTTGTCAATGGAGTTGAATCCATTAGTCAACTCTTTGATCCAAAAAAGCCTGTGCTGCTCTTTATGCAGCTCACCCACATGTAAAATATTGTGTGGTTGGCAGAAAGCAAGCAGTCACCACAATATGGTTTTGTTTGAATGTTATTGATCATCGGCAATGGCTAAAAACTAATGCAACTATGGAGTTGGCTGTTGTGTGATTTGTGCAAGAAATTCTGTCTGTATTGAATCAAAATGTGTATAAGGCAGGTTCCTTTTGTCCCAAGCTATAAAAGTCCTGTCAAATGATGACAATTTGGGTACAATATCATTCCACATCGCCTGTGAGCCGGAGCGCATCTTTTTCATCAACACTCCCTCTCGTGGTTCAACTTGGTTTCATTATTTTCATCTGATTCTTGACTCTTACACTAAATTAATTTTTTTTCTCTTGGGATTCTCTCCAATCAACTTTTTATCTACGCTCTCAATAAACAAACATGTACAGTTGGTCGGATTCATTTCCAGGCAAGTGAAGGCAACAATAATTCAATCACATTTGATGATCGTGTTTTTAGGATTATTATTTCCGTTTAAACAGTGAATAACTGGTGCTCAGTTCCTATTTGTTAGAATTAAATGGAAAGTACTGTTTCAAGTCCACATTATTTTTGCAGGAGTATTTCAAATGCCCTTATGATGAGAAGTGCAAAATGGATGTCTCCAATAGGCGATTCTGTAAGAGATGCCGTCTCAAAAAGTGCTTTGACATTGGTATGAGGAAAGAGTACATTCTGTCAGAGGAAGAAAGAATGAGAAAACGTCAGAAAATAGAAGAAAACAGGTTAGAGAACAGTTCTGTACCAGTGAGCAGTAGGGGATAAATATTGTTTGGGAAGTTGAGCTACCTGCATGTATCATGAGCTGCCTCCAGTAATTGTCAACTTTGAACCTTGATTCAGTGGCCTACCTTACTAATTAATGCCCTGTACACGCTCCAAGCAATTACTCAACGGTTTCATTTTTATTAAAGCCCTTTATCTGTCGGCTTAACAACTGCAGCAACAGTGTGGTGTTGTTTCAGAGACCATAGATTGGCAACACCCTACTGTGTTTTAGCAGTGTAACAATGATAAACCTTATCAGCCCCTGCTGTTCACTTCAACCTTCCCTCTCAACTGCATCAGTATCAACTATTAATTTAGCACTTGATTTTCTGATTAATTTCCTATGAGTAATCAAAGGACAAGAGATATGGAATATGATGATTACCAATTCCAGTCACTGTCGGACACTCTGATCTACACTTTTATAGTACGACTGGGTGCAGCCAAGTAACTTTTAGACAGTGCTTGCGCCATCTTTGTCAATGTCAATAGGGCAGTTTTTAGATTCAAGTAGCAAAAAACTAGCGTTGGATATATGTTAGTCGGTAACAAATGTTTATCTTTTCAGTCCTTCAGATAAGCAAGTGTATTTGCTTTGAAAACAAGAAGGTCATGGTAAACTGATCTTGATCTAATAAAAATGTGCTGCAGGTGTGAGGCAGGTCTATGAAGAAATTTTTGTAAGGATTTAAACTTTGTCATACATGTAGATTCATTCATGCTCCTAACCAATGAACTCAACTATTTCTCTGTCTAACTTTGTAGGAGGGCAAGAGAGATGGAGAAGATGATGCCTAATGGTAGTGCAAGTGGAAACATGCCCCCCAACCCGCCAATGCATCATTCAATGATCGACCCCAACATGGTGATACATAATAACAACACTATGCAGATGCAAGCGCAGCCAGAGGAGGAGAGTATTAGTCAGAATGGCAGCATCGATACAGGCATTGATTGCATGGAGGTAGATCAGCCGGCTAGCGACACTATACCGCTAGACCCTGAAGAAGCAACGCAGATTGATGACATTGTACAGTCATACAAATCCTCATTAGAGGTTTGTTCTGAGAATCTTCCCCCACCAGAGGAAAAGAACTCTGTCAGTGACTTGATAAATGTATGTGAAGTCAGCATACGTCGTGTCATTGACATGGCAAAGAAAATTAAGATGTTCAAAAACCTGCCACAATCTACCCAAATCTGTCTGCTGAAAGGAGGCTCAATTGAGCTTTTGATCATCAGATCTGTTCTGTCATTTGACAAAGACAAGGCTCAATTCCTAGATGCCACAGACAATCCAAATATTGGCGCTATGTCACTCGAACAATTCAAGATGGCAGCCATGAACAACCCTAAGCTAGAGCCGGGTACTCCTCCTGCCATTGACCCAATGCTGCAGTTCTCTCTGGTAGAAGATGTTATGAAGTTCATCAAAGTTTTATCTATTGATCTCCAAGCTGATGAGACAACTCTTATTCTTTTACTGCTGATATCACTTTTCTCACCGGATAGGCCAAACCTCGACCTCAAAGACATTGTTGGACAGGAACAGGAGAGGCTTTCTCTCCTGCTGCAACACTACATAGAATCCAAAATGCCGTTGAATGAGGCCCGCATTCACTACGCTAAACTGCTTATGAAGTTAACTGACATACGTGACCTCAACGAAGAATCTTCTCAGGTATTCCTGAGCATGCGAACTGAAACCATCCAACCACTCATGAAAGAAGTATTAGATTTGAAAAAGAGTACGGACAGTTCTGTGAGTTCACCTGCACCATCAGATGGTAGCAGTACACAGCCATCAGTGCAAGCACCCAGCTGAAAGCCTTGTTTTATCATCATGTGAATGGTAATCCACACATCGATTACGGCAAATATGGTCATAACCTACATAGAATAATTTGACTTGCTGAAATGAATGAAAAATTCTCAAAACAGCTTGCCGAAAACCTATTTTTTCATGTGCAGGATTGACTGTAACCAATGTGGTGCTTGATCTATTGAGTACACTGACCCCAATCATGATTTACTATGCTGAAATTACAAAATCTGACCTTACAATTGAACTGAAAATGATTGATATCACTGTATTGTATTATAGTTAATTTTATTCCTCTGTAACTGTGGCATTTTGTTATGCGATGATGATTTTTTGGTAAGATGTATTGTTTTGCTACCTAGTTTAGTTCTTCACAAATCTACCCATTAGTATTAAACCTCACTAAATAATGTTCATCAACAGGATTATTTATCATTTGTAACATGTATTTGCCTACTTCACTCACATTTTCATGTGACTGTACTTTAAGGTCCGCAATATTCTGTTTAAAATTGTAATGTTCTTTCATCATTGTAGTATAAGAATAGAATAATAGAAAACTGTAATGACTATATCGCATTTGCAAGAACCCACAGATTGGGGGTTATTTTACTCTTTTTACTGGGAATAATTTAATAGATGCGTATCAGAAATTTATCGCATTTGTGAGGATGGTGGACCTGACACCTCCCAAGCTACGTGGAGAGATGGGTTTTCATAAGGGTATCTCAGAAATTCGGCAAAGATGATGTGAAGTGATACCACATTGATGACAGTTAACACTGGCACTTTTGGATATTAAAAGGTACCCGCACCGTTGACGTCCAGCCCGTTACAATTCTAGCATGAAACATGGATCTGTGATGCATGGCTGGTATTTGGAGAGTCATATTATTAATGGGCACCCTCTGATTTACGCAGTTGAAATGTTTGATTTTCAATTCACTGGGAACATTTTTACAAGCTTTCACGTAATCACTACTTTCTAACGTGTCCTGTTTACCATCAAGAGCTGAAAAGTGAGATTCTTTGTTAGCAAACTAAAAGAGGTCTGATATTCAGGAATGTCAGGTATCAATGGCTTGGTGAAAGTCAACACAAACCCACTAACCTAGCTATGTTGGTACCTAAGTGGAATAAGTTATTATGTTGAAAGTAAATTAAAACCAAACACAGCCATAGGAAAGGAACCATAAAGAATCAAAGCCATTATAGAAGGACAGGGTGCAGGTGTTGGTAATAGTTAAATGCAAATGTCAAAAGAAAGTTGATTGCTTTGCATTGATGATGATAATTTCACATTATGATGACAAACTACCTTAGCCTATTATTATCCGTAACTAACTGTATAATCAAACTGTATTTGCACTGAGAGCTATGCCTTTTTTATTTAGGTGTTCCATCCAAATAATGGAATGAATGCTCATTTTCGTGTTCTCCAAATTACACTGTCAAGCATGATTATGGGTTATAACACTTTATATATTTCCTGTCTTATGTAGTGATCAATGTGTCATGGGGCTTGCTATGAACTGTGATTTGTGATCTCAAGTATTGAAATAATAAGATAACATCGGAGTGAATGAGTGCTTGGATGTACAGGATTATGTCATCAAACCCATTTTCACAGCTGTCTATCGAATGAAACAGCTCAGTTATATCCAACTCTATAAGGATCGTAACAGGCTATCACCCCACTCAAACCTCATGGTGTCCCCACTTCCACCATTCCTGTCATTTTGGTGATTTCATTACTCTACTAGTGTGTCAACGTGTGACAATTTTATTTATTTCTATCCAGGTTTGACCGGATGTCAAAGGATGATCTTTTTGCCTAAAGCCAGATACATAAAAATCTTGGGGCATGGATTGAACACATTTACAAGCAACTGGGTACAATCATGTGTATTGACTTCCTTACCAACACTGATATACTGACAAAATGCGCATTTATTTTTCTACTACAATCAACCTTCCGAAATTGAAATATTGAGGCAAATTTAGACGGTTGAGACGCAGGGTACTTAGCAAATGCATGATGTTCTGGTTTCCAGAAGGGGTTTGTTTTATACCGGTATTGGTACAGCATTCTGTTGGCAGTGGCGGTAAATTAGAGAGCAGATATCTATATATTTCTATTTATATATTTCTTACGAAGGCTCATCCATGATGAATTTTGACTGAATTGCAGTGAAACAGGTAAATGGCAATTAATTATGAGATTACCAGATTTCAACACATCATTAGACTTGGTTAGTATTACCACCATGTTTGCATTTCTTCCAGTAATTAAAAATGGAAAAGGTGACTTAAATTTCTGCTTTGCATTATTTCAATTTACAGATTTACAAATTTACATGGATGTGGGCAGGTCTTCAATTCTTAAGGGTGTAGAGGTATAATTTGCGCCATTTGACCAAGAACAGGAATGGCGCTGTCCCAACTCCTAAACTTTCAAATCACAGAACCTTTGGGACTTTTTGTTATGGATATGAGTAACTACTCCAAGAGCAATGGTGATTGTTTTTTTAACTTTGGATTTTGTTTAGGTCGACTATGTAGATTCTATGGAAAAATGTGGAACTACCTGTGCCCAAAAAAAAGTAACATACACGTCATGCTCATGGCAAAGGCAACCCATTTCTTAGTCCCAAGTTTCAATGAGACTAATAATTATCAGGATAGACTTGACAGTGATATTTTTATTCCTCGAGTCACCAGGCAACCCGGCAGGATATTCGTGCTCTGATTAATCATAGCACCATGGAAAACTATCAGTTTCACCAGACAAAGTAGAAATAGAGATGCCAGCAACAAACTGATCAATAAATCAAACATTGCCCTGATCAGGGACGAGCAATGAGTACGCTTTCACTTGGGTGCCAGTAAGTTTGCCTCATTCTCCATAATTAATTTGTGCTCTTAGATGACAGGCCATCATTAATTCATATCAAAATTCAGTTATGTTCTTCAATCGTAGCTTCTAACAATATTAAGAAATCGCCGAGTGCACTTATTGTTGGAAGCATCTAGTGTGCATTTTGTCGTTCATTTGAAGGAGAGAGAGAGAGAGTTTGGTCAATTCTGCCTGTCAATATTTTGAGTTTGACAGAAGTGGCAGGAAGAAAATTACTTTTCACAGATGAGCTTGCCAGCAGCAGGCATATTAGTGCATACTAGCATTCCAGGAGTAGAATCTTTGTTTATAATGGTTATTTTCAGGCAAAAGTCTTTCAGGCATTGACTTTGTGAGTCAAGTTTTTCGAAACTAAAATAGAGGTACTGTTGGCAGGGTGAATTACATTGGTGATTATGTCCAACTACATTAGCATAACTTAGCATAAAATCAGAACTTATTGTTTTAAGCACACTCTCTTTCCCAACCTTTTACATCACCATGGCCTTTCAGAAGCTTTTCAAGGGTAAGTCAATATATCAGTCAATAAAACTATTTATTATCAAAGTAACTTTCACTTTCCCACTAGTCTGTTAAAATTGGCACACAATTAGATTACCAAATAGTGCCTCTGAATCATTGTGTGCAAAATACAACGCATAATAAGAGAAAGTTATCTCAATTTTGACATATCAGTTCAACTGTCTATCTTTGCACTTAAAAATAATGCACATCCCCTATTGCAGTCTGTTATTCTTGCATTGGTTCCTGTTTCTGTTGGCTGGCTTCTTCTGGTCTTTCCTCAATCTCCAGGATCTTTGGTGCATACAAAAGTACATAAGCTGAATGCCAGTCACCTGTAAAAATAAAAATAGTTCTCCTCACCATGTTGCTACAAGATGTGCATATTCATGTTGGTTTTTGGGAAGGGAAGTTGATGATTTAATTCTTGGCCGGCTTGCTTTCCATTTATTTGCACTCAGCTTGATGATAGGATATATTAGAAGACAGGACAGGATCTGTATATGCGATTGTCAGACCCCATAATTAGTGTAGTATTTGTGGAGAATTTGGACGAAGGACAAGACAGTTAGACTACTGTAAAGACTGTCTGCAGATTGTTAGAGGTTTTTAGCTACAGAAGAGGGATTAGTTTGACTTCAAAAAGCAGGTTGCACTGTAGTTTCCTTTCCAAAAGCTGTTGACATTAACCTGTCCACGCACTATCACATCTGAACATTCTCTGTCCATCACGCCTCTCCCTTCCCTCCCTCCCGCCATGTATATTCCTCCGAGAGCCCTGGTTAGGTCAACCATTACCGATAAATGATTACCAATGATGACATGAACACCATTTAAAAACTATCAACAGTCACAAAAATGTGCTGTACATGGCTGAACAGATCCAGCATTAGAGCCAGGTTAACGATAATTACTCTGGTTTATTTTAATGTGTATCTTAAATGTAGATGCCAGAGAAATGGACATTAATCAAGTGGACTGATACAGGGTTGGGAAGCACAGATAAGGTAAACCTTATTTATTTAACTGATAACGATAATAATGTCAGGGGTATATGCAATGCAAGTGTAAACAGCCTGACAAATTGCATGGTTGGCCCTCCTTCTCAACTCCATAATGATGCCAACAGTTACACATCTACCCTAGAGGAGTCAATATTCACTCTCTAGAGACACAGTTAAATTTTGGTCTTAACAAATTCTGTAACGTTTATCGACGGCAAAATTAAGTTTGTTAAAAATAGCCCTTCTAGGTTATTATTTTTCAGGTCTTTATTGGGAGGAGGAAACTAAGACAAGTACAAAACTACTATGAACAGTTAAGCCAACAACACAAAATTAGTGATGACTTTTCTAAGTATATAACCTTTTCTAACCTTCTGATTGAGTGATATACCAGGTCGACTACTGAGATTATTGAGGTTTTGCCAAACCAAGCCATTAAAATAACCCAATCACAAGGTTACTCATAGTTAGAGTTGGTGGCCTACTAAAAATGGTAATAAATAAGATTTGAGCTACTGTAAAAACGTTCAGGTGGCTAAAATCTTATTTATGACTAATTTTAGTGAAGAGAATTCAGTGTTTTCTGAGTACTGAAGGTTATGGTTATTTGCATACCTGAAGCGGAGGTTAGAGTCGTTGTAGAATGTTAGTAGTGAGAGAGACCAGTAAGTCCACAGAAAAATGGCGAGTTAAACAGTATTCTTTTCACACTGGTGCATGCAATGGCAATTGAAAGCGCGCAAACAAAGACTCACTAACAGTTATAACTTAGTCTGTGCCCGCAACAGAAGAAAATTGAGAGAAGGTGGAAAGTACGGTACAGCTTGCGAATGAATCTTGGTACGGAAAAGAGACATCGTAAGGGATTCTGGTTATATTATATGACAATTATTGAGAACCAGTGAAAATATCCAAAAGAAATACAATTTCAGAGCCCTACTGCTTTTGCCAATAAATTGCACAAAAATAAGAAACCAAACAGTCTAAATTCCAAATAAAGGGCGGCATGGGAGTTGTCATTCCAGGCTTGGCACCAAACTAATCTTCCATTGTAGAGATTTTCCTGAACATCTGTGCATAACATTGCTCTATCTTAATGAATTTTCCATATATAGTCATCTGCTTCACGACGCCAAGTAGGCCTACTTCCAAATGACCCACAAGGTTTAAGTGGCAAGAGAACTTTCACATGCAAGTGTCTAAGCAATGCATCACACCTCTCACTTTCATGGGAGAGGTGTGATGTATTTATGTGTAAGTCTTTCTCTACTTTAGAACGATAATTTCTAAAGATGTTCACAATATCATAGAATTTTTCCATACTTCCACATATGCGTGCTGGCTAGTAGCTCACACTTACGAAGTAATATGGAAAAGGCAGCCAATTAAATATGTGTAACCATGGAAAATTATGGTTTTTGTTCACATTGGAATTTGTGTTAACGCACTTGGAAAAAAACAAGCTAATGGGTGATTGAAGAATTCTACACCGCACTGAGAAGCACCAGGGAGGAATACATTGAACACAACGTCGTTATTTTACCGAACATGAAACTACACATATTGACTTACTAACAGTGAGACGATGTGGTTCCCTTTAATTGCATGCAAGGAATAGCGCATAGTCTGAGCACTCAAGACTTTGCTAGCCCCAGTGAGCGGCGCGAGCAAACATTGCTAGATGCAGTCAGAAAAAAAAAACTCAGCACAACTTTCAGATGACCTTGTGGACCCTTACCTCCACCAGAGAGTTTGAGGATATCTTCAGATTTGACCATGGTAACATCATCATCATCAAACATGAGCCAATCATCTCCTTTCCTTCTGGTCCACGCGACGTAATGCCCTGACGAAGATGATCTTCCTTTGTGGGTCAGCACTGCTTGTAACTCATAGAAACCACTGTTGTTGGAACCATCATCTATAGAAATAAATAGTAAATTACGTGATGGTGTTTGCCGTTTGGTTTATTATAGTTTGAGGGCTCCAACAGTCGTGTGCACTTTCAACCATCATTGGGGGGTTGATAGCGCCAGCGCCACTTATGTCCCGTACACGACCATTGGAGCCCTCAAGCTAGGGAGGTCTATTATGATGATCCAACACTAGCAATGGCCAACTGCAGTCACTGTCACCAATACGACAAATGTTTCACAGCACAGGGAAACTAATGCCAGTTATGTTGCCATCAAAAATTTTATCATACATAACAAACTGTACACAAGGTATTCATTGTGTCTTACAAGTTTGGCTGGTAAGCAACATTGCACAGGTTGTCAGAAAGTTTGGAAACCCAGCAATGTGGATGCCCCACGAGTGCTATTCCACGGCAACTGGTTCTCTAAGAATCATAATTTAATTTATTTGTGGGTTATCACCACTTCACAATGGTAAATAAATAATACTGCTTGTCGTATACATAAAATTCAAATTTACGAAGTTTTGTACAGACAACCTTCACTAATTGAAGGCACCTGTAGAATTTGTACTGTCTGTTGCCACAGAAGCCATCACCAACATGGAAAAAAATGAGTATTGCTTTCTTGATTACATGATTATGGGCACTTCTACTTATATTGACAAGCCAGCCATAGAGGTCGATGGGATCTAAACATTGATTATGAAATTAAAAACTAAATTTATGATGAATAGAAATTGCAAATAATACAAATATAAATTTAATTTCCAAATTGAATCACTGCACTGAATCAGTCCACCCAGAATAATGTTTCAATTCTATCCATTAATCCGGATTTGCTGTTATTATACCTCCAAAAACAACATAATACAAGGTCTAGGAGCCTCCTGTACTCCTAGAATGATATATAGAGCCGTAGTGATGTAATTAATGTCAATAAATCATGCTTTTCCCTATCTTCAAAGTTTCTCACCATTACCTCCAAAACAAATTACTGTTATGCGCCTAAAATGAGGCCGGTGTGGCAACGGCTTGATGAAAGATAGTTCAGCGATGAAGCATTAACCAGTCTGATGTTTTAAGCGAGAGTAATCATTACCTACCATCTTCAAAAGAGTATGGCTTCTTGATGGTCTTCTTGTCTGTTTTGAGTGGTTCACCTTTGAGCTTTGCCTGAAAAAGCAATTCAAACCAATTACTTTAAAAACAAAGTAATGTAAAGTACTTTTAATGGCCCCGTAGCCATATGTGAGCCAAAAAGAGTCAAGTCAGAGTTGCTAGAAAATTTGATTTCTCTGGTTCTATCTGGACAACAAATCAACACATCCTGCACTTGAATGTTTGGGCCCCAGGAAGGTGCATAGACAAGCCTCGTCCTTGAAATTTTCTGCTCCAAACGAACCATCTTAGACAACACACATAATTCACCAGAATGGTAAGTAAGTATCGTAAACTTACACACTCTTTATGGTTGACACCAAACTTTATAGCCTGTTTTCTCGATGACGTTTTGTGCAAGAATAATTCGGGCAGATAGCGCACTCAGGCACCCACACAACACAGCACAAGAAAATTCTAGAGCAGCAAGTTGATCGCCATTTACTTAAGTCGCACATTGACATAGATTAACATGAATGTTAAGGGGAGCCAATGCGCGTAGATGGGAGTGTCAAAACAAACACCGTTAACATTAATGCATATAAGATGCTTGGCATATGGAGGCAACCGGATGATTCAGAGCCCCAGAACACGATAAACTGTAGCACGCAATGCACCCAGCAATACCATTACGTTGGCATCCGGCGAGGATAGCAGTGTAAATGACAGTAATGCTGTCGTCAGCACGTTATCAACTACATTCCCCAGCATTAAAATACACAGAGATATATTAAATTGAATATCGAAAACTGTTATTATTCGTTAGCTGCAAGCCTACAATTATTCAAAGTGACAAGCGCTTTGTAGTTTTTGAGCTGGAATTGGGAAGTGCCCCCCAACCACTGATGTCTCAAACCTAAAATTATTTTGCCCAGGTAAATTATCAGGCGAATGAGCTCGCACCCAAACAAATGAGCACCTAAATCTCGGTGCAGTCTTCTTCAGCGTTCTGCTACTCAGAATGGGATTTGGTGAGGCCTACACCTTGTAGTATCACTTTACCACACACTATCCTTACAATAGGCAAGAACCACAAGAGGGATTTACTCGTTGAATAAGTGCAAATGTCATCATTTACAGTGTAACGTTATGTAAGTTTCGCCATCCCAGCTACCTCGCAACTCTGAATGTCAGCCATTTCTGCCACATAGTAATGTCGCGCGCACGAACCAAATTGGTGGTTTGCGCTTCTCATGTGACTCTATTTTTGAAGACTGTCAAAACAGTGCTGATTTTTGGAGAATGCACTCGACTTTACATCACCGACACTTGAACCGTGTGACACACAAGCCTAAGGGGATTAAGTTCAATCATAACTACACTGGCTCATAGGTCAGTTTTTGACATAACGTTGCTCTCCAAGCAAGCAGCCACAGCAAGGCCAGGTTGATTTGAAACATTGACCACATCTAGTATTGCATTGCCAAAATAGTGCCCAGGACTACTACTAGCAGAATAAACAATTTCACTGGTGATTAACTTGTTTCCAGCACGCCGTTTATGTTTTAATTCATCTTTAATCTCCCCCCCCGCAAAGTGGAAAAGGAAAGGGGAATACACAAACAAACCACCACACAAAAGGAATAAAAAAGAAAAAAATAAAAATAATTGAATTGGATAATTAATAAAATAAATATTTTAAAAGAATTATT
>ERZ1740056.3-NODE-3-length-22750-cov-8.183741_pt1 | contig 22750 bp, 15 predicted proteins | sample MGYA00581746_ERZ1740056 | MGnify/ENA primary metagenome ERZ1740056 (study PRJEB43018, sample SAMN04849745) | marine metagenome | isolation source: floating plastic debris | place: Pacific Ocean | collected 2008-09-01 | study: EMG produced TPA metagenomics assembly of...
ATCAAGTCTATCTGGAGAGAACCCTAATAAAAGTGAATGTTTTACAGCCAGGCTTGCTACTACTACATATAAACTGAGAATCATGATAGGTAAATCCATACACGCCTGCATGTATTTGGAAAACATTGAATTAATAAGCCGATCTGAGTCAGTGATAAATGAGATTGAATGCAATACCATGTGTGTTTACAGCTGCACTCTTCAGACCAATTTACAAAATCATACCGTCCTCATTCCCATGCATTGAAGATACCTAAATATGAGTTAATCCTATTTTAATGCATGGAATCTTTTTTGTTTGAGCCATGAAGACTTTGGTTGATAATGGCGAGACAAGATATTAAGCAGGCTTACGGGGCTTGTTGTTAAGTGGGTCTTTTGTTAGAATCTGGTTCAAGAGTGGTCACACATGGCGAGGACTGAATAGAACAAACACAAATCATCTCAAGACCTCGGATCAAATCTGAGCAAACACTTCTTTGCACACATCTTTAGCGAGCACAATGCAGAAAGAGGCTGCTATGCTCCTATTGGCTATTATCTTCATCACGGCACAGCAGATGATCATTGATTGAATATGAACCAAAAACGTAACATTATCAAGTAGTATCGCAGTAATGGCTTTTCATAAAAGATTCCGTGATAGAGTGGTCAGGTGTATGGAAGTTACATTATCGACAAGTTTTCTCTCGGCGGCGAGAGTTTAGTTGTCATCAAGTAGAGCAGCTGATGTGAGCACTGGAAGGGCTCACAGATTTGAATAATATTACACACGTATTCACATATCTGAACAACTGGGATAATTCTACAGTGTGCACACAAGTGACAATTTGCTCTGGATAATAATAGTAATTTAGTAGTTTACAAAGACATTTGGAGGTAGTGCCTTGTCATACATGAGGCGGAGGCGCTTTAGAAGGTCAGAGAGAATCATCGCCACTAAACACGAGATTGGCAGGCATACCAGAACAGAGGGAAACAGCTTTACTTAATGTTTACATGAAAACCTAAACTAACACGCGTCATCCTGTAAATGTAGATATATTGGGTATTGCTAGCAAAGTCAAGCATCAGGATTATTAAATATAAACAGTCATCAGCCAATTAGCTGATCGTAATATCAAATAAACGGCAATACAGCAGGCAGGCAGGCGAGCAGTAAAACTGTCGTCACTCCCCCACAGCTCTACACTATCTGTTTATCACTGCCTGGATCTATCATCAGAAGAGGAGTATCTACGATACGATACGACAACATAAACCTTGAAGAGGAAACAGGCTCTCTAAGATTAATAAGTTCTCAGGGGATATTAGCCATGTGTTAACTCCATCACCAATATCAATTATCGAACTCCGGAATAAACAATTCTGATATTCCGACTTGAAGCTCGAGGCGGCAGAGGATGGCTCTTCAAGGCTCGTCCTGGATCGCAGTGTATATGATACTGTGGCTCTGTTTGGATTACACAAATTCTGTAGAATATATGGGTAAGATTTGCACATACATTATGTCCGTATTATCTGTGATTTTCAGCTCATGATTTGCATATCAGAGAAACAGAAAATGAAGACAATGGTCAATATGAGTGTATGGGTAGGAATACACATGGCACTGTATATTCAGATCAGATCAGGGTCTACGTTAGAGGTATGTATATGTATATATATTGTTTTTGTGTACGTACCATGCTGGGCTAAGGAAGTTCATAAATGAGTCTAGTTATTACTTTCTACCATGAGTTTGACAGATTTTCACACTGGTTATATTCAAGTGACAATAATTTTTAAAAACTTATCTAAACTTTTAATTGGAACAGATAATGCTGACCACTGTTTATTTTGTCTTCCTGAATAACCAAGATTTCCTCCAAGTACTTTGTCTTTGCCAAGTTTCTTTCTGAATTGCTGCTGCCTTGATATCTTCAAAAACATGATTTTTTTATGCCACAGTCAATGCAATAGTCGGTGGGTATACATTGTCGATCAAAATTTGACTTGTCTTTGAATTGTGGGATTGTTGGTTGCTGGAATGGTTGTATTGCTGATTTGATTGGCAAAGTAGATAATAGTCGGAAAATTGATACCGTATTAACCTTCGAGCTGGGTTTAACGCTAGGGTCTCAACTAACACTCATCTCTTATCATACTCTGTAAATCTCAAACCCATTACCTCTACAAAAAAATGTCTGAAACCAGACCTTAATCTGCATGTATTCTGGACAACGGTGCGTGCAATGGGATTCTAATGCCTAAAGCGCCTTCTCCTATGTCGTCATGTAATGGAATCAGATACCTACAGTATATTGTTTGTGGATTGGAGTTGTTTGTCATGCAGTGGTGTTTTTGCTGAGAATTCCAAAACATGCTTTTAACATGCCCTACATTTTCTTGTGATTTGAATCACCAATCCATAGACACCAGGTTCATGGTCATGTTCACCTTTCTTCAAAACATGTCATTACCTTATGGTGTAAGTATGTTTGTGGCTACCATCCAGTCATGTGTGCCTGGCAGCAAACCACATAATGTGTTTTTATTACATGAACACCTATTGAGCCATCAGATGAAATGTTTTGATGGAGCTTTTTATGTGCTGCCACCTGTCTATAAATATTACTGGTAATGATGAAAAGATTGCTTCCCAACCTAAACATTTCTGTTGGAGCTCGGCAAAAACACAATCAACAGCTCACATAAGTACAATAGGGTGTGTAGGTAGCGTTTGGCAGGTCAGGGTTCTAATATTTACAGAGCGCGTCTGCCACACAGACGACTCATAGTAAAACCCTGGTCATCCTACCTGCTATCAATTGCAGACCGTGAAGCTATACTGCTAATTGTTATCTCATGTAATACAATATTTAAATGTTGGGAGTTCTGAAGCCTGCAAACATAAAATTATAGAGCTAATTGATGAAAATTAGTTAATAAGATAATTACTACAGAATGGTGCTCAAATGCATTTATATATTCCTATAGATATAAATGTTGGACTTGTACGGCTAAATATAATAAGCATTAGATCTTTCATACCCGACACAATAGGGTCTGAGCCTTTTGTCTGCTAAACATGAGATGATAATGCAAATTCTGAGTGTTTTGGTCACTTCATTTTCCTGAAGAAAAACAACTGAGCACACAATTAATAGAAATTAGTGTGATGAAGAAAACAAACTTTTCGCAACATCTTTTATGAAAACTATTCAGCTGATGCCTAAAGTGCCAACTTTTCCATAATTGTGTGCTCATGACTGTTTTGACTCCTTTCACTGGTTTGTTAATCTGTAAACTTGAAGAGTCTCCAAATTAATTAACCCTCTTCACCATCTTTGTTTGTTTAATGTGCACAGTACTTGAAATTTCACTCTCAATATAAATGAGAGTTTTTGAGAGTGTAATAGGGGGTGTATCATACCATTGCCATCTCTCATTTAGTTATTTGCACTTTCTGTTCTCAACCATCTATAGTTCGTAGTCAATCAGTTTATCCTGTTCCAATCCAGTTGAAGAGGACTTAGGTTAGATAACCGCTGCATGACATGACCTAGCTAAGTAGTAGCCTTGCATGGCCTTCTGCACAAGCTTCCAATCATCAGGCATCCCTCCTCAGTCATCCATTACCAGTAGTTTATAGATCGGTTCAGTAACAGCTGAAAGAAGTAACCTCAAATAAACCTGTTCTTTGATGTCGGTTACGGTTTGGCTGATGACAAAACAAGATTTGACATAAAAATGAATATTCCTCACTTGCAAAATACTTTCAATTCGGCTTTGACGTTGGCTGATAGTTTTTTAATATACAAAATTTAGATACACATTGATGCCAAAAATGTTGCTCATTTTTAGTACAGAAAAAAACTGCTTTGCCAGACTTCATAGGGTACCTGACTTCATAGGGTACCTGAAACCAAAATTTTATTTACAAAGTATAAATCAGCCATTTTTTTAGTTCTTTAGCATGACCATCATTATCGTCGAGGCTTCATAATGTTATGTTACATAGTAAGGCTGAATGTATAGCAGCGGATATAATTTATTTGCTACTATATCACTGTGCTGGTGGCTGTGTATTTAGACGGTGGACTTGGAGGCCGATCAGGCATACAGGGTATACATTCTATTTTATACTATATTTAGTTATTGCGTTCTTTTGTGGACATTGTTATAATTCGTACTGCTATTCATTTGACTCGTGTTGAGTTTTATTAGTGCCGTTGTATTGTTTCTCTGCTTATGAGATTTCTATTAATCAAGACAGCACCAAACTGGCAGACTGACCACCCGCAAGGCAGCGGCTTCGTGCCTCTGTTTGACAGTGATCACGACTAAAGTCAAATCTGTAGTCATCAAATAGGCGATTTTATTAATTTTATGTGATTAGCTGTAGCGTTGTATTAGTTTTGTGATAGTATTATCAATAGTTACCGTAATTATTTTACACACATTGTTTGATTTCCACCACACTGTTTAGTGATCTTGTTTCGTCTCCTGCTATTTAATTTGGTATTAGTTGTAGTCTTAGTTGACCTTTCTGTTCTTAAATTTTTTATTAGCCAACGGAGGACATTTGATTAAGTTGACATACAATAAGCAAAAAGGTTTGTTAGATATTGCTAATGGCACGATTATATGTTGTTTATCTTCCATATACTTTATGTTGTTACATCCTGCGGCTTAAAAAGTTATAAACAAAGTTTTTATTTGCGTTACTCTTTTCCAAACTAAGCTTCACCACCATTGCATATCAAAGCACCATATTTCTTCAAAGCCTTCAAAATGATGTAGAAAGTGAATCAACAGGTAGTCGGGTTATTGCAGGCACTTCATTATCATGGGGATGTGTGGAGTGGTCCCCTAGTGACACAAGATTCATATAAAGTTATATAAAAGTCACTATGACTTTCAAGTATTTGTGCACATATAGAAGTAGCTGCCACAAGTGATTTGGTTGATGAAATCTTAGACTATGCAATCATTGCTCATCATGCATGTAAAATTATATTTGACAAAGACTCTATTCAAACACGGCATACCAGAGCTGTTTAAGCTACTTGTCGTGAATAGAAAAGTTATCTCACAGATGAACCTCTTACAGCGAAAACAAAATAACACTCTGGTGTGATTCACACGTATATATCCTATCCATAATAATTCCATATCTCTATTTGGACACCAGAACCCATCATTTATATTACTTATTGTGATTCTTGTTTAGGAGGAATGTCCAGGTTGTTTTTTATGCTTATGCCCAAAGCGGTGACAAATATTGATATATAAACTTTGCTCAGCCCCTAGATCTTTGACACTTTCAAAGTTTATCTTAAATCAAGTTGGTCAATAGCTCAAAATCAAAACATGATAGGTCATCAACAGTCCAATTTTCAAAATTTTTGAGTTGACCTTGTATGGCGCAATTCATAGCCAGCGTTTGATATTTGAATTGAACTTTTTAAAGCCACGTGCTTAATTCCTCAATTAAGGAATCCTCCCCACAATCGTAGCTCGGAGAACAGCATGCAACTATAACACAGATTAAGCAGGTTTTCAAGACAAGTTGTGACCTCGATGAATATTGATAGACAACTCCAAGTGTATATTAATGTTCTAGTCTTTGTAAAATAATAATTTCCATGTATATGGAAAGCAAGGAACTATATTATTGTTTTGCATGCTATTTACTCACTATTGTAATACACATTAATGTGTGATTCTTATATATATTTGATGGATATACCTACATAGACCTACCGATAATAACTCGGTCTTTTAGACATTGAGATGCCATTCAGATTATAAATGGAAAGAAAATCATATTGCCTGCACTGTTGTTTTTTTGGGAAATGTAAAATTAGTTCAGGAACATAACCACAATGTTTACTTGAACTTTAGTTGAGCCAGCCGAACCTGACTGAGTGTTTTATTTCTTTGCAGTGAGACGTTATGCACCGACATTCACCATCAGACCTGACCCTGTCAACCATGTGATGTCAGGAAACTCCCTGAACTTGACATGTGTGGCTGTTGGATCACCAATGCCTTATGTGGCATGGAAGAAGGTGGGAAGTGGAAGCCAGGGTGAACCAAACCCTGACAATACACCTATAGGAAAGAATGTGCTGACTCTAACAAACATTCAGGAATCGGCCAACTATTCATGCACTGCCCGCAGTGAACTTGGTGTCATAGTACTCACCACGGAGGTCAAAGTACAAGGTATGTCATAACTCATAATATGTGATAAAAATTATGTACTCCCCCTTTATAAATTGCTAGACCATGCTTTGTACAATATGCTCGTTAGAGAACAAGCCAATAGCCTGCTAGACAATACTTTGTACAATATGCTTGTTGAAGAATAAGCCAATTTAGTATTATTTTTTATAGTCCCCTTCATCAAAGATTTTTAAATAGGACCTCTTCTACTACTCAGAGAATAGTCAATGTAAAAACTTGTTTGGAATTGTCTCACCATGATCAATAATTGATCAGAGTGAACAACTCCTGGTTATTGATACGTCTTGATGTGCTGTACTGGCTGTACTAAAACATGATGAGAGTGATATGCATGCTGCCCACTGTAGTATTGTAGTTAAAGTGACTTTGCATGATTACCCATGTGTCACAGTTATGTATGTGTGCTTATTGCATGAACAACCACAACCTGCTTTATTTAAGTCACGTTTTGTTACTACCCTTTTTACTTTTCATTGGTTCTGATTTCTTCTGCTGCACAAAGACCATTGTAATAACTTCAACACATACTACCGTGTAAGATCTTCAGTTGCATGCGTTATGTTGCTATTATTCCTGCTCCTGATCCGCAGCCCTCCCAGACGCGCCCCGAGATGTGTGGGTATATCACATATCATCCAAGTCCGCCAATATCCAGTGGTCTGCGTCTTCCCTTGAGAATCAAGCAGAGCTCAGCGTCGACCCAAAGTATGTGGTGCAGTTCAGATCTACCGGTGAGGGGGATTGGAGTGAGAGAGGAGAAGATGAGATAATCTCTGAGCTTGCTTACACCTTACTCGGGCTGCAGCCCTACTCACTGTATGAAGTAAGGGTCATTCCATATATCGAGTATGGCAGAGGAACTCCCAGTATTGTCAAGAAGTTCAGGACTTCAGAAGCTGGTTAGTATACCTGTATGGTGAATGGGCTCTCCCTTCTTTTGGCCTCTTGGGATTTAATAGATTCTCTGAAATAAATGTACTGATTTGTGTGCGGTTACCTGGATCACCCAAATTTAGCAAGTGTTGATACAAACGATATACACCTTATTATGGGCATTAAATTATGGGAGTTGTCCTCTCTGGTTGCAGGTACAAACAACTTCATCGCCATTCTTCATTATTATCATGAATGGCGATGTGTCAACACCATAATGCACAATCCCCCTTACTGTAACATTGAAACACTTCACTGGTTGGTGGTAGATTGTAAGGACATGTCACAGGTCATATTTCCCTCCCAGCAGTGTGCGTCGCATGAGTTATGCCTGTTATCAGTCGCTATGATAATGCATGTAAGCGTGAAATGAAGAAACCCAGTCAAGGAACAGTATTCCCAGTAAAACACAACCTCTGGCTTGTCTCGAGCGTCAAATCCAAAACATGAACTGTATATAACTAATGTACTAATTCCATTCTGAATAACCACAGCATGTAAAGCTAACAAGACTTGCCTGTGTAGGAAAATAATAACATCACTATTCACTAACACTGCGAAATTTAAAAGCATTGGAGCGTTTGGTATTATGCTTATCAAATCTCATATGACATGATTTTTTTTCTTGTTTAGCGTACACAGGGTTTATTTGTTATGCGCCGTGTTTGTGTGTTTTTCAAAAGCCTTTGTTTGAACTAACAAGGCCAGTATTATCAAGTCAATTATTCTAGTGGTCTAACGCTGTAATAGGCCGTCCTATGGGAGGAGCTTAGTACACATTGATATTATAACAGCACTATGGATTCCATAAGTGTACTATGAAATGTATATATCAAGGCAAAGATATGCATGCAGTAGTTTTGAATTAACGTCAGTCAATCTCAGCAGCTAATTATTTATCAGCTCTCCTGTCTTCCATCATTGGCATCCATTGTTAAACAAGATAGCCTAGTGAGAGGAATATTTCAGCGTTAAACTGAATACACAAGTTCTGGAATACTACTGTCTGGAGGATACTTACTAGCTAATAAGTTTTTTAATGCGTGTAGTGCACATTTCAGAAGATTAGAGACACAAAAAGCACTGACATGGGGCGGATTAAATGGCGACGGCTAGCAATTGTGTTTAATATATTGCTTTCGCTGTCAACACCTGTGTTGTCTCAATTTGCAGCCCCTGAATCTGCTCCATATGACATCACAGCTAAAGCTATGAACAGGAATAAAGCACTGATACAATGGAGGGCACCACTACAACCCAACGGTGATATCGAGGTAAGCTCATCAAACTCTTTGCTCTGTACATACATACATGTTATACATTTGATCTGTGGCATGGTACTTGCGGTTGCCTGGCACTGTTGCAATTTACCAGAAAGCGTATTATTTTAGACAATAGAAGTTATGTATGCAAAATTTACTGAGTGTTTTCCTGCATTTTCTTTCCTTCATTTGTAGTCCCTTTGTTTTGTTATACTTGATATGCTGATGATTTTCCTCAGTAAGACGTGACTCTTTATGGTTTCCATCACCACAGACACTTGTATAGAGCACTTGACCATCATACCCTCTCCATAATTTCAGAATTTATCACTCCACTCGCTCTCTTACCAGCTTGACTCATTTCTCCGGGTGGTTATTCATGCCTGACATTTAAGCTGCCTACAGTTGTTTTCTTGTGCGAGACTATCCAGGCACAGCAGGGTATTTTGGCCTATCTGAATCTGATCGGCTTCACCCCATAGCTATCAGTTACATTTTATGGCTTGTTAGAGCAGCAATACAGTTAATGTCATGTAAACAAAAGGCAGTTTTCAACCGGAGGCAGATTTGCATGCGCTCTGTAAAATGCGGATTTGATTCATATATCTTCAGCAACGTTGGTCATTAAATTGCGAACAATGTTTGGCAAGCTTTGTTCTGGCTACTTGTAGAAATACATCTGCCTGTCAGATAGGATGGATTCAACCTGTTTTTATTTACATTCGAGATCCAATTAATTGTGGTTACATAAACAAGTCTTGATGCAGGACACAGCAATAATCATAAATTTCTAAACAAAGGTAGTTGAGGCAGGATGATTTCAGACTCTTGAGGTCACCTCTCATTGCTCCACCGATGAGTGGCCTCATCCAAACCTGCGAAACCTTTCTGGAATAAAAAACAAGGGAATTGCAGTCCACATAGTCCAAGTTTATCATTACGCTATTATACATGTAACACCGTTCATTCACAATGCCAGATGGTCCAAGAAAAGTGTATAAATGATTAAACAACAATGAATTCTAAGTACGAGCGGCAGCACCTTGGCTTTGTTTATCGCATTGCTTAGTTTGTGCCAGATTGTTGATAACCATTTATATCCTTTCCCTTGTGTTCGGGTCGAGAAAAGTACTATAGGTGTAGCCCGCACACCACAGCACATACTAAATATCAATCAGCAAGATCTGTAATAATGCAGCATAGAGTAACGTATGTTATCTCATGGGAGCTCTGTTTTCTGACGATTTCTTTTATCCTAGTAAAATCATTGATTAAACAATCCAGATGTTTCCATTAAACCACACTTGGGTGAGAATGTATTACTCATTGAAATCCTGTAAGCTCATAATAGATGCCATCTAAGTTTGTAAAGCCTAGATAGATGTCACAAGAAAAATATACGAATCAGCATAATTATCCAATTCTATGGGACTGTTTATTACCATCAAATCCATTTACATTAAAGTTTTCACTTGAATTCAGACCGATGAAGTTCACAAGGAGCAGTATGTAGTCAAGAGAATGTTGTTCAACAGATGCATGTTAATCATAAGCACTTGAAAGCACTTGACTTGGCGATTCCTGCTTTTACAGACTACTATAAGTTATATTGCCAGCTATATTGAGATGAGGATTGCCCCTGAGGGCCGGGGTAATTCAGCATGCACAATGAGGCCAATCAAGCAATCAAATTGTCAGCCTGAATAGGTTGGAAATTTGCTTTTGAAATGTTGAAGCAATGTGAAGTTAGCGTCACGGGTGATATGTCTCACTGAGGTGGACACAACTTTCTGGGTGGCCATCCAAGTTTTGAGCATTGGATGCATATCTAGTCAATGGCTCGTTTTGTGGTGTGAGCTTTTCTTCCGAAGTCCAAATGACACCAGTAGGTCAGTCTTGACTTGGCTTCATACAAGCTGTGAAAATCATCACTTTCCTAATAAGTATGAATTTTGCTACAGCACGAAACATACACTATTGTATTGTATGCTGGGCTACTGATAAAAGCAAACCTCACTGAAGAAGCTAATAATATATCTGAGCTGTAAAGCCATTATTAAAAGCTTGCAAACATTTTAATCCATTTGGCTTGAATTCAGAATGGAAAGTGATTGACAAAAAGCCCCCTGGAAAACAATGAAAATCCCTGTCCTTTGTTTTTACACAGGAAAAGCTGGGGTCTTTTCTGATCTAATTAGGATGACGTTTTGTGGCTAACAAAGCCACAGCCATGTTAGAGGCACATATCACTCTATGATCTTGTTATATCTATCCAGTACATGTATGTAGTACTCATAATTATGATCAATTACGGATCAAACAGAGAAATATGAATTTTTTTGCAATATTCTCCTGATCCTAGGTGCAAGCTTCTGATAAAAGCACCAAACATCTGTGTCGAAATTGCAATCTTAAACCTCTAGTGCTATCTATTACTGGACAAATATTAATTTTGATGTCAATACCTGCTTAACGAAGCCTAAGGACTGTATTTGATGCCAAATCATTCTGTTTAACTTATACGCAGGTGCATCGATTCTTGACATTTGAAATGTTGACTTCAAATACTTTACTGTTTATTATCTACATTTTCAGTTCAATATTTCAAGAATTTTATTGTCCTTAAAAACCATCTTACTATACTAAAGTAGTGATTGCCTGTTTTTAAAATTTTAATAATATTATTGATTACTATAATCTTCGCTATAATACTGCAAACACTTTCAAATAATCATCCCATATGCAAGTGTCTCAAATTCAGAGTGTCAATAGAAAGTAAGATCTCAATTTTCTCCTGACATTGGCTGCTAAGTATTTATTGAGCCGTTCAGTGAACTTCTCAGCTTATAAGACTTCACTGAAGTGGTGGATGTGGTCTTCAGGCTGGACTCGTCAGCGTCTCGTTAATCTCACACTTCGGCTGTCACATGTTATTAGTATATCCATAGCTAATTCAGCTAATTTCATCTTCTTCGCTGGCATGAACTTAATTTAATTTTACAGTCAGTTCAAAAAGGGTTGCTGGCCTATCTTGATTTTCCGCCTTGTCGGCTTGCTGACTTATTGAGCATATAACATGATGAAAAACTTGCTTATTTTAGTCTTCCAAGTGCTAAAGGTATCAAAAAGTCCTCAAAATTAGTTCTTTTTTCTCCAATCGAACAGTTTGGACCAGAATCAGCTGTGCCATTTCTAGAAACAGGATGCCTTACTATTTTTTTTGCTGATAGAGGGCCATTTCATTTAGCCTAAAATGTGCGGAATGATTAAGTTTTTGTTGCGTGTTTTTTTCTGCCGCTTCTATTCCAATCTGAAACTCATGGAATTACGGAATGAATTAGAAAGGTTGTATAGAGAGGTTATTTACTACACAGTTAGATCGTGTTTTGTATGGTGCACATACATGTGTTGGGTAGATGATCAGCAGATACGCAGGCTCTACAACACAGATTTGTGTGAGCTTATATCTCTGGGGTTATATCAGTGAAAGAGTTATTGATTTTTCCCTCACACTATCTAACTAATATTTCACAGGAAATTCATATAGACAGGATCCGGTCAAATGTTAATGCCTTTCATGTCTTGTAAAATCGAATTGTTGAATGAGTTGTTCATGCTGCTGAAGTGAAATATTTGCTGGTGAATGTAACTGTTAGATAACTAGATCTCTCGGAGGGTGAAAACATACTTTTTCATGATCATAAATGGGGCCAAGACTGATGAACCAACATGCTGCCATGAAATTCTATTGCACATCTTATTGAGGATATCAGGTATTTCATCATCGTTGGTTATTGATGCAAAACATACATTGGTAAACTATTGGATCCGATTTTGTTAATTATTTTTCACAGGGGTATGATATATACTACACACTGACTGAGAATGCTGCAGATCGGGATGTTGAACAATGGAGTCTGAAGCAGTGTTCTGGCAGCGTGGAACTTCAGTTACTAGACGGTCTTCTTCCTAATGAGAGATACTCTGTGGTGATCAGAGCCAGAAATAGAATCGGCACCGGACCCCCCTCACAACCTATCCAGTTCATCATGGTCGAAGGAGGTAAGGGACAATTCCTTAGCTTGTTTGAGACCATGATTCAGCCTACAGCCTACATTTTGATTGTGAGTTTTATCAGTTGGACACGATTTCATTGGTGTCAAGAAGTGTTTCGGCTGGTTTTTATGTCCCATAATGTGTTAGGTTATAGATCAAATCTGTCCCCGCTAAGCGACAAATAGTTCTGCCTTATGACTCTGTACTCAACTCAAGCTTGATACTACCAGGCTTGGTGTTTTGTGCTATGTCAACAGCCATGACAGCTATACACTGAGTCAAATCAGTCCTTAACAAATTGAAAGCTTTGATTGCTTGCTGTGACTGTGAGTTGGCGATAGCTGGCTAGTCAAATAGGCAAATCTATAAAATAGCTGCTAGAAAAGCTTTTGTTTGTGATGACAAATAGAATGTGTTAGTATGAAGAACTTGGTCCTAGCTGTGCTTTCCAATTTCCCTCTCCCGTATTTTCCAATACCTACACCCCTTTATCATTCCATCCTAATGCTGCTCTTCATCAGTTATCGTTCCGTCAAGGTGTGCCTCTGCGGCATGATAAGCACCATTCCTGACGGTGTCGTCGTGGATTATTGTTTTGAGACCCCACTTTTATTTCCATCCAGGGCATGGAAAGTTTGATAATAGTAAGTAGTTTTTTTATCAGGAAGTCTGCCTCATGCGTTCACGCCAACGTTGGAGGCACATTATCTCCAAATTTTCCAATCCAAATTTGCTTCAGTGACCAAATTCTCAATATTGTTTTCTTGTACATGTATGCATGCTTTCTAATGACGATGATCATGATCACTATTCTAAAGCTTTGAAGTGATTTTGTACTTGCTTCATACAGCTTTGTTCGATATCAACCATTTCTCAAAGCTCTTCAAAAACGACAAATGGTGCTGCGCCATTATGTTTTAAACCATCAGACCCTTATTATTGTAAACTTCCATTAGTAGCCTGGGTGGGAATGTTTATCATAGACTGATCACCCCAGGCTACTAAGTTATCCTCTCAACCTAAAGCTTACGCAGACGGAAAAAAATTCTTTGCACTGACAAAACCAGTGAGAGCTTACTGAATTTTGATGGAGACACTGAGTGTACTTAATGCCTGCTTGTCATGAAGGATAACCTGGGATTATTATATCACTGTTTGAATGCGCTCTCTCACCCTCACCACCAGTATTGTTGTAATAGTACACAGCAGCAGCTGCTTTATAGTCTTAATGTGTGGGGATAACTCCGCAAAGCGCTCAGCTCGGATGTCACACACCCCTTTTAATAAAACTGAATATTATGTGATCTTATTGTGTCTTATTTCTTCTCAAAGGTTTATACTGAGCATTTGTTAGATATACATAGCCTTTTCACTTATCTCGGCTCATTCTATTTTTATTTTTCTGATGCCACTTTACAGTGAATCAAGGTAGGGGTTTGATGTTGTATCATTACGCCCTCTCCGGCTAGCTCATCATTTCAATTTTAGTGCATTCCGCCTCATATTATGCTATGACACATTCAATAGTTATGTTGTACCATCAGATCCGGAAAATAGTTCATCTACAACTTTGTGAACAATGTTTTCAAATGACACGAAAATGCATGGCTAGAAATACATGACTTGTACAACTTGATGAGGTCAAAATTTGATGAAGCTGCGACTCTTTGTTGTGGAGTAGCCTAGAATGTAATTTTAATTTTATACCATTGATTCTAACTGCAAATCTACCTCAAATTAATCAATTCCGTCTATTTTGTGAAAACTTTTTGATTTATATATTTTGTCTTCACATATTAATTGAATTTCCTTGGTTTTTTTAAACAGTACTGGTAATGGACTCCTTTTTTTTGCTATCAATTAAAACATACTGGTCATTGTCACTAAAAGTAAAACTGTCTGAGTATGGAATGAGTTACGGACTTGCCGTTCAATAAATCAATAAGGTGACGAACAATTGCTAAAAATTGAAACCGAAAAAGTCCGTCATAATCAATGTATCGGGCTAGGACACATTTGATTTTCTTTCCATTTTAGTTCCGCTTGCTCCTGCCAATCTGCAATCAACTGCTAAGACATCCACCTCTATAACACTGGCCTGGGATGAACCAGACGGTGCTGAGGGTATACTCAGCTACGAAATCTACATTAACAACTCCAGAACCAGACAGGTATGTGATGTACAATATTAGCACTGCAACTAGATTTATGTGCGTCTGTTTGCATGACATTTTTATCTTATTAGATTTTAGGTCAATTCAATTTAATAGATGGCCACAACAAGCTATAAGTGGCTCAAGATTTAAAAATTATCTATTGTGTCAGTGTTGTACATGTAGCGCGGTATTGGGTTACTTTTTGATTGAAGGTTTTGTACTTTTTGCCTGAAGGCTGTGTGCTGAACTCCTTGCATCCAGTCCTGTTGATTTTGTTAGCTTTATGTTTGAGACAACCACTACAAACGTGATGTCTTTCCTTTTCATGTTTCATATCCATCGACCACCACCTTATGTTATGAGCTGCCAGCCATCACTCACTGATATGTATATAACTATCATGTTGTCTTCGTCAGAATGGTTTTTATGCATCGTATCCTATCTGATGATTAAATGTTTCAGCCTGGTGAACCTGAGGAGGTAATACATGGGGATCGTGTGAAGTTTTTTTTATTTTAACCCGGCCTGTGTCAGCTTTGAGCCATGCTGCACAGTAATACTCTGTAACGTCTGTCAATTGTGGTTAAAGAAAGATTAAGGCCTACATATGGAATACCATGGGCGCTCTTTTGATGTGAAGTCTCTGTCAGACCGTTTCTGCTTGCTGCATGAATACCCGTTTCCATTAAAACAAGGAAGAGGCTCCACATTCTTCAGTTTGGAATTCACCTCATTTTGTGGGTTAACACGAGTGACGCACAATATTAAAAGTTTTAAAGTTTTGATTGACCTGACCACATGCCGGTTTTATACTAACAATCAGCTATGATAGATAGGCACACACAAGCCGATGATTAACTATCCTGTCTGCCTTGTAGGCGACTAGTCTGTCTCGCTATACAGTTCTGTTGAATGGATTGTACTGGGCGTTGAATCTTCATTTTGTAGTCGGCTACATCCTAGCATATTGAGCCTGTCTATCTATCAGATGCCTGTATATATATGTCCTTACTTTACTGCATGGGTATGCTGGTTTCTGAGTCTGTCAGCTATTCCTTCTTGTCTCACGCTGTAGTCATTGACTCATTACAGCAAACAGTGAGGAATGTGATGCCGCCACGTGAGACATTCGTTCTCGAGGACCTGTATCCTAACACTATCTATAACATAAGAATAACGGCTCGATCAATCCAAGGAGAGGGTCCTCACACCAATACTATACAAGTCAAAACTAACGAAGCAGGTATGAATATTTTTGATAGACTACCATTTTAAACCTCACCCTAGATCAGGATTTCATTACTGTGACCACACTTATTAGACTGCCATGACACAATGACCGCTGATAGGACCACTGCACCTTAATGAATTATAATTTTATTTGAGACCATGTCAGCAATATAATTTTGATGTCCACTGTGATAGAGTAGAACTTAGATGGAAGTTATTATCTAACTCACTGCTGGACAGTTATTATGTTGACTCTATCTGTTGGGCATGGTTTTGCTTTAGCTCGGTGGCGTACACCTAGCCCTCCGCGCTCCAGGAGAAGTACGTCTATTTCATCGTTGTGCTCTCATTATCATTATTATAAATTTACTGTATGCACAAAATTTGTGGTGTAGCTATTGGAAGCAGCCAGGTTATCTGGATGCTCTGCATTTGTTTGGCTTCTTGCCTGAAGTCACAGTCATTTCTATGTACCTAGAAAAGCTAAGTAGTCTCGGTACCTGATTCAACTCAGCTGTTTTGTTTTGTAATTTCAGTTTACATGTAGAGCATGAATGAGAGTTAATTGATTGTCATTTCTTATTTCGGTATGCCTGTTGTTCATGGTTAGTGTTTTGTTTTTATAGTTATCCTGATAATGTCAGTCACTGTATTATTTTAATTTTTGTAAAGCGAAGTAAAATGCTTTAGGTTAGACCACACTGTTACTTTATGCCGCTTCATTAGTAATTCTAGAAGGCTGCCCCAGAAGACATAAACACAAGGTACCTCATTATTTCGGCTTTGCCATGTCGCATGTTGTTATTTTGTTGAATTCTTTCATTTCAAGAACCCTCTGCACCACCACACAACATTCGAGCCCAGGCTCCTGTTGAGGATGCTTCGACAAAGTTGAAAGTTACATGGGAACCTCCGTCCTTAGCCTTAGCTAACGGTCAGATAGCGGGCTACAAACTGTTTTACTTACCTGAATCACAGTCAGAAGACAGCTCAGCCAGTATTATACGTATAACCAATGCCACCCAAAACTCTATAGAAATAGATAACCTAGAAGTATGGACCAAATATAAAGTGTGGATGTCAGCCTACACTAGTGTAGGTGATGGTCCAGCATCGCTCAAAGTTATTGGCCGAACAGGACAATCAGGTACGTAATGACCTTGACCTCTTAGATCAGAGACACACTTATCAGTTACCCCACCTGTGCTATATAAACGTGCATGTTTACTGCTCGATTAAATGTACATGTATGTGCTCCAGTACCAACACCAAGAAAGTTGACAACCTGACGGTGTTTATTTTTTCATTTCACCCAGTTGCTATCTTCTGATTTCAAATCATGGTTATTTCTATGTGTTTCAACCCCTTGTTTCACCGGCCATTTTCCCACCTACGTATATGTGTGTTCGTTTGGCAAATATCATTCAAATTCCTGGTTTGTTTCTTGCAACAATTTCTCTGATTAATTACAGTGCCAGAATCACCGCGTGGCCTCAGCGCTATGGCACTAAACTCATCGGCTGTACTGCTCACATGGAGACGACCTACTGAGAGGGAAGCTAAGGGAGTAATCAGAGGCTATCAGATATTCAGAACCGAGCTTGGTGAAAATAACGAGAGAAGAACTGATCCTATTCTTGACTATGTAAGACACAATAATACATTTGAAAGTTTGTCCCAAATGTTATCTGCAATAACGTGTAAACAGAGAAAAAATATTTCCTGTTACCTTACGTATGATATGGGTATCATGCGACTTCCTTTGATGTAGCAACAACAACCAGACTATTCTATTCCGCTGCCACTCAACTACATGTATTTGTTTTTTATGATATCTGCATGTATTGTCATTGACAATGTAACTGGCATCAATCAAATCAGCATTGTAAAGCAATATTACGAATGTATGACAAAAGTGGGGCTTGTAGGAGTATGATACAATAATGCTAATACTGCTGCCCTACAACCCCAATAACAATCGGGTATATGTAATTAAAAAACTACGAAAGCAATATAGAATCATACCCTGATTATTAACACTATTCATTACATCTGTTTCCCCCTGAGACAAAAAGCAGGTGTTCTCGCGTTTTACTCGATACATTGAGATGATGAATCATGACGCAGGTTTTTTATGACCTACACACTCAAACAGAAGCTATGTCAACATAACCATTGTTATTATTGCAGCATCCAGAGGAAAATGCCACTAATTATACAGTGACTGGCCTCACACCGAGAACCAGATACTCATTTCAGATTAGGGCATACACTATCGCTGGTGATGGCGACCCCAGTGCTGTCAAAAATGTAGAGACCCTCGGAGCAGGTGAGTGTCGTCTGCTGCTCGGTTGTCGCACGTCTAACTGTAGAAGGGATGAGTAGCCTATGCTGCTGGATCTCTGTATCCAATCAGTTGACATAATTATTCTTTAAACCCTGAATAGACCTAACTATTGCTAAGAATGTAACATTAACTGATTTGTTTTCTGTTTTCCCCATAGTTACTACTACCACATCCACCAGCACAGTTCCCACAACAACCCGACTACCTAACATCATAGTACCTGTCACTGATGTGCCTGGGCTGTCCCACCTCAAACCATTCCCCCTCACTCCTCCCCTGCCCCCTCCATTTCCTCCTCTCGAGGTATACACTAAGCTGTATGGTACACCTGAGGTCGACCCTGAAGTGGACCCCACTTCACCTCCGATTCCTGAACCAACTACATGTGATACCCCTGTGGTGACTAGAAGCACCACCACCAAACTCAACTCTGTATCAACCATGCCTTCTTCCACCACTCCTCAACTACCAACTCTGAAACCCACGACTACTACCAACTCATTTATTCCTGAGCCTGTCACCATTCCCTTACCACCTCCAACACGTATAACAACTCCTACTCAGAAGACAAGTCACCCTTCGGTGTCGACATCCTCACAGTCCAATCCTACAGAAAAACTCACACAGCCCACCAGTCTGCTAGTGACTAATGAGTCAAACACAACAACTGCTAAACAAACCACAACACCCCTTAAAACTTCTACTACAACAGTAACAACCACACCTACCAAACATAAATCTGTTCCACATACTACCAAATTGACAACATCTACTATACCTCCAACTAGTCATCCATCTACCACTCCTGTGTTTGTACCCCCGCTCACTTTTTATCCACCCACTGACCCTGTTGTACCACAAAATACCGCAACCCAGCCATCCACCTCCACCACCCCTGTGACGCCCGGCTCACAAGTAACTTGTACTGATGTGTCGTCGGGTCAAAGTGACAACAACTGTGCTGCCAAAGGTGACAACTGAGTGGGCTGAAATATTTACATCCCTTTCTGAAACCCAATATGTTTTTGTTTTTCAATAAATCATCAGTTTTTTCCTCTATTTATCGTACACCTTTTGATCACCAGCAATCAAACTTTTCATTGCAGTTACATTCAAGCTAAAGTGTGTGATTTGTGTACACCGTCTGCCAAAGGATTTATGACTCTTTGAGCTACTGCCATGCATATAGCAGCAACAGGCAGCACAGCCTCGGTTACTGTCATCTGCTCTTATCCTGCACACAGTTGTTGTCACCTTTTAGTTATCATTTTTCTGATGCTGTGTGGTTTTAATTAGATCATGAGGCTCTGTGCTTCAAATCAGTTTCAGCGAGCTCAACATAGTTTGCGGTCAATGTCACTGTGACTAGCAATTTGTAACATGGCATAAAAATAGTATGTTATGTCTGATGTGTCAAACATGCACATCATTAGCTTCAAGCGAATGCAAATCTGTAAATGACATTATTCTCTATCACAATCGAAACTCTCATAGTTGTTGATGTATATTACAGTACCTACTGCTCCAAGGAATCTTCGGCTGGAGATCATTGAGAACAATCCCCCGAGGGTGAAAGTCACATGGAGTCCTCCCAGAGATGCACACGGTACACTGAAGAGTTACCGACTCATGTGGGGAAAGCGTGGCGATGAGATTCTCACAAGTACTGCCTCCATTATCAACACACGAAGCAGTTACATCGCTCAGAGTATGAGTAAGTGTATATTTTATCTTCTCTTTACTTTAAGATGACTTGACTGCATCTGTATATACATTTACATTACTTTTTTTAGTCCTGCCTCAACATTTCTGACCATGAACGGCTACTGTATTTTAGTGAAAGGTACAGAGTATGAGTTTAGACTTCAGGCTCAGAATGAAGAGAATTATGGAGAAATGGCTGTTGACTATGTAAAAACTGAAGACGGAGGTAAGCACTCTTCTCGCTCTCCTAATGACATACTATTTTATGTTGGTGAGCTTGCATTCTTTGGGCAAGGATGCTGCTGAATTTAGCCTTATCGCTTGGGGTGATGCTTTCTCATCAGGCGTGGCAGTACCCAGGAGAGCAGGTACCGCTCCACCTGAGCTTTTGTGATGGTATGTGCTGAACTGCAGGTCACTATGTGATATATCGTGGGTGGTAATTTGGATTTAATTAAACTGCCAATAAGATTAATTAATAATGATATTGGCAATATTCTCTAGCGAACAATTTGGTTATAACCACTGCTCTTCCTGCTCCAAGAGGTATATTACGAAAATGTGAAATATAATTTGACATTTATGTCTCTCACCAGTCATTAGCTAGCCTGCTCAATGTACAGTGCCCAGTCAGGGTCACACAGCGTCAGCAGCGGTATTCTATTGATTAGATACATATAGGCAGGGTAGGCATCATTGAACCAGCTTTTTTAAACCCCTAGATTTTTTTCTCATGTGTCTCAATGTTGTCATTAACTTGTTACTATTGTGGTTAAAACTACTAAATCTACTAATTGAATTAAATTAATGAAACCAATTCGCAGACTTTCATACCTTGACAAAACTCATGCATCATGCACCGCAGGCACTTGACTGAAAGCAGATACTTTTTTATGATTCATACCAACTGCTGAGATGTTTTGACCAGTGGAGTTAGCTTGCAGGCAGCTCTTATCAGATTGCTCTTAGATATTAAGTGGGCTATCAGTCAGCGATCAATACTCCTCATTCCCGTAATTAACAGCTGCCAGCTGGCCTCAGTGATGCCTTTTTCTAAGTTTCCACAGCTTTAGTCATTGTGAATCGTGAAGCTCCTCCAGTCTATTATGCATATTGTACAAGCAAACTGGGAATTGGCTGTTTCATTGGACCCAACCACTACACAAAAAATAAATATTTCAAGAAAACTGTTGTGGAACTTCATAACTCACTTTTTTGCTACTTCTTTATTCTTTGACACTTTTGTCTATATAGTAATAACCACCGGTTCAATGTTTTAATGTTTGCCTCAGCCGTATTGTATACTGATCAATCTTGCTATGTATGGTGTTTTATGCGTTCTTGTGTACTTTTATCATCTTACGCTTTGCCTACTTCCCCACTTACAATAGTTCCCGCTGGATCGCCCAAGAACATCCAAGTGACCTACGTGTCAGACACATCAGCGCGTGTCTCCTGGGATGAGATAGAGCCAGGGCTAAGAAACGGACAGATAACCATGTACCAGGTCAGATATCAGGATAAGGATAACTCAATTGATCTGAGAGCGGACAACACCTCAGAAACATCAATCATCCTAGAGGAGCTTACACCAGGGGCGCGCTACTTTATCCAGGTGGTGGCGTTTACTAGTGCAGGAGCCGGGCCTACCAGCTATAGGCAATCATACAACTCGATACAGACTAGTGAGTCCTCGACAATCCCTCTAAGTCCACCCAACACCTCTTAGCAGCAGCCACATAGTGTTTATAATTATAGTGATATATTCAACCTTTGCTTTGGTGGACGGTTGCCTGATTTGCCAAAGCTTTGGTAACTGGTGTATGCTTTTATAACTTGATTAATCATGCATATTTTTGACTGTTTTCTTGTGATGACGAGTTGCGAAGGCCACAGAGTAGCAGGCGTAAGGTCAGCTACGGTAAAGGTATATAATCTGTGCTGCTTCAATGGCCCGTATTCCGTTCCAATGTATCCAACATTCATTCATGCGTTTTTTGCACTTATACCATCCATCTGTCTATATCATTTTGAGCACAATCAATGTTGTACTGAATATTGTCAACTATTAACTCTCATTCATGGGATATAGCGGAACCACTCATCCTTACATGCAGCTTGTAACTGTCTGCGGTATTCTCCATTTGTAGGACCTCCTGCTCCACTGGCCCTGACAGGTGAGAGAATTGATCCCACCACTATCAAAGTTAGCTGGCAGGCACCTCCAGCCATACAGGTGACCCGCTATAAGATTCACTACACGACTATGGTGGACGACGGAGATAATGTGGACAACTGGGAGCATGTGTTAACCTCTGCTCCTGTTAACACATACCTCCTAACTAACCTGGATAGAACTCGCGCTTATGCTCTCAAGGTAAGAGACATCATACCAGTAAAATATTCCAGCATTGTGACACCACAAGTCCACGTGATGTAGCAAGATTTCACAGTTGCTGTCATTTAATGAGAATTCCAGCCTCATTTGATTACTGGGTCTCATCAGTATCGAAAGTGTCTAAAATCTGCTGAGCCAAGCCCACTGCCTTATAAAATTTTTATGTAGTGTTTGATATCATATATTGTTGCAACATCGGTGACCATGACATATGTACTCTTGGACCATAACCCTTTCTTATCATTTAGGTTCAAGCAATCAACGCAGCTGGAGAGGAAGGGTTAATGTCTGACGAAGCTGTGGTTAATGACGTGATGCCAATGTCAGAAGAAACAGTACAATCACTGAGCAGTAACAGACAAACATCTACATCTATCACCATCAGCTGGCTGGCTCCTGTGAAAGATGGTGTGTCAGATTATAGGGTGAG
>ERZ1740056.4-NODE-4-length-22016-cov-8.192341_pt1 | contig 22016 bp, 15 predicted proteins | sample MGYA00581746_ERZ1740056 | MGnify/ENA primary metagenome ERZ1740056 (study PRJEB43018, sample SAMN04849745) | marine metagenome | isolation source: floating plastic debris | place: Pacific Ocean | collected 2008-09-01 | study: EMG produced TPA metagenomics assembly of...
TAACGAGCGGGAGAGATAAAACTTATTTTGCAGAAATAGGTTTACTTCATAGATAGTAACAACATATTAAATTTTTCGAAAAACCGATATATCACGTTAAGCTAGTGCTCGCACTGCATTGTGTATTCACTTTTTGTTTTGCATTTATATCAAGTTTGATTCACATTTAAACAGGAGCAGAAAAAGCTGATTGAGCCTGCAGATGATGCAGTAAAGGCTCTTGTTGCCTGGGGCTGGCACATATCTTATTCCAGTCCTAATACTCGTGCACAAGGCGCTCATACCAGCAAACCGAACCTAGCTAACCTCGGTAACAGTACTGGAAGTTATTGTCCCTCACCTGTTGACCTCAAGAACATCACACTATCAAGAGATATGCTTGTATGTACCTACCTTTGTCTGAGTTCGAAGATAAACAAGTATGTTCATGTTCGCTGTGTCTCCATAATGTGATCACAAAGAACATGATACTTTGTGGTATAAAGATTTTCCGTTAGACTATCGAGTGATTCTACATTTTTTATTCTCTATATTATGAATGTTTCTGAACTGTTCAGGCACTTGTTGATAAAGTAGCAGAGCATGAACACGCAGTATGGGCTAAGAAGAAGCGTGCACAGCTTGACTCTGTTGGAGGAGGTATACACCCCCTGCTTGTACCCTATGACATGCTAACTGTGGCAGAGAAAGAGCATTACCGCAAACATGTCACTGAGCTCTTCAAATTCCTGCAAACCAATGGATTCAGAATTGCCAAGTAAGATTGATTTTAAGTACACCTGTACTATTTCATCAAGACTACTTGATCAGAATTACACTGATTAGATGATTACTTTTCCTCTGATTGACCAGCTGCCTTACAGTCCCATCATGCACGTGGAATATATGTTCATAGATTTATGTTATAATATTTTGTTGTATTAGCAATTTAATTTGGATTTGTTTCAATTCTTGCAAAAAAGAAAAGTGTTTAACCTATGTTCGTAAGCCGGTTCCCTTATCTTGCCAAGTTTTTTCTTCGGATTTCAGTTTTTTATTTTAGCAGGTTTATGTAGTTAATTGGGAGTTCACTGTTAAGCACACTCTTATAAATATCCACTCCACTCTATGTGCCTGTTCTAACCATTGTGCTTTTGTAATCCTAGGCTTCTGCTTTCTCCAACCAGCATTCGCAAGCTTTCGCGGTCAATCCCTTTGAGGCCTATAACGAGTCCGAGCATTTTGCACATTCAGTGTCGGTGCAAACAAAATAAATCTGCCATAATCGAACGTTGATTGCCGTATGATGCCTCTGCGATTGCTGGTTGCAATACTCTTATGTGGCTGTTTATGTGTGATCCAAATCCTGGGTGATCGGAATAACTGACCTAACAATAATGATAAAGTTGGTGTTGGTCTACAAGCTGACCTGATTCAAGTTGTGCAGTAAGTAATCGCCTCCTCTAACGTCTGTTTACCAATTGTTTATTAATTGATTATGACTGTAGTATTATAGAGGTGTTGTAAAGTTGTTCACATGTTCAGCAGGCTTTTGTATTGTTAACCCATTTTACTTTTAATGCAACATCATGTGCTTTCACCTCGGCTATGCATACATCAATTTCAACATAATTTCCTATTTTCATCGATGTGTTTTTTTCACACTTTTCCTTCTGTACGCACAAAAAACCCTTTAATTAAATACTTACTAGCCACTGATTTTGAATTAATGGATTAGACGTAAAACCAGCATTCCAGCTGTTGCTCAGTGATGGCAGCCAATTTCTGGTAGCATTGCGTTGCGCTTTGAGCGACGCAAACATTTACTGAATTGTAATTGGCTCTGCTGCTTAGAAAGACTGAAACTTATTGACCAATCGGGTAATAATTACAGCAGCACTACTCCAACACTGTATTTTCCATCAGCTTGTGAAGGGTAGATGAGTTATTCAAATCCATTTATTCATATCGGTGCTACTAGCATATGTGTGTTGTGTTCCCATCTCCGACACCCAACATTGAAACTGAAGTACATGGACATGTATATAACGAATTGTGATAGAAGTTAATTGTTATCTTCACAGCACTGGTAACGCTAGACAACAATCACCAACACGTCGTAATCAATCATTCCGATCACCGAGGAGACAAAGTTCTACTGATGCTGCTAACAGGAGATCTACAGAGGAGGAGGATGACTCAGCAGAACCAAACACGCTGAAGAGATTCGCTTTCAGCCTACTAGAGAAACTACTGGAGTATGTAGACAAGGCAGCTCACACTATGGTAGTGATTCAGTCGAGTAAACACTTCGCAAAGACAGACAGCTTTAATGACCAGAACGAGGAGATTAAGTTTTTTGGAAAGGTTGGTAATATAGTCTGACACTTAATTCAATACCCAACAGTTTTTTGCCAATACCACGGACCGTTTTGGGATGCCTCTAACCATGAAGGAATCTTTTAGTGCTAGTTCTACGAATGCCATTTATGCTACCACCATTATACTACGTAATGAATAATTAAATGTTTTAGGTGGTGCTGCCGCTTATGAACAAGTATTTCGCTGCACATCAGTCTTACTTTATGGGTGTTGGTGCTACAGCTGCCTCTACCAAAGAGAAGGAGATGGTTGCATCGTAAGTCTTCTTTGTGATCACAAAACTATGGATACAAATGGCAGTCTGTTTATGAAAGCATTGCATTACAATGTGATGTTATAAGAATTGAGTCCCCTTGATCTGGGAGCCTACAACCTGTGTGGTGTAATAACAGTCCCCAAAGAAATAATATGAATATTTATCTCATTGCAATATTTTATGATAAGGTATACTGTTGAACCACTCTCCCAAGGAGAAACAACTATTCTAATTTTATGACATTTAGGCACTGCTTCACAAAATAAAACTAATTACTTTTAAGTTCTGAACTAGTGTACAAAGGTTTCTTGATGAAATTACACAGCTGCGTAGTGCCAATGTTTGATGATGAAGCTCTACCAAAAAATGCCATTTACAACTGAACTGTAGTGGATATTGTTCACTTGTCCACTTGTGTATAAAGAACCTGGTATTCCACAAGTGATGGAGTACCCGTTCAGGTGACAATGTTAGTATACTCTGACATTTACTGGTGTGTTTACTCGGACATTTCTATGGTAAAAATCAGCAATAGATGTATGCTAATTGTCTAAACGTTTGTATTTATCTTTTAGAATTATTATTGTCAACATAATCATACTGCTGCTTGTTTATCCTTTTCAAGGTTGTTCTGCAAGCTGTCTTCACTGCTAAGACACAAGCTGTATGCATTCGGGTCTGACATACATATCACAGTTCAGTGCCTAGTATGCATATGTCAGGCTGTTGATGCCAGGTAAATCTCTCACTATTTTATATTGTGCTCCTCGCTGCAACACATTCTCCAATTAAAGAAGATGGCCGCAGTATTAGCATCTTTCTCTCTGGTCCTGTTGTCACAGAAGTGTACCCCTATTCCCTGTGGTACATGTTCATGTTCCCTGATGTCAACAATCGAGTTGAAGCTTAAATCCTGAAAGACTGATATTCAATATGAAAGTGGATTGATCAGGTCAAGGTTCAGGTTATGCGAAACACAGCAGGCGCAATACAGTGATTTCAGCTTAGATTCAGATCCACCATGAATTCATACTTGTTCTTTGCTTGTCAATCGTTCAATCTTATTATGCAAGGTCATCTTTATTCTCCATGCCAAATACAGATATGACTACAAGGAGAGAAGATGAATTCTCAAAAGTTATATGTTAGCTATAAATTTGGAATAAGTTTTTTGGCAAATCATTATTATTTGACATACATGTATGATGCCAGCTGCATTAGTAACCTCTTAATTAGTTCCGGCCTGCCATGTATCTTGTAACAATAAAGTTCATGATTGTTGAATAACAACCACTAACTCTAGTATGCACCATTTTCTATGCTACTTAGTTATTTAAGTTTTAACACATATATTTTACTTATAGATCAGTAGTGAAGAACAGCACAGACATTGTGAGGACTCAGATGACTCCACTGTTTATGAATGCGGCTGAGGATCTCACTACTATGGTGGAGAACCTAAAAGCTGGACGTTTCAGTCACATCAAAGGAACCCTTGCAAAAGGCCATCAGAGCTTAGACTATATACATATGGTTGTACTCCCTGTGTTGTCAACACTTTTCAGCCACCTAGCCATGCATAACTTTGGTGCAGAATTACTCGGTAAGAATCAAGTTGCTGTTGTATTATACCACATGCTGTTGCTGTATTATCACTGTACTTTTCGGTGGTAATACATTTATCAACACTACACTTTCATGCCATGAATATAGTGAAATGTTGACTAAACGTCTTCTAGTGGTTATGTTAACTTCTTGAGAAACAATGCGAAATTTGAAACAACTTTGGGCCCATTTTGGTGTCATCATGCCTTGTGATATATAAATCTTACTAAAATTCTGTTCTCCCATAGATGGACAGCACAGCAATGGTAGGTGTATCACTCACTCAGTTTCTCTGCTTAGTTGATATACTCTGTTTTTAAATCTTCAAAGAAGTGTTCAGCTATTTTTATGTAACTGCAGCTGTTTATACTACTCCTGTAACGTAGAGCTTGCATTATTGTGACTATATTCGGATGAGCCAGGAAACCTGGTTGCCTCTGATTTGATGAAAAGAAAAACATCTGATGCGAGCCTGCGCGTAAATGAATAGTTTACTGTTATCGTGACTGATAATCGTTACAATTCACTGTGTAAAAGCACCATAATAATATTGATTCCATCACTATTTCCATCAAAACCATAACGTGCTAAATCTCACCATGTTGAGAAACAATTATCCAATATTTAGTCAAAAATCAGTCTACCCTCCATGATTCCCAATAACAAAGATACATAATTCAAGTCCTGAAATTATGACTAACACAAAATCAACTCTTCCTCAAAATGCACTTCTGTCCACCACCTGTTTGTTATAATTCACTGTTTCACTTCAACAGTTGATGCATGGCTCTATGTGTTATTTTCTCGCTCTATACAGTTTTTTGATAGAGCTTTCATTGGAGTTGACTGATAATGAGCTCCCAGTTTCAATAAAACTTCTCTGTATGGTAGATATGTGCTGCAACGAGAAGTTTTCCGTGGAAGTTAGGTGTTCCGTAGTGAAGTACGCTATTCTACTGTTCTGTTCATAGACATGTCTATGGTTCTGTTCCACACACACGTACATGCAAATTGTGATCTCTGCTAAAAAATTTCCATATGACACAGGTTTAGCAGAGAACCCTCTCTCTCTCTATTTCCTGTACATATATAAGGGATATCTTGGCATGTACTGTAACTCCCGCTATATGTATTATCATATATAAATCATGGTATCATATCATTCGTTTCAGTGAACGACATACAGCTGGCATGTTACAGAATTCTTCATTCTCTCTATACAATGGGAGCTCACAGTGAATCGTTCGTGCAGAGGTAAGATAAGTCTCTCTCCCTCACTGTACACACAGGCATATACTATGATATACCTTGCTTCATTATTTGTCTACAGTTATTGGTCACATCTCGACAGAATTTTCATGTTTTGTTTGATATCTTTATTTTTATGCTCTTAAAGGCCTTCTCACACGCTATAACTTAAATTGTGACATTCTTTTTCTTTCAATCGTTGCCCATATAAAAACAGCTGTTTAAAAATCGGTGCAGTTGTTAAAAAATTGTTTTATGATCGGAGTCGTTTTCCTTTTTATGCAATTTCTGTTGTACTGTGCGAGGGCCGGATTATCGGCTCAATTCACTGTTGCAACAGTGTTGTTATTATGGTTGGAAACACACATATCACATTGCCATAGTCTTAACTTCACCATCCCAGAAGCTCGGTAAAATTGATCAGCAGTGTTCTTAGTCGAGACAGCTGCGTTAGTTTAGCTTTCCTCACAATGAAACCTACTTGTCCAACAATATGTAGAAGTATCACTCTATTAGCTATCATTTACATGCATTTGACTTTGTATATCACTCTCATGTATGTTCCTTTGCAGAGATCAATTTACGAAGGAATTGCTGAGGTAGATGCTTTACTATTGTTTTCACCAAAGTTTCCCTTTACTTATAACTATTGTCATTGGTCAATTTCTACTATAACCCTCACTTGGGTGCTTCGGTTTGGTATAAAAGGAAAACTATTCTGTGACTTTGTAATCAGTAGTAAGAAACGGTCTACTCCACTCTCACAACAATAACACTGTAGATATGGGTATAGCCAGCTTGGTGGCAGCAGCTATAGTGTTCTAGACTGAGCACTATAGCTCCTCAACTTGTGATTACAAAAACCATTATTGATGCTGAATAAGATATTACTGCTGAATTTTGTGCTTGAAAATATTTCCCGCTATGACAAAACTTGTGGAGTCGCAAGAGTCTCTAGTATAGACCTTACCATGCAGTATTATATTGTTTTTGTCAAAATTACTGCGGCTTATTATTTATGATACCAGGTATCATGATCCGGCATTCAGTCAAAGAAGACATTAGAACCTCTTTGATTCAACCCAAGGTGTACTTTTGGTTAATTGGTTACGGGCATTAACGTTTTAATCTGGAAATGCTGCTTCACATGGCACTGGTACATTTTCATGGCACATATGTCAGTGTAGAGGCATATTATACTTACTGCGGCGGCCGGCATTAATGTTTGACCAGTTGAAGTTACACATGCAAACATAGTAGTTATCCCGCTGTTCTGAATGGATAGATGTTTGTAGATGGAGCATGTGTGCTTGCAACCATTGTTTCTCCACTTATTTGTATAGTTCGGTAAACCAAGCACTGAACATTGAGCCTAATAGTTTTTCTAATAGCACAGCCCAACATTTAAGTGTATAATTTTCATTCCCTTGTGTGCTGGTATTGAACAATTGTGATAAAGTTTAATATTATTTTTGATGGTGTTCAGATTGCCTTTTTTGTGTTTATACTTACATGAAGTGTTTAACCTAAGAAAGAAGGGACTCGAGGGGAACTGGCCGGGTAAGGGGGACAGTCATTTCGCAGACAGTCTGAGCTAGTTGTTCAATGATTTGTGTTGATGATTCAAGTTGAAGCTAAAAATAAGTCGAAATGCCAGATGCGAGTTTTAGATCTAGCCCTTATTTTTAATTTTGGAGTAATCCTCTTTGGAGAGCAAACCATGCACTAAACTCACTCAAATTCCGTTAGCTTATCCAGATTTTGTTACTTCCATATTTTGTACCCAGAATCAAGTTAGAATGATTCAAGGTAATTTTGCAGTAATTACCGTTATTTAAATTTTCCATCATAAGTAGGAATCTACAATTAAACGTCTGCCTCATGTGTGAACAGTAAGGGTCTACAATATTCATGCTCTTGACTGCATAATTTTATGTATTTGCCTTCCGGGCTATTAATTATTGGTAAAAATTACATTTCCTTCTTTAAGGTGTTTGAATCCTTGCTTCTTTAACATACTAATGATGATCCTGAGCCTGACACTTAGAACAAGAAGTGATCACAGCTATTTTTAAGCATGGTACCTTGTGAAGCAATGGACATAAATCATTTTACCATTTTCAAACAACAAACCTGTGTTAACCATCAACGGTAGTACATGTTCCAAAATCCAAATTCCAAACCCAATATCCAACACTGGCTGTCTTAAGTAGCAAACTAAAACAAATGTCTATAACTCCTTAAATCCAATAATCCAATTAAGCTCCTTGTAATGTCTCAGGTAAAGTCGGCACTGGAGACAGGCTTTACCTTTTCTTTTCTTATGTCGCTGTTGCTAAACCAAATGCCTCCTATCCTGAGGTGAGGTTAAGGTTAAAATCTGGTCCTAGAAATAAATGCCTAAGTATGTGCCCCTATCATTTTAACCAAGGGCCCTGAGTACTAGAAATTAATAAGCCACCAGCGCTTTCAAGGTGCTATGTTGTTTTGAAAACCATATTGAAATTTGCCAATCACATTTTGTAATCAAAAAGAGGTTTCATTAATTTTTTGACAGGCACAGACCAGCGTTGGGTGAATGTGTTGCCTCCTTTGCCGCTTGTTTCCCTGTCGCCTTTTTGGAGCCACAGTACAACATCTCAAACAAATATTCCATAGTCTACCAGGTGCCTGTTGATCAAGTACAGGAACATTCTCTTGAAGCGCATGGTAAGCTCTGTGGCCATGAAATACCCATAATCTATAACCTGCTATCTATACCCATTAATCTACTATATAGCAAAATATCTCATACTTTTCCTCTTTGCCTCTCTTTAAAGTTTTTTATATATTGATTTGTATATCAATTAAATGTATATCTATATGTATATGTTTTATTGATATATCAGCTTGAGTTTCTTTGCAACTGCCCAACGAAATATAATGATTATTATAATGATATTATCTTGTAGTTGTTGTGAAAATTAGCAGAAATCTCAGCTGATTAGGGTGTTCTGTACCACCTTGGTAGAGTACGCAATTACGCATTATCAGCTTTACCAGGAGATGCTGATCTGAATATTCTTATTGCCCACTGATGGTCAATGTGTGAGTTTTTTTATTACAGCTAATGTTCTAAACTCATCTCATGTTTTAGAAATAATGGGTCAGTTGTCAGAGAGTATACCTCAGTTGGACATTATAGCCGATACTATCAAAACTTTGGCAAATCAGGAAGAGGGAAATGATGAGAACCTTCACGTCATTGAAGTAACCTTACCAATGTTGTGCAGGTAAAACCATGCTTTAACGACATCAACCTTGCAATGGGAAGTGTTAAGTGGTAAGTTGTCTTCTCAATGCTCCTACTCCTATTTCGTGATCAAAGGTACTGCATTTCACATCAAGTTGGTGACTTAGTGCGATTTGTGAGCTCTTATGTTACTATTTTTAGAACAACTTTTTGAATAGAGCCCAATTCATAAATTGACAAGATCTCCAACACTGTGAAAAAAAGTAACAATTTGTAAGAGCTCAGAAATCTCGCCTAGCTCTTGATGCAAAATGCTCTATCTTTGATAATCAATAAAGCAGGAACATTGAAAAGACAACTTCATCACACGGAACACTCCCTATTGTAGCTTAGAACCAGCCTGGCGCTGCCATTTCATCATGGACACTAAAAAGAAATGAATATTGAATCTACTGAGCAGTATCACTAAGTGGTCTCCTATCAGTCCACACCGCGACGTTCTTTTTGTTCATTTCTAAATTTGCTTTACTTTATGCACATATGTAGAAACAATAATAAAACAAGAGAAAAAAAAGTAAGATTGCTTGAGACATGAGAGAATCCCTGATTTAAAATCTACATAAATTCTTGTAGCCTCAGTTCCATATACATGTATGATACTAGAGTTCAACCGACCGAGCAGTTGGGCATCCTCACTAGCTTGTTCAAATTCTATGTCCTTTCTTTCAGTCCACCGGTCCTCATATCAGTGTATTGATCGACTTGGGACAAACATGACATGTATCCTGTGATCTTACATGATGTTAATACAGTTTCCACCTTGAAGTTGCTCCTACAGACCTTATGGAACATGATATTCTGTATTTTGTTAGTTATCTTCCTAAGTGGTGGGCGTCGGGCCCTGAGGGGAGTAGTCCACAGTCCCAAGCGGTGACTTCGGTCACTTCTGACCTCATGAACTCTGTACTGGGTGATGTACTGACCCTCATACAGAAGCATATAGGTGTCGCTGAGGCTCCATGGATGAACAGAATAGCCAGTAAGTGTCTTCTACGTGTTTTATGGGTATGAATGGTGAGATAATGCCAAGGAAGAGCAAAAGTTACTATAATAGATGCTGAATATCAATGGTTACTATCCACTTGCGTAAAGCCAGTGCGCTAGCAGCAGGTGAATAAATACAATCCTTTCTCTGCTGAAACAGTAGAGTAAAATGAATGCGTTCAGATTTTGACACGGAATAGGGTATAGATCGAAATAAATATTTTTCAGTCTCATACTCAAAATAGACAGCAGAATTTTGAGCACCAGTAGAGTATATAGTCTAGTTTGTGAATCCTGTCGTATCACATTTATCTGTGTTTGTCACAGTGAGAACTCAAGCAATCCTGTTTAATGCGACTGAGAGCATGCTAACAGAGTACATTATACCCATGGCTCAGAAACTGAAAAACAGGGCTGTAGAGATAAGAAAGAAGGAAGAGGCTTATTGTGTAGAGAAGAGGAATAACTCTGAGAATGCTTCAGATCTGGAGGAAGAGCTTACTGAGGTCTGTACATTCCCCCTTTCTCTGAACTGCTGCTTATGAAGATCACCTGTTTCCCAATATTGCGGATGTGTGATACTCTTAAATAGTTCACATATCTCAGTCATGAGACTAATTGAGATTTACATGTGTCTATTACTGTGTCGCCTGTTGGATTTTATTGGGTGTCCTAGTGATGACAGCTTTCACCATCGCATTGCATTGCAGTTGTGTTGTCATATACACACATACTTTTTTGGAGAAATGAGTTGTTTCTATATGCAGGAGTTCCAAGTGATGGTTAGAGATCTATATGCTTCGTATCCAGTGCTTATACGATATGTTGACCTGTACAGATCAGGCTGGATAAAGGAGCCACATGCAGATGCTGAGATACTATTTGATCATGTAGCACATGTCTTCAACTTCTGGTCTGCTTCTAATGTAAGCATTTATCCCCTGTTCATTAGGAGTTATGGTTAACTCCGCACGACATGAGCTACAACCTTATTATGTGAAATGTGATTGGATGAGGAAAGTCCTGATAAAGAACAAGCAGATTGTTTATTGCTGAGTGGGATGCGTATTTTTAAGAGGGCATCTCTCAGCCAAGCTCAATTCAAATTTTGATATTTATAGAGAGAGAGGGTGTTGAGCACCCTGCTCCAATATCTATGGCCACACAGTTAAAAGTGGTCACTGGAATAGTACTTGCATAGCTTCCTCGGTGTAATTGTAACTTTGAGAGGTAACAATTTCCAGAGGCTGGTTTAAATTAGGATCTGTTTAACAGGATTTAAACGTTGTTTAGACCAGATTTAACTGAATTCAAACACTGCTGTGAACGCTAAAATTTCTCCTGTTAATACTTTCCTCCTCTAGGGTATGCCATACCTAGGAATTATGTAAAAATGTCAATCGTGCAGATAACGCTGATCTTTGCAGGTTAAAAATAAGAATAACATTCTTAGTTAAAGATTATTGTTGAAAACAATGGCTGAGTAGTCTTGGCATTTTCTGACTAAAACAAGGTGTAAGTTGTGACATCTCAGTTGATTTCATTGGGGTAGACCAAGGCGTATAACATAACTTTTCATGGGGTGTCAAAACTTTAGAAAGGCTTGGATTATAACTGAGATTATGTACCCCTAGTCACAACTCACACACATATCAGGATTGTAGAGAACGATGCGGGTTTTAAGGATAATAGATCTGGTGTTTACCAATCGCAAACTATCACTATAGTATCATGTAATAATGAGTGACGAGTGTGGCATTTTATGATTTCATTGTTATGTTACTGTGATTTTTCAGACCTTCAGAAGGGCAGAGACAACATTTGTGAATATCAATGAGATAAATAACATGACTCTAATCATGCCAAGTTCTAGCACATCATCCTCATCTAATGTCAAACCTGAGATACAGGCAGGTGATAAGAAAACTAAGAAGAAAGGCAGAAAAAAAGGTACGTTACTCGACGTTAATGAAATTATGTAGGTATAACAAGCTTGAGTTTTATTGAGTTTGTTTATACTTACAGCAAACAATTGGGAATATTAAGGATGTCCAAGAGCGAGAGGTAATGAGCAGATACCAACATCATCGTAATCTGGCCTGTAGGCTGAATTGTAATTTTTTACCACTGCCAAAGTGGGTGCCGGGTTGTGACTTAACCACCATAGTTGGTTTTTGGGTCTTGGTAAGGTTTATTGTCGGCCATTTCCATATAACGATAGTATTGCAAGTACGTTTGGTAGAAACTTAATAGTTGATGATGCCAAACATTGCCAGAGATTATAAAAAAAAACAATTGAATCAAAAGAAAAATCTGGTCCAAGCTGATGTAAAGGCGTGAGCATAGCATCCCTCTCCTACTGGAGAGACATTGGAACATAATATTATTAACATAATGTGAATGCCCACGCGCTGTTTCTTATATACAGGCCAGTCTGAATGTGAATATTCTAAGAATGAAAGTCAATCTGGTAGGCCATCGCAGTATATTTCGTGTATTGCATGACTGACGCTATTTTCTTATAGTGTGCATGTGTATCGGTGTAAGTCAAATTACAGAGCAAGAATAGGAACGGAAGAATAAAAAATTATAATTGGCTAATGTGAAGCGTAGGTGCAGTCAAATATTCGACTCGTTCTGTTCCAATGCTTTTTGTGGTTGATAAATAGTGATCGCCACATGCTACAAGATGCTTTTGCTTTAGTCCTAAGTTCAGGAGTGATGCCATTAGGGGCAGTCAAAGCACTAGTGTAGTCATATGAGATTATTATTTCAATATTTAATCCATCAGTTTTGATTTGTAGATGGTTTCACAAGCTTAGTGGTAGCCGCCATCAAAAGACTTCTTCCCATCGGACTGAATGTGTTCGGTGGCCCAGAACAGGAGCTTGTACAACTGGCTAAAGAAAAGATGATTGAGGTAACTGTTCCTTTATCTTAAAAAAAACGTGACCTATTATACCTTTGCCTGCACTCCTACCGAATCTTTTTTAACTCATGCTTTTCAACAAATGACACTACATTGTATGTATCGATGAGTCAGTTAATTGTCTCAGTTTAAAGTATCATGTTGTTTGGTGATGACAACTTTACCTTACTATCAGCATCCCACTGCTGCTAGTGTCCTCCTGCTAGTCTCCTGCTGCAGTGTTGCAGTGAATCTCTCTATCTTTGCTGTACAGCTCATTATGTTGTTAGCTCTGACGACGACGCTGATTAATACTTGTATTAGTTAACACTCCTCTAACATCGCCCATGTATTTATATTCTATAGCTCGCTCGCCAAGAAGGAGTAAGCATTACATCAAATTCTATGTGGTGATACTAAAACAGTGAATACATTTTGTCATATCGATTTGGGAATCCCACTAAAGACGTAAACATTCCAAGTTGTCTGTAGAATAAACACTTGTGTTGATTATAGTCCATTGCCACCCTAGTTCGTGCCGACACAAACAAACACCCACAAGCAGAGCCATTCTCAATCACGCTGGCCATGGTCTGAAATTTGTGAGTTGTGGCTGTTTGGAGACTTGACTTAATAACTCTGTAAAATCTGGCAATTAAGTCATGAAACCCAACAAAACCAACAAAAATGATAACAAAAGCTGCAGTTTCAACTACAGCTCTCGGGGATATCCAAGCCTGAAATCAGATCATGACTCAAACCAAGTCCTAACAGTATCAGAATATAATATATATACAAAATATAATTGTGTTTCATCATTTTTATAATGTGATGTCGTTTGACGACTCTTGTGACAAGCATGTAAAAGTGCAATTGTTGTTAGTGGTTGGTGTGACCAGTGGTCTCCTTATCTGCAATTTACTGCTTATCTCCATAAATAAAACAGGGTATCTTTGTTTTATGGACAGATTTGACGTTAACAAGAGTCACTACTCACTCATATCATTACTAAACAACAGAACCTGCCCACATGTCCCATCCAGTCCCCATCTGTTGATAACAATACCCATGAAAGTTCAATGTGATCGGCATGCCAAGATCTTCTTATACCTCTACCCCTGTAAGCGCTTGCCTCGTATAAGATTATGGCCAAACTGGGAGATTGCATGTGAATATTGTTCCTGATATTGGTATGGATGGTCATACTATCGTTTTTTTTTCTATTTTTCTCTCAATTTAATTTACACTTTATGTTACATGAATTTGCTATAATCGTTTTTATTTGTTGGACTTTGGCATAATTTTGTTTGTTGACAAGACCCTGAACTAATTGTTTCTAGATGATAGAACAACAAGCTCAAAGCATGGATATTTATGCCATCCAGGTAAAAGCTTTTGTAGCAATGGCTGGTACTGAAATATCTGAGTAGGTATCAGATAATTGTTGACGATGTTATAACAGCGTGCGTGTATTCAGCATCCTCAAACTCATCGACCATCTTCTCCAATAATTCAAAACTAGCCCACGCTTTCACTCAATTGATGTTGACAATCTGGTCCGCTTATTAAATACTAAATTTGTGTATTTTCATGAGCCATGGCTCTGTATGAGGGATTCGATTGAAGTGCTTGAATAATCCAATAACATCATTATCAATCGTGAATGGGTGTTTGATCTAGGTCTAGTTTTAGACCATAAACTGTTGTCACAGGCCCTAATATCGCGGCGGTCCAGTGGTCGCGGTCGGTCCAACACCGGCCGCCATTGGACCGGCCGCGACTATTGGAATGGCCGCGACCACTGGACTGCCACAATATTAGGGCCCGGGACAATAGTTTATGTTTTTTAACTAATCTAGGTCGTGCTTACAGTCTTGCAGCTTATGTTGGCAGTATTGAAAATCATTATTGTTTATCAGTTTGATATAGTAGGCATGCGTAGGTAGGTAGCAGACCTTCAGACTGCACAAGGTGGATTTTATGGATGGATTTTGAAGGCTTATCTCTTGCAAGGTTGAATAAAACCCGCTGCATATGAATCATTTTTATCGCGACCAAAAAATTTAACATCATCAGTAGGTTTGATTTCCAAAATGTTTCTGCCAATTAAAAGTAATAACCATTTTTAATTTGATGTACTGTATAATTTATGTGTAGCTGCATGCATTTACGACTGGTACAATACCCTGTGTGTTTTCAGGTGAAACTGCTGCCACAATCTTACTTATCTGATTAGGGATCCAATATACGGTACACTGTTTATATCTCTAAAGGGTACCAATAATTGCGCTATCCCCACCTGATCATGCTATCCTTACAAAATGACTAACACATGCCTGTGATTGAAGCACTGACATACCAAATTCAAAAAATGGAATAATAAACAAAAATCACAGTACCCATGCTTTTAATAAACTTTGTTTACTGGCAAACCACTGATTGGTGCTACCATCTTTTTTCGCGATCTTGGTGATCCCGGGAAATCAACGCAATAAATAGTACTATTCCTATTATGAATCATATTTATTGGAATATGTATCATACTGATACTTTTGTTTGCTTACAGAAAGAGCCAGATGTTGATATAGAAGAGTTGTTGAGAACAACAGTGGCTTCTGATAGTAAGGTAAGACAACTGATTCTGTAGCAGCACTGTAGATTGAACTGAACAGTGTACACCATCATTACCTAAACCTACTTTACATACATGTACATTGTACTTTTGAATCACTCATAAATATTTTCTCCGTTTTCTCCTTTTCACACAAATTCATTTGTCAGCGCAGCAAGACCATTGTAGCCTTGGCCATTTTGGCTTTTGGGATTCAGTTTTATTTCTGCTGATTTTAGTTTGATATGATGAAATTTGATTTGACACCTAAAATATGCGCCTGCTGTTATGTTTCCTTTCAGAGATTTGGCTTGGTAGGTACTCACCATGAAATGTAGTCACCAACCATTTTTCTTACATTGAGAAAAGTGTCATAACTGACACAGACTTGCTCACCGAATGTTACCATAACCCATTACTCATTCCCATAGAGTGATATGTACCGGTACTAGTCCTTTTCTGTCTTGAGTGCTACAGTGGCACTGCAGGTACATGAGAGGACAACTCTTAGAGGTTAAGGTTATGAGATACAAACAACCAGTGATGCTAAAATCAATTTTTCATTCTGTTACTATACTCACAAATGTCTTATGCCCCATTCCTGAGAATCATACCCTTCACTGTGCGGAGTGTTATCAAGTGGTGACTAGTAACTAGTAACCTATAAAAGTCTACTTCTCACTAAAATTCTATACATCATTATTCCAATTCCTTGTTGTTTCGCCTTTTTCTAACCCATGGTGTCATGGTTCACTTGTGTAGGTAAAAATGTCCTTTCTCTTCCTAATCTTCTTCTTCGCTTGTCTAAGAAGCATTGGATATAGCAAAATAGTAAGGCAAAGATGACCTATTGGATGCAATTTTAAATCTATTTTGCATTGGGGAGGATTCACCTTGAGATAAAGGTAACAGGAAAATCTGCTGAAAGATGCGATACATTTCTTGCCAGAATCCTCCCACTTCATTCCATTTTCTCTGCTATTACTTCAATGTTCACTACATAAGTCATAAAGTGACAATGCATGCTACTGGGACTTCTGCCTGTAGAAATACAAATTCTGTTTCCCATCTTGAATGCACTTCTTGTGTACAAAATTAATTGATATCAAGGATCAGTGACGTAGAACAGAGCATAATCTAAGAGTATAATATACATGTCGAAGAGCGTGTTCTAGTCCGTAGATACTACTGTAATCTGATTTGCGGGTCGCGTTAAAGCTGGTGTTGAGTCAATACTATTCTTACAGATGGTATCAAGTTACCTAGACTTTGGTAGCGAGAGGTTTTTAGCATTTTACAATACCAGGCAAATTTAGGTATCAAAAGATTGGCTTAGGCACCACCCTCTCAGGTATCAAATATTGAACCCTGTTACTGGTACCAAACTGGTGAAAACCAAAACCGAGACCTGGTATTGAGTTGTCACTGAATACCAAGGCCTGTTCAATTCTGTCGAACCACCCTCATAATACCGGAATCGGGATCAAACTTAGATTTCAGTATCGACTCAACACAAGTTGAAACCTATTCAGAAAAGTTGAAACCTTTTCGGAAGGCAGATCTTGGTGGATCATGTTCTCGCAGATCTCTGTCAAAATGCTGTTGAGTATTTGGAGGATTTCTCCCATGCTGCTGTGCCCATGTTTTCAAGCTGTCACATATAACACTAATATTATGAAATTCTCAGGAACACTGATGACATATTTGGATTTAGCGAATAAAAAAAAATAGAGAGGAGATGAAACTATTAAGATAACAATGGAAAATATAGTTTGACATTTTTGTTTAAAAATTAATGGAGCCACTAGCCTCCACTGATCGACCTGATTGCGCTTAAAAATGTACCTTTGGGTTATTTAAGGTGCTAAATCCAAATTTAAAATAGGATTTCACCTCTGACAACTCTCAGCAAACACATCCCCGTTCGGTTGTCCTGCAGGAACTCAAATTATATAATATAACACTACTGGCACTGGCTACTGGCATAGTTTTATGAAGCCTTCACAAATCAGTAGATGAGGATATGGCATTGGGGAGATGATGACTATATCAGAGAAGGGGAGATGCAGGCACATAAAGTGCTGAGCACTGTAGGGATGTAATAAGTCGTTAATTTTGGTTTCTAAGAATGGAATGGTTTAGTGTGCAACTTAGTTTGTATTGTAAGAATTATTGTGCTCTCTCTCACTAGGATTTTGACCCGAAGAATCGATGGCAGAAAGCCTTGTACTTGAAGATGGGCAAAAGTCGACCAAGCTTTGCTGACCTTGTTACCAATGTCATGTCACAAGAAGCTCTTATAGAGAAGATCATGACTACAGCAAAGGTTCTCTATGGTTTGCATCTGGTAAGTTTTTAAGTTGTACAATCTTTCATACAGTTGATGACTCTTGTTTGGCCATTACCCAGGTAGAAAATGTTTTATGCTTTTTATCAACAAAATGTCTATAGTAATTGCTTTCATGTTCCGTTACAACATTAGTTCTCCAGTCACGTTGCTGTTATTAACAGATGTTGCAAAATTTTTTATCATCAACCAGAAAGAGATTCACAGTGTGAGCTGAATTGGAGATTTCTTTCAGGTCTCTTCTGCATCAATTTTTGCACTTAAGTTATCACTTCGGTTTCTTTTCACGTTAAGATCAACATAGGCAGGATCTGGCTTGGTCCTAGGGTAGGTAACACAAGTGTTAAGGGTCCATTTCAGCTCAAGATAATAAGTGAGGACATGATTGTTTGAAGTACTTGTATCATGCGCACTAAGGTGCACATAGCCCTGCTCTATAAATTCATATTTGTAGCAAAAGGTCAATCTGATTTTGACAATACTGTCAATCCTTTAGAACTGTGAATTGGCTCCCACTCCTTCCTTGTTTCAAAATAAGTATTTTTTGATATTTCTTATACTATTCATTGATGTTTTAAATCATAAATGTACAGTGAGAGTTCGATGGGCTAAATGCCCTGGAAGTTGTGAAGAGACCCTTACATCTGATAGGTACCATGGTTATAAAAACAAAAAGCCCTAAAACCCCTCTTTGTATATTCAAATTTTTAAGATATTTTAAAGGGTAGCCATCTACATGGATGGAAACGGGGCTCATTGAGTAAAATGTATGCACATTGCGCAATAATCAGAAACAAAAAGTTATCTAAAAGCGGCTGTAATTGACCCTTAACTGAGTAACGCCACTCTAAGTACCACCTCTTGTTCTACTTCTTATTGTCCACTGCGGCGGCTCCTGCACCTCAAGCATAATTATTATAAGTTGTGCTCTCCCGCTATCAGAATCTTTCTCATTAGTAGAAATTGACATGTGTTTCACGTGAGAGCACCTCTTATTGTCACAACAACGTTGTCCAGCTATACGAAAAACGAACAGCTTAAGTGGCTAAGATTTGATGTCCTTTCTCTTTGCCTATTTCCTCTCTCTCTCTCTAAATGTTGCATGAGCTCCAGCTTCTTACCTATCGATTTGATCTCACATAGCGTGGTGTAAGAGTTATACCAAAGTTACACGGGAGCATCGCTTCTGATTTTAGTGCTAGTAGGATTTGTGCTTTGATAGGAACAGGAAGATCATCAGATTATCAGTGTTTGTATGACGATGCAGATTACAAACAGTGTAGTATCAGTATACCTGTACTGTGTATGCTTCAAGAGACTTTCACCGGAGCAGAGTTGTTTGAAAATCATGACTTTCTACTACAGCAAAAGTAACCATTGCTTGACTGACACAATCCCTGTGCACTTTGCGCTCATTGCGGACCTTCTCGGCTTGGTCGCTGTCGTACTTTTCTGCTTCTCATTGGTTGTTGTATATAATATGAAAGTTAGCTTTGTACCAAAGCTTCTGAGTGTTTTCTGAAACAACATTACTCCTACATGAACAAATAGGGCTGCCATCAATTCCTCAACCTACACTGAGTGACAAATTGCCCGTGATAGGGCTGTATTAATCTTCAGGTCTGCTGCTGAAAGCCCAAACAAAGATCATCGGCAAAAATTTATTTATTTCTGAGAAATTTTATAACTTGGTATTAAAAAGTGTATACAATCTTATGAAGAGTAATGTCACTCTCAGATGTGGAATGACAAATCACAGACAACGCTACATGGTGGTATGTAGGGATTTTTAACTGCCTCTTGTATCGTTGGTGTTGCCGGAGACTGCGGTCATAGATAAGATGTGTTTGACAAGTTCACGAATTTGGTATATGCTCTGGCTATCCTTGTATGTCCTGTATGTCATGACTGGGGAACTGGGGAAATACCATCTTATTTTCCTCTGGCCGTGAAAGGTAGCTAGTAACATGTAACTGGTTATGTGATGTACTGTCATTTACATATACATTCTGCTGTTTTAAGGAAAAATTTTTCATGGAACCGAATTCCAAGCGAACATTGTTTTGGAACCAGACTCCGAGCAAATACATGTTGTGCGTTATTGCTTATTATTTTGAATTTTCATGACAGGTGAGGTTTGTGGTGAGTTGCTCTAATTTCCCATTTGGTGGCAAGGTTTCTGCCTGATAACAAAATGCATTATGATACAAATACAAGTAACAGATCATCATTATGGAAATGTAATGAAACCCTTACTCAATAAACTCATGGGTTATTGACAAGGACACCAGGTTGCAACGCTATGAATGTATGGAATCTCACCACGATTTTGTCACTTAGGCTACCTGGTCTTGAGATTCAGCTAATGATGGTCAAAAAGATTAACACCAACCCACTACCAAGCATCAGTCTTACCAACTATTTTTAATGATGTACATGTGTATCCATGAACTTGTGGTCAAATTTATGTTACCATGATGGTTAGTGGTGTCTCAATCCTATGCAAAGCTAGTCTAACCACAATGTCTTACTTCAGCAGTACATTATATAAGCTTACAGAGACATTCTACTACTCGATGTGTCTCAAGCTGAGACAAAACATGGTCCAAAGTGTGATAATATAATCACCAATCTTATCGGAATATTGGTACCAGCCGGTTTGTCAAATCCATTTGATTGTAATGAAGTTGTCTGCTCATGAGAAGATAGTAACTAACACATAATGGTTTATGATCACCGTGCTCAAGCTATACCACTAACTGCTTGATGAAGAAATGCTCTACCAAGTTGTCTCGTATGACAATTTCTAGGGTTACTTTTATGATGTGTTTAGGTGGAGCATCCTTTATCTGGTCTTGGATCAAACTGGAAAAAGGTAATATCCACGCAGAGAAAAAAAGCAGTGATGGCTTGCTTTAGAATGGTGCCGCTACACAATCTCCATCGCCACAGAGCTATTAATCTCTTCATGGGAGCTTATTCTGACATTTGGCTTGCTCAAGTTGAGTGGAACCAAACGAAATTAATTGAAGATCTCACTGTAAGTGAATTAATGCTCTGAGATATATCAGGCAAATTCTTCTGAAGAAATGTTGTATGATGAATGATGGACGTATTTGCCCGCCACATACAATACAGGCAAAATATAGGCATGCCCCATGTGGAATTTAGACCTACTGTGCCTAACCCGCCAACGTTGATTGTAGAATTCCAAACGGATATAAGTTTTCTGTGATTGCTTTAAAAAAGCTGATCTGTGCTGTTACATTGATAATCATTATGATTACATATTTATTACATTGTGAATTGTATAATTATAAGGAGGGTGATGGTGAGGATGAGACAGAAGATTCAGCTGCAGTATCACAGTCAGCTGCTATAGAATCATGTGATGAGGATATGATAACTCCTGATCCTCTCGCACAGCTAGTACAAGCACTTAGTCGACAAGCGCAGGCTGATCAAAGTACTGATGCTATAGCTGATGATGATCTCTATCTACGTATGTAACTCATATATTCATATGTAGTCCTAGTACCATGTAAAATCTGAGATGAGGAGCCTCGGTTTTCTCAATCTGTTAATATATAATATATGTCGAGAACACAGATATAATTGTTCGTTATGATGCGCTATATAAAAGCCTTAAAGACTTAAAAAGGCTGGCCTTACATTTTAGCGTTATTCTGCTCCACTTTTGTACTTTTTCTCCAATGTTTCACCAGGGTTTCACATCTTGCATTTTGCCACCTTTCACACTTAGTCATACTTTGCATTACTTGCCCCAAATAGAGTACACAGAAATAATTATCTTCTATGTGTTGCACATAGATAGGATGTTTTACTACATCTATGATGTGTCATATCTATTCTAGTACTACAGAGTACAGAAATATAATAGTTTACTACATATATTTTTTCTCTATATATGTTAATACATGTATTTTATAATTACAGAGTACACAGATATAATGGGTAAGAGCTGCAGTGGAGAAGATGAGGATGATGAGGGTGGCGATGGAGAAGAGGAGACTCTATCATTCCAGGTTAGTTGACTATACCTGATTCTATGCCGTCATTCATGTCATACTCTGCTTTCTCTTCTGCCTCATTCTGCAGTGCTGATCACTTATCTGTTTTATGGCAAATTTTAACATGAGTTGAATTCTGCTGTAAGATATGGACATATGCATTACTAGTTAGTGTACTTTGCCTCCAAATCTGGGTTTGTAATGAAGGGTAAAAACGTTACAGCTTTATACCACCACGTTACAACTATACCAATGAAGTTGCTGATATATGTTTACATAAGTATTTCAAGCATGATGGGCACTTTTTGTTTGAGTGGTTATATATTATTGAACACGAGTGTGGAAGATGCATAGTTAAAAGTTTGTTAGCAAT
>ERZ1740056.5-NODE-5-length-21127-cov-8.722618_pt1 | contig 21127 bp, 13 predicted proteins | sample MGYA00581746_ERZ1740056 | MGnify/ENA primary metagenome ERZ1740056 (study PRJEB43018, sample SAMN04849745) | marine metagenome | isolation source: floating plastic debris | place: Pacific Ocean | collected 2008-09-01 | study: EMG produced TPA metagenomics assembly of...
AATGAGCAAAAATAAGAAAAAATTAAAAAGAATAAACCTGGGAAAAAAATATAGCCTCAAGGAATACTACAGGTACAGATTTACATGGACGGACAACTCTTGATAACAAAGTGCAATGGTGTCAGATTGAGAGTATAACTCTTGGTTCAAATCAAACACCCCCAGTTTTTGCTCTAGTGAAAATAGCAGTATACAGAAAATGTGCATATCTGGGAATCCACCAGTCACTGTATGCAAGGTGGCTTACTCCCTGCTGTATGTCATCAAGGAGTTCTACTCATTGCTCCGATTGGCTCTCTTCTCCCTGAACCAAGGAGAATAAGAACTGGTCTGGTTTCTCAAACCCAGAATGGGACGGTGAGCACAATGAAAAGGGGAAGTTCTTTGGTGAGCAGGGTATCGGTTTGGTAAAACAATCCAATCTATCCCTGAACTCCCTGCCGGCTAATACAACCAATAAGATGGTGTTCGTCTCTCTCATGATCTCATTTTCACTAAAGCGGTCTAGTTTGAATTTGTGTTCATGCGTGGCTAGGAGTCCATTGCGCAGTCACCGTCTCTGGTTTGGTTTACCAAACCTGAAACTAGGCTGCGTTGTTTCGTTTTTTTGGGTATGGTAGACCAGACTACACTGCCTCCCACAGAAAGTGTGCAAAAATAAATAAGCAAACCTCTTGCGATGGAAATTAAGATATAACCCGGCCTGATTGGTGAAATTGCCATGTGGGACATCAAAATTATTTAGTCCCAGCCAAATAAAGGCCAATAGAAGTTTTCAACCAGCTCTGACCAGACAAGTGGACAGCAGGACAAAAAAGATTATAGGGACCATAGACATGATAAGGACTGTCTGAGCATTTATCAGAATCATGAAAAAGAGCAAAGTAATTTTCATTTGCTACTACATTTTATGATCTCTATTCACAATAAAATCTGCAAAAATAGCAATAACTGGATGGAGCGTAAAATTAATCTTAGAACATTGAGATTAAAAGATATTTTAGTTGAAATTGAATAATGAACAGTGGCATTGCATTGGGCCATACAGATTGGCCTGCTGCGATATTGAATATCCATTTTTGAAGTGGCTAAATATAAAACATGTCTGAGTGAGTGGCTGCTTTGCACCAGTGAAAGTGATTAAGATAGGTCCTCTAAAATAATTACAGTCAAGAATAATTAATTTATCCAGGAATGCCACTGAATATTGCTGATCAATAACCAAGCAACATGTTGCATGAACAGAAAGTCGCACTAAAACATAAAAAAATGGACCAGGATCTATTGCACAATAATTCAACATCCTGGTCCCCTATAAAAACGCAATGTTGGGGATAAAGTATCAAATAAAAACTTCTTGTTGAACATGAAATAGAATGATGTTACGAGCATCAAAGATAAGTGATACACTGGGAACTAACTACTATTAGCGAGGCTAAACAATTGGCGGGAATAAAGACAAGAGGCTACACGCTGCTGTAATAGTATGATAGGTGAACTATGGCAAACTATGGGTACATCTGAACAATGACTAGACGTCCACTGATTTGACAACGACAACCAGTGGTTATTGAGTATCATTATCTAGCTAAAGTAGAAGAAGTATAGCATGATGCTTATGCAGGAGTAGCAGTTGAGCTCATGAGAATTCATCATCCTCATCATCTTCATCGTCTATGTAATGAGATAGAGATGTGGCTATACTGGAGTCTGTATCAAGCAGTTTTTCCACTATGCTTTTCCACTCCTCAAATTTAATTCGAGAAGTCCTTTCCAAGCCACTACAGTCTTTGTCTTTCGCTAGATAATGGTCTTTCCAGAACAGTAAGAGATCCCTGTAACATCCAAAATCCAAATAAACATTAGGATGACGATAGGACCCCAACAAATTCACATTCTCTGAGCTTATATTATATTTTATTAGTCACCAATCTGGACAGGGCTGCGAAACCATGTTTGTTGTGTAGAATAGAAACGTTCAAGTCATCATTTCACAGTATTCTGTAGTAATGTAATTGTACTGAGGAATACAAAGCAGACTAGAAATTTATTTACCACAGTGACCGCCATTTACTCCACATAATTTGACATCAGAATGTGGAATTTTTATGACGCAATATGCAGACACGGGCAGATTGATACATTGCCATTAATCAATCATCTCTCAAACCATAATTCCTGTTTGCAGGAACAATCAACAGCAGTAAATTCTCTTATAAACAAAAATACTGAAATTTGCATGCAGTCACTGACAAATAAAAACTTTAAGCATTTGATAGTATTTCTATGAGAAATAGTGAACTCCGTGAATGTTAAGTGATGAAATTTTAGTGTTCCCAACAAGAAAAGAGAAGTACACACCTGAAATTGTTCATTACTTGGTTGCCGCCCTTTTTATCAGCATTGTTGTAAGTGACCTGTTCAGCTTTGAGAGCCTTGAGATATGGTACGACAGCTTGGTCGTTATTACCCGTAGTTCTGATAGCTGTCATCAGCAGCACTATAGTCGTATTCAGACAGCTGATATTCTCCTGTAGAGTATGAGACAACAATGTCATTCACAGTAAAATGGCGACTGGCTTTGTATTGTGCCATGACCTGGACTGAATGGACGAGTAAAGTGCAGGATCAAATCAACAAGATTGTGGAACCTTACTTCAAGTCTAAATACCGAAAGTGGCTGTAAAATTATAATCAGCTTGTTTTTCAGAGAATTATTATTATTATAAAGTCTATAAGTGTAAATTAATAACGTACCACTATTTCCTGTTCCAAAGCTAAATGAGAACATATCAAAGTTAATAATGTAGTATAGCTGTGAAAAGCGTAGCCTCTTACCTGACAGACACCTCGCGGTCCTGTGAATGTTATGAGCTCGTGCAAGTAGTTGACTTGGTGCTGAAAGTCACCAATATAACTGAGTATGTAGTTCACGTTTCGAGCATATTCTGCAAGAAAATAAAAGACAATCGATGCAACTGTCCCAGTGAAATCAAGCTGAAACACGGAGTGAAGAAAACTGTGATTGATAGTTTACCTAACAGTGTTACAGAGGTACAACAACCATCATAAGCCTTTCCCTGTTTATGTGTTTTCTGCCATATACTTAGACACTGATTATTGATAGGCAAAAAACACATTTTGTAATATTTCAGCCCTTAGCAATGAGCTATATTCGTTAATAGATTTAAGTCATCCATCATCGTGAACGCAAAAAAGCTGTGCTGTGGGTATAATCACTGGGTTCATTGGAAAAATGATGACAGAGCCGATGTACAGATTTAGATTAAAGCTTTACAATGACATCCCTCCCATTTCTATTTCTATGTATATGAAGATAAGCTCAAATCCCTCATATACCATGTACAACACCGCCTTGACATGTTATGTGTGAAATTTACTGACAGCCTGACGTTGTTAACTGACCAATGATGAGGATGATCATGTCAAGATGAACCCATATTAACCAGCTAGCTCACGCAAAACTCTCGAGACAGATTGGTACATAGACTAAATGTTGCACAACTGTCTAATGGAAAGAATAATGCCAATTTACCCCAGCTAAGACAACAAAAGTTGAGGTATTTTTTTGCCCTCTGTACACTAACGTTACCTGCATGTTCTGTGAGCTCGTTGATGAAGAATCCATAAGATAGGATGATACTTCGAATAAACATGTTTGAATCCACCAGACCACTATTTACATAACCAATGAACTTCTTCCTCTGTCAAAACAAGATTTTTTATGGTAGGTTGGCACTATAAACTATGAACTGAAGCCTTCACTCCTGGTATATGTAGCAGCATGTACTAATAATAATATTGATCAGCATGAGGGACATGAAGTTAGAATCAGAGGCTATTACAGAGAATATATCTCAGGTAGGAATCACCACCACACAAATTATTGCTACAGGGCAAATGCCTGAATGTACTGATAGTCTGATTAAACAGGGCAGACAGCTCTGCTGCTAATTTTTGCGAAATGGTGAAACTCATGAAAGACATGGATTGTGCCACTTTAAGTTCAAAATTAGCAGTTTTCAATTGATTTCTGTTTCAAAGGTATACTTGGCCAAAAGCTAGTCGATTGGTTGATATTAAAGAAAAAAATTCAAATTGCATTCTTACAATCATCCACAAGAATTTAATTTCAAGATTCTGAGGCCAAGCAGTTGTGGTAATGGGCAATGTTTTATGTAGGTTTCCGCAATCAAGTTGTGTGAGTGAATATGATGGCCTAGCAAAATAAGTCATTGACAAATTTCCCAACATTACTTTTCTACTAATACCCTAACCATGCATAAAAAAGCTTAAAATTTTAAGTACTATGAGTAATACAGACAGACAAATCTATGCCTGGAGCATCCTGTCGGAAGCACATTTGAGTCATGCTTTGAGCTGAGACGTGTCACACACAGGACATTTAACAAGATTCATGCTTTCAGATTTTAATAAAAAACTGGGTTAGACAGCAAGCATTATCATGTTTCACAGAAGTTATATCAGTGTTAGCCCCCGATGATGAAGACAGATGATGAGCGAGATGACTCACGATTTCGGGAGTTTTGAGAACATCCTCAATGATTTTGAATGCCTCGATGTTGAGCTTGACAATCTCGGCAAGCAGATCAAAGTGACATTGGGTGATTTCTTGGGACATGTTTTCACTTTCTATCAGCTGGTTTACTATGTGCTACAATTGAATAAAAAGTACAGCAGCTAGTAACTAACTGTAAATTATAAAAGCAGCAAGGCAACTCACAATCTCGGGTGTTTTGAGTGTATCCTGAATGATTTTGAATGCCTCGATGTTGTTCTTGACAAGATATGCGAGCAGGTCAAACGAACACTGGGTGTTTTCTTGGGAAGGCTCGCTATCTACCATGAAGTTGACAATATGCTACAAGAACAAGAATGGCACCTTGGATATGAGAAGTGGGGTAACATTAAGTTTCTAGGCCAGGGCGACCCAGCTGCATGCATTCAGGACTAAATTCTGCGAAAGCGGACATTTCAATTGAAGCTTTTATTTACTCCTGTCAAAACCAATCATGAGGAAAAAAGATGAAAAGTCTATTTCCCAGCAAACTATGTTAAAATATATTGTGAAATAAGAACTTAAAGTCTGTAATATTTGCAATAGAAAATAATGAAATTGGATTGTCGAGATGATTTATCATTTCAAATGGAGAGGTGTTGAAACCCACATAACTGAACCAGACATTTTCCCAACACATTGATTTCTCTATGTTCTGTGTGCTGGGAGCAGTGTTGAAATCGAACCAATGATGTCATTAATCACAATTGTCATTTGATGGAAAGAAAAAAGCAGGTACGGAAAATTCAAGTTTTCTGCATTACAATTCCTGTACCATCAAAAAAGATATAGGATGCAAGGATTGATTCATTTTCTAATTTTTTTGCTCATCTTTGCACCACTTTGTCTGCATCACACCAGTAGCCATATTGATTTATCATTGAACCAGAAAATAATATGCCATTAAGGACGTAGCCACATCTAAAACCTTGCTGGAGAGGCCGATGGGTAACACAGAATTGCTACAGTACAGACAGATGCTTACCTGTAATAAACCTCTGCGAAGTAGAAACACTTGATCACAGTATGAGATTTTGCCTCTGAGAAAACTTTCCAGACTTCTGGACAGCCAGAATCTGTAGGTTGAAGCAGTGGGTTCTTTCTTTAGTACTTCAACCATTTTTGTAACCAGACCTTCCTTTCCTCGACACATGTTTCGCCTGCCCAAAATAATCACCAGGTTATTTAAAGCTCACAATGAGTTCATTAGTGTAAAAACCTCCTGCTTCAGCAATTCATGAAGATTAGTAGGTCTAGGTTGTTGGGAACATACCATGATAATTTTAAGTACTACGATGATCCATCAACAAATTTAACCACATGTTTCAAAAATACGACTGGGTTAGGCCATAATACGGATAATGAGTGATGCAATTTTAGTTCATAATGAAATATTCCACCAGTCCTGACTGAAATAAGTCTCAGCCACTTTGAACTTTTTCTGACACCCTACCACCCACAGAATGCACCATCAAGTCACGATATAAAGCGAGAGCTAGTAATACTTACACATCAACTGAGCTGAGTTCTGGAACTTTAAGCATGGGATGAGCTTTTTCATTGATCCGCCTTACTTCCTGTAATTCGCTTTTTGATAACAGAAGATGATTGTGCCTGTAAAAACATAGAAAAGACACAATACCCCTTGCTGAAGCATAATTGAAGAATAATTCACAGGTTTTTGTAATTTAAATGTTTTCCCAAGCTATGAAATCAGTTTTGCAAGTGATTTCCATTAAAGGAAATTCAGCTAGTGATTATCCCTGTTGCTACATTGAACTTAGTGATCGAAAAGTACCAGTCAACCTCAGTTAAAACTGGCTATGTGATAAATCATTGTCTCTAAGTCTGGCTTGACAGAGTGAAATTCTCATTTTTTGCCCGATGCGAGTACTTTTGGGAAGAATCAGTAAAAAAAGACTGCATGTTAATTGCGGTCTAAGAGCCCTGCATATCAAAGTGCTCATCTTCCATTGCCAATGATATTATAGAGAATCGAAGTAATGACTAATAATTATCATGTTAGTGGTGGCTTTAATGTTCGCAGACTTTTCAGTTATGGCATGAAATACTTTTGCAGGAAACTTACTCAGAATGGTCGGAGAAGGAATGAACCAGCCTGAGAAACTGCAGTTTCACAGCCACCTCTGGTGAGCATTCACAGCTAGCATTGTGTCCTGCCAGTCTATTTCGAGGTCCCGTACGATTGCTGTGAAATAGATTTGTCTCAATGAACCTCATCATAGTGTCCTAATTTCCCACATATTAAAGGCATCACAACAAACCTGCTGGGCTATGCTGGTGATTTTTTTAGTGTGGCAGTTAAAAATATCATAAATGTTCTATAAACTAATGACGCTGAGGTACATGTAAATATGCAATGCTGCATGCCCCTCGATATAAATATACATGTATTTTAATAAGCGGAAGGTCTTGTCTCACATGCGATTTTAATGACTCGATGACGTCACAAACTGGGGGCTGAATATGAGCTGAAGAGGCATTTCCATCCGTTATCCCTAATGATGCAATTAAGACTGTCTGGGATCACCACAACCAATACCAACAATAACAGGATTCAAAAGAATAGAAATGTCATCACATAAAAGAACAAATCTGTTACCAGCCTAGAAGTTCACAGTTCACCTTCCTGTGACATCATTATACTAAAAGCACGGGGGATTAGAACAGAGTTTCTTACCCTTGCACTTTCCATATGAAGTTCTCAAACAACGTTGAGAGACCCGGAATGAGTCCTTTCTCAGCTACTATTTTTTGACCCCTCTTCCTGTTTTTGCCGAGCAGCAGCAACCCAATGGTGTACAATGCCTCCACTTTGTAAACCAGTTTATTTATAGACTCCATGCCTGGTTGTCTGATCCAAGGGGCGTCAGCTTCAGATGGTTGGCTCAAGCCTAGATTTGACACAAATCAACATTGATACACATGTCTGATGAAAAAGCATGTAGATGGTAATGAGATGACACACTGCCCGTACTAGTATACATACACTTAAGCAACCTCATATACAATAAACATTATACCTACATTTCCCAAACTTGCTCACTATTAAACATCATCATAAAAAATCATCGGTTTAACATGAAATTTTTAGACACGTCTCAAATGTTGAGAGTCAATGGTTAATGCCCTGCCTTCTTGTAGGTCATTGCCCAGTAAACGACTTGTTTGTTCATCGTTTGATCAATTTTGTTATCCTAACCCACCGGCTATAAAGTCACGAATATCAGTATCTTGACTTGGCATATCCAAGAGATCGTCTGAGTTTGAATCATCAATCCATTGCATCCAATTCTCGACTTCACCAGTCAAACCTCTATATCTGGGTGCGTCTGAAAATACAAAAAGAGACTGAAATTATTGATATTCTCACCACCTGGAATGCTAGTAAATATGTTTATCGCTGTCTAAGACACACAGGTAAACGTGAGAAGCGGATTACGTCACATCAGAAATAATATTTCTGTATACTGTCTCATGTTCACAAGATACACAAAAATACAGCCAGCACTTTAGAACATGACTGTCAAGACAGCCAGGCTCGATATAGCACACATAAGATTATACAATCCTTCCACTGAGATGATGATAAAACACCTCGATGTGATTGGCTAACATTAGCCACACACAGATGAGCATTATTGCGACACAACTTGAGGTGGATAAACAATGCTAAAGTTTCCATGAAATATTGCAAAAAATAACAGAGAAAACCTGTCTCAAACACTACAACTGAACGGCTCGTCTTATTTATGACTACTCTGCTGAAGGACATTTTTGTGAAAAGCTATCAAAATAAAACATGAATGGTTGACATTTCATATTAAAATAATTCACATAATATTTAACTCAGCTCCTTTAAAGCTGAATGGAATAATGTACGGGAACCAACGCTTGAAGTTGGACATAGCGTGTAAAACACAATAAAACAAAACAATAAATTTCCACCAAATCTCAATGGATGAACCTGACTACAAGGAAATGCATGTGTATCAAAACCTGGTAGCTCTACTTTCCTCAGCTGCTGGATGTCAAACTGAGGTCAGTGTGTTCAATCAAGATTTAAGATCATAAAAATGGCTACCCTTCAAAAATCGATGGCCTCTACATCCTTGGATACATGATAGCCACAGCCTGCAGTATGTCGACAGGTAATGGAGTAAAGAAAATATTTACAAAAGGACAACAGAATCTAACTGATGTATATCCAGACAGATACAATGCCAAAGTAAACTTTCTATTATCTTGAATATAAAACATATGAGCAAAAAACAGCAGGCTTGTACAATATCATTCTCAACAACAAAGAGCGAATATCTAGATCTAGCAGTATCAAAGACTTTTGACCCCCCAGCTAAATGGTGCAGATCTCAATACTGTTATGGCTGCTTTAGCTTGAAGATTGCTTAAGCCGATATGATGTTGACATAACAAAAATAACCAGTAGCTGGCTGGTTAGAGCAGAGTGTTCAACCAGAGGACCAGCCTGTGAAAAGTCTAGACCGACAGAAGTAACCGCTAATCAACCAGCACAATCTCATTAATGTATGTACAGAACAGACACCATTCACACAAACACTGTCTCAAAATTGCCCAACACTAACGTCACCAAAACACTAACAGCCAAAAAAGAGGGTCACTCAAGTTGAAAGAAGAAGCTTGGATGGGCAATATAACACAAGGAATTTGGCAAGCGTATGTGGGCTTAAACAAGGAAAAGATTACTACCACACATTTGAGCAGGAAATTTGTTCAGTGAGCAAACTTACAGTCTTTACTGCATGCTACAGCTATGAGACGATCCACCAAGCCAGGTATGTTGAGTAGGTAGTCTTGATTGAGATCTCGCACATTGACATATCCAGCTGCCCTTTTCTGCTTGTTTTGTGCATACACTAAAAATATAAACATCGACAGGACCTATAGAGGAGAAGGCCCCTTTATCACAAAGAATGAAAATATAGGTATCACCAAGAGCGAAAACATTAATAAATTAATATTTCTGTGTATATTATGTGATAATTTTAGGGATGATTGATTAGGTTCAAGAGATTAAATTCCTGAAACAAGACTCTGAACAGGATCCACACACACTTGGTTTCAGTGTCCAAGTCCAATGATGATTGAACCGGATTCTACCAAAGCGGCACAAGTCTGGTTTGATGACAGGATAGTCTGAATTTGTACTACAGTTTACTACATCATTATTCCAATTCTGTACTCACATGAAACATTGTTGCTGAAAATATCCAGCTCAGAAACACATATCACCAATATCCGACAGAAGTTCATGAGCTTCTCATCATCAAATCTCATTATCAGTTCATGTAGGTTGGCTATAAATCAAATTGAAACCATGTATTACAAACACACCAGAGAAATGTATGGCATAGTCCCTGAGTTGATGAACCAATATAACCATAAAAAGGATTGTGGCAGCTGATAAATTTAAAGCCACTCCTCATAATCCATTTATGACACCTACAAACTGGTGACAGAAGTACTGTCCACCCTCCTGCAAGGATCCATCATTGGCTCATTGAAACCATGAGGGTCATGGAAACAAGCTTTGTTGGTCGTGACATTTTGCTCAAGGTATGAAATTAAAAAAATGAAAAATGACATTCTTGGAACCAGAAAGATCTCTAAAGGTTAACAAAGATGCATTCCAATGTTAGCGCTATCTGGCCACCATGTAATATCCTAGAATTATACAAATACCATATCAATCAAGGTCAACAATAGAGCTTGTAATGTTGAAGAGCTTACGTATTTCACTCAGACGGAGTGTGGGACGGTTTTGAAGGCAATCTTCAATTAGACTGCAGGCTGATACAAATGTTTGGTCAAACTGGAGGTAATGGAACATGTGTACAAGAAAATCATCATCATGCCCCAGTTCTTTGGCTATAGTTTCTCCGACAGTATCCTACAAATTGAAGGATTAGTACATTTTCCTCTTTCTTTTCGTAATAACACCGCTGCAAAACTTCTGTGTTAAATGTGATTGAGCATACTGAACCAGTATTGGCAATGAATAATCAATACTGGTTACTGTGTCATAGAAGCCCAATCAACCCTCTGCACAAGTTACTAGCATTGATGAATGATCAGATAAACAGCACACATGCAAAAAATGAAAGTTTCAGATATCAAACATGAGCTGAGCAGTATGTAAGTAGTTTAATGACGTAGTACATTGGATGGCCATAAAAACTCCACAAACATAACACTAATATCCTGCTCATCATCAGAGCTGCTAGTTACGTCCTGTTTAGCTGTTCCATGGTGGACGAGGGAAATTGTATAATAATACCAACAGCTTACCATGCCTCGAACAAACTTGTATTTATAGATAATATATGAGTGACATTGAATTTGTTCAAGGTTAGGGAAGGAAAAGATGGTTTGCTTATTGGAAAATTAAAATAGATGATCAAACATTTCAACTCAAGTTTTTTCCCATGGGATACCATACTTACCGCACTTATGATTCGACCAAGCGCTTCAAATAAAACTGATTTCATCAGAATCAACTCATCTGCTTCTAAAAAAATTCAACATAAATCTTTGTTACACATAGTTATGCAGTAATTTAATTTGTCTAATATATTGCCAAGTTCTACTCCCACATCAAGCTTCATGAGGGCTTGACATTTTTATCTGGTGATTAAGTGACATATGGAGTCAATCACATTAAAAGAATGTGATACCCGGACAAAGACTCACTTCTATGTTTATCATTATTTAACAAAACAACCTATTTTTATCCACAAGCTACGGTACCCGAGTCCCCATAGTTACTACAAATCAAAGTAAATATAATTAAGTAAACCTTACCCTGCCTGTGAGGTGAGTTTTCAGGAAGAACACTTTCAAACATGATTATCCTCTTGGCAGCCTGCATAAAAGAAACAGAATAGAATAGAATCAGTTGTACAGACTTCTTGCACATTTCTCCTAACTGCTCTAGTCTGTGTACTGTGTATGAAATAACACAATGAACCATCACAGCCAAACTTTGCAGGAGGCATTCACCGTCTTTGCCAAGGTCAAACACCTTTGTTCAACGTACCAGTTATTGGTACCAAGAGCTCTATGAGAAAAAATTAGCTAGTGAAGAAAGAGTCATCAAATATTGTCACCTCAAGACCACCCAATTTATAGAAATGTTCTGCATTGGCTTCTTCTCGCTCATACCGCTCAATCTCATCAGCATTTCTTCTTTCAAGGCAAGTGACACACTCAAACAGAGCCTGCAACAATAAATAGGTCTATGTTATCGTAGGTTAACTGAGTAGGCTACGTAGTCAAACAGGAGCAGCAAGGCAAAACAAGAGCTGCTATACATAACCTTTTCGTTCATAGAGTTTTTGCCTGTCCCAAGGTTTACCCCATCACTTTGTTGTTGTAGCTACCATCTGACAAACCCCACCTAACTATAACATTATCTAAATCTTAGACTCAATCAGAGGTGATTAAGAGTCATAATAAGCAAAAAAAGGAAAATTTCACCACTTTTGCGCAGTGATTTGGTACCGGTATGGTCTTGCAACACTCTCTTAAAAGGATGCTATCAAATGGTAGCAACCACAAGTCAAATCTCACCTTGCAGCTTTTATATAATCCTTCATGAGTTGATTGTTCATCATGCAAATAGTTTTCCAAATCTACTACAATATCCAAGACATCTGTGGATTCTGTCTGTTTACCATATTCCCTTATATACTGTTTTCGAGCCTGAAAACAAAGACATAGCGAGAGAAGGTACTTTATTGGTATTATATCGTTTACATTATGTTGAAGACCAAACTGGACACAAAAAAATCTTAATAGAATCATTGAGATCTACTGGGCAGCTGAACTATTGAAAAGCAACATCCAGCGTGTTACATATCCATGAGAGGCATAGGGATTCAAGGAAACAGCAAATCCACCCAGCAGAATGCTTACTTAAACTCAGTTTTGTGTTTTAGCATGAAACATCCAACCCAGTTTTGGTGACCTGAATCCGATCAACAATATGGAATATTGTCAACTTCAAGATGAGTTATTCCGTCAAAGAGTAAGCTGGTTCATAGTTATTAACACTCTACTGTAAACTCTCCTCTCTGTTTTTTTGTACCAGTATCTAAAAGGGTGAGGTTCAAAATAATACTCCACCATTGCAAGTAAAATGTCTTTTTTTCTGTGATATCCACTGGATTTCAACCGATATCAAAAAATATGAAAATCGTATCAGAAATCTTCGGACCAGTAGGCCTATTCGATTGATAAAAAACAAAGTATCAATCCAACCTTACACGGCTTTCCTAATTTGATATCAACAAATGAGACCAGAGCATACCTTAGAAAACACTTTATGTCGCCTACTACAAATGTTAGGAGGGTCAAACTAATTAAATGATTGCGAGTAAGACAATGACAAGTCTATGAAACCAACCCGAAGGGAAGATAAAACTAAAATGTGGTGCTTGATCTTGCGGGTCAGGTCTTGGCCACTGTCTCTGAGATCAAGGAAAAGCAAAAATAACTCCTTGGTTTGTGGGAATCTTTATATCTCGATATCGTAACTCGCTTCTTGAACAATGGTCAGTCAGTGCTAGCCGACAAAACAGGCAGTTAACTGAAATTAACTGGCCAGGCTAACCCTACCAATATAAACTGATTTTAGCTAAATACTAGCTACTAGACTTTCTAGAGTGAGAGGGCCGGTGAAGAATTTGTGGATCAACCAAGATGAGTTCATGAGTTAACTCCTTGCTTCAACCTAAAATTTTCCTTTTACCACAAGCTTCAACAACCAACAACAGAGAGTTGCACCAGCTGCTGAGTAGCTTCTACTTGCATTGACTATTGACAACATACAACCTACATACATAGAATCGGGCTTCCTTTAATTTATTGACAACCAGTCTAATCTAAGTCAGCAACAATATAAATATTATTTTTTTGAGTTCAAATAAATCTGTCTAGATTTCATCATGGGAAGTGTGATTGGGCAGGGCCTCATTTCCATTTCACAACAATTTTGCTTAGTTTAGTGGGTATAAAAAGGCAAGGAGTAACAGATTATTAGTTTACTCCTTGATACAAGAAGTGTTGAAAAATCAAAAATAAATAACTTGAAGACGAGGCAGGTTTCATGTTACATTTACTTAGCAAAAGATGAGAAATGTGAAATGGATGTAATTCCAGGGTGATAACCATGAGGTGACAAGGCATTTCCATCTCATTACACAAACTAATCAAAGTTGTGCTGGCCTCATTTATGTGTTAATGTTATAATTTACCACTCCAAGGAGGAGTACACTACAGACAGTAAAAATATCTTTTACCTCTTGTTGGTTATGCCACCTAGAATCACTACCAGGCTTTCATACTGACCTCACTAAACCGTTTATATCCTTCTCCAGAATATTCTCTCTGTCTAATATGGTGAGTGATATTCCTTGAGTCTGTCTTTGGAGCTAAACATCTACGTTTCGGAGGAGGCTGCCCATCCATGTCCACCTATCCAAGAGCTTGATGTTAGTTTGATCTCTCACCAATGTTCTCTGAGTAAAAGTAACACAATCACATGGCTTGCCAATTGACCAATCACATCACAGAAAAATAGGATTAGCTATGTAAAAAAAATCATCAGTGCAAAATTGAGGAAACTATTTATCTTGCTTAAAATATTATTTACCACCGAAATACTAATAAAATTTAAATTTTAAGAAATTAAATAATCTAAATCTTTTAGAATAATAATAATAATAAAGTTCCAAAGTAAGTTTTTTAAGGGTATAGGTCATGTGATGTAAATAGAGACCCATGTCTTGCAGTGGTGATGGACTACCTATGGTTAGATACCTTGTGGTAGCCACTAAGGCAAGTGTTTGTGTTTTCCAGATACTGCCTCTAGAGTTGAAGTTTGAATCAAAGGTGAGTGAAGCCAGTATCTTATACTTCATATACTAGTACCTTTCTCACACCCCAGCCAGAAGAGCCTAGCCAAATGAGGTCTTGTCTAGCAAAGGAAAAAAAGCCTAGTTAGTTAGAGAAGAGGGAATGTATGTATATTCAATATTGTTTTCTTTAGTAAAGCCTAGGTGTTATTCTTATTTATTGAGAAAATTAATACTAAGGTTTAGTAGCAAAGCAACTGACACTCATTTCGGCCTCAGGAGTAGAGTTGGTTTGCCACTCATTCACTGATTATGCTGGTTTGCCACTCATCTTTGAAGAAATGCCACCCATTTGATTTAATGATTTTGGCACACATTATTTTCACTCTAACTACAGGGGCTATGCAGTTGTTCGTTTAAGTCCTGTGATCGAGGCGGTCGAAGTTACAAGCACTCCGACTGCATTGATCACAGGACTTAAACGAACAACTGCATAGCCCCTGTGGGGGGAATGCTTGTAACTGTGACCGCCTCGATCACAGGACTTAAACGAACAACTGCATAGCCCCTGTGACTCTAACAGATGAGATTTAGGGGCTGTGAAATTTGGGCTTCACAGACTGTACATACACTGACTCTCACAAAAAGCATTATTTTTCTCGTCTTATCAGTCTGATTATTAGGGACCAGGCGCTGTTTCTTGTGCGAGTAGGACAAACGTAATATAGATCAAACCAAAACACAGAGTGGAGTGGATAAGCACACAGATCAAATCGAACTCATGGAATGATAGTAGTTAGTAGTCTTTGCTTTTACATTACGGTATAGCCTTTAATAAAGCCCATTCCTTATATATAATTTAGAACAGCCAATCAGAATGGCTGCTCATAGAAGACATACGTGTAGCCTACCATTGGTGCAACTAAAAACTTAAAACAAACAAGCTAACCCTACCAAACTTTTGGCTAACTGTCAGCAAAATCCCTCATAAAGTGAATTATTAAGTGATGCATGTGGTAACATCATAACATACCTGTAATTTGATGATAAAGTTTCATGGTCCTTTTTTGCAGGTGTTGCTACGTACACTCTGCATACACTACGGCCTGATATTGGATGGTTCTAAAAGCACGGATGATTACCATACAAAGCAAAGTGTACCTCACATATAGGAGTTGGTAACATCAGTTAGTCGGGCTGGCGATGCTCTTTACCGAAGGTAAACCCAAAGCAAAGACTAGTGCATCTAGGGTTTTATGCTGTGATTTACCACTTAGAGCGACCAGAATCGTACTAGAAATGATTGTGGGTGTTGGAATACAAGACAATAATTTTTTGATGTCTAATTTTTCAAACGAAGCATGGCATTGTAATCACCCAATCCGTCTTCTGCTATCACTATTTAGGTATCAGTCAATGTTGTGATATAAATTTGCTGTTATCACATTTCTTTTTCATAGGTATCCACTAGTATAACTGATATGGCGTCTTTACATGATTTTGACTATGACAGCTTCGAACGACTACAATCTGATTCTGCGCCTATAACCAACATGGTATCCGAGTGGCTTAGCCCTAACACAATGCGTCCAAATACCCCTATGAAAAAGAGAAAGAAGAGGTTAAAGGATAACCAACTTTATGATAAAAAAATGATGTTATCATACAAAGAGGGCTTATGGCATGAAAGTGTTGAAAAATACTCATATCGCTACATTCCTAACAATGGCTGCTATAGGCGAATGAAAATGCAGGCCAGTCAGCCCAGGCAAAGTTTCTCCCAACGGAAGCCATCAGTGACTACTGGAGTTCATATCTCACAAGAGCATAAAGCCTTGCAGCGTGAGGTCACTAGAGACTTGAGGCGAGAGTTCCAGTCTTTGATGGAGACTAATAGAGGCTACTTTAGAATACAAGATTCCGAAGTGGAACAGCTTGAAGATGAAGAAGATTACAAGAGAAGGAATAAGATAACATCTGTATCTGAAGAGCCTGAGGATGAATCGGCTGCAGAGCCTGTATTTGTGAAAGTCGAACCACCGCCTTTACCAGATAATATAAGACTCCTTGAGAGTCAATCTGCCCAACCAACTGGAAGGTTGGAAGATTTGGTCATAAATAAGCGATGTCGTTCTACATTAGAATATGACAGCAATAGTAGTAAACACAATTCAAATGCAATGCAAGATAAACTCAACGTTAAAAGCAGAATTCTGTCAGATTCTGGGATTTCCTCCGCTACAAACTCACACCATGACAGGTCTTATGAAGAATCCTTGCAAAAAAGATCATATCCATCATTACAGACCAATTTCCAGTATGTTAATAAAGAGCAGTTTGAGCTGTTGGCCAAGAGTACTTTTAACTTCAGACGTAGTACAGAGGAAGACAAGACAGTTAAAACTTTGAAGCCTGTGGAGAAAATAACTCCTGCATTGAGAGAACATTATGACAATTCTAAAGCCATGGATGAGATGATGAAACTGGGTTACAATTCTTCAAAACCTAAGAAGTCTTACCCTGACATCAATATAACCTCAGTTATGCCCCTAAACCCACGACCAAAGGACTTCGGGGAGCCCGAGAATGTTGCCAAGTCTAAGAAATCAAATTTGAAAAGCTTATCTTCCATAAAGAATGCTGGTGGTGGTGCTAAATTAGGTGAAACCAAACCTAAATGCTCAATCCTCAAAAAAGTGACTGTTAATATTGACCAGGAACCAGATGAGGACTTCCAATCATTCCTTCCTTCCATATCTGGAAAAGGAATAACCTCAAAAATCGCTTCAACCATAAAACTGACTCATCATATTCAACACTGAGTGCACTGCGGACAGCGACAACATTGTTTCCTAAACCTGAAGGTGCTCTTTCTCCTTTCCTGTGTATTACTCATATAAATTGTGTCTTTATGCTGTCACTGGGACAGAATAGGATCTGTTGCTATTTATTGTCGTTTTAGCTAGATTAGTTGAAAGATTTGTGTGCCTTGATATGCTGACTTACTGCTCCTCATTTTTTATGATTGTTCTTATGCTAACTTATTGTACAAGTAGCTATTCTCAATAATTTTGACGGGACAACCAAGTCCTAGTTCAAGGTCATAAACTGATGTCCCAGGCCAATGCGGCGGTCCTGTGGTCGCAGGCGCGATGTCAGGGCCCGGGACAACAGTTGATGGTCTTAAACTAATGAGGTCCCAACTGTGATGGTAAAGTTTTACGCTTGTGCTTGCAGCGAGTTTTCTAGTCCATCTCTTGATATTGACCATATGATGCTTCCTATTCCGTCCTATATAGAACATTCTCAGCTTATAACATGCACAAGCTCTGTGCTTTTAGTCAGTACACTCTCAATCTGACTGTTGTAATCTTGTACTTCCACTCCAATTGTAACTTTCTTGTTCTTGCTTTAAAATAACAAAGTATGTAAGCCGTATGGCAGCTTACACATGTAAAGAAAACTAAAATCTGTATTTTGTTTATGCTTAGGGCGGCTTCACTTCACAGATCTAGAACACTGCTGTATTCTACATGCAAATATCAAAATAAATATATTATCCGGATTTATTCTGGGAAAATCAATTTTTACACAGGTGATTAGTAAAGCATTACAAATGGGCCACAATTGCTAACAAAACATTCAGCTGAGCTAAAATATAGGAAAATGTTTTGTCATCAGTCTTCCAATTCAGTGCCATGCAGAATGCGTCTGCATTGGCGATGTTTGTAATACAGTTGTTATATCACATTTCGGTAGTCCCTCAAGAGTGCGCTCATGCACCATTAGTTTGAGGCGGCATCACCTGTCGTCTACCAGATGTTACTGAGAGTTGTCCCACCTGCTCATGCAGAGCCAAAAGCTGTGTCTCTAGGGTCTGTCGAGCTGATTCGGACATGAGGTATTTATCTTCTATCACCTGCAGAATATCCAAATCCAGAATTAAACATATTTCGACACTATGTGAATATAGAATTCTATGAACCTATCCCCGTTATGCACATACAAATCAGGAATAAGGCAATCTTTTTTTCCAAATGGATTTGTCCCTTGAAATGTTCATCGTGACTTTGCGGAGGAAGGTTTTTGGTTGGGGTTGGCATACTCGGCTCTGGACAGATTTTCGGGACAAATCCTCATAGTGACAAAGGTCCAAGAACTCAGGAGTTCAACTTGGTACATTTAATTCTCTCTCCGGATTATTATAGTGAATCCCATCATGGTTGATCTTGTAGCACACCCGTTTTGGGTAGATTCGCTTATTGTAGTTCGAAAACAAAGCGACAATGGGGCAGAGATTACGCCAGCTATACATAAATACAATAATGATATTTATAGAAAAGGTTTACTTAGGCCACATTAATCAAATATCTTGATCTAGACAACCAGCACTCCAGGTACAGCATGGACCATAAATTGAATCACCAGCCAACAGCCAGCGTTGTTTCGGACCAAATGAATTAATAAAATTATGTCTTCTCATTCGATTTGCTAATAAAATTGATCCTTCTCTTCAAAATCGCCAACAAAATGGTGCTCTCTATGAAAAGTGCGTAAAATATACAGCCAGCCCTCATGCTTTATTAGACTACTTTTATAATATAGATCAAGACATTTAATTGGTGTAGTCTTATTTACCAGCATTCCATGACATACATGACATAGTGCTAGATGCGGATAACGGGAAAATAATGTATAATATATCTTATCCCCCTACCTCATGTCTACTTTCACAGCCCTATTGTGACAAGGATACACAGAAAAAAAATTAAATTTCAAAATAAATACCAGTCACAAACATCTATAGTACTATTTCCCAGCCTGTAGTTGCATGCATATTCGGAGCCAAATTTCATTGACGCTGTCAAACCGGAGCTATAGGTAGAGAACACAATCAAACTATGAAGTTCTAAGTGTAATTAAATTAAAACAAAGTTTTCTCCTGAACTATGTAAAAAATACATGTGGGTACATGTTCTTGTAAGAATAGCTCTCACTTCAGTTATGAATTAATCATGCCTTCATACCCGCTAATTACCAAGCAGATGTTTCCTAATAAACCCATCTTACCACAGTTTTAATTCATTTACGTAAATACAAGTAGTTGCACAAGCCAGCCTGACAAGTTTATTGTGTATGTTAAAATTATGCTTTTTATAGATCCATAATTACATAACCACAAAAAATCTCTAATCTGCATTCTTTTAGTTTTTTTCGGTAAATTATACATTTTCATTCTCGGTGGTTATTTACTATTTGTGCTGTTGTTTTTTTGTACTTGGTCCAAATAGAGTTGTTTTTAGAAAGAATTAATAGAAAGTAGGCCCTAAAATAGATGAAGACAAGGGGTTTATGAGGAGAACCAGGGAGGCTAATGTGACTATACTTTGTTTCTTATTAAGTCTCCTCCCGCTCAATTACTTACATGCATTATGCAGAATGAACTTTTTTGGTATACGCTTTTAGGTCCGCTAAACTCTGCCATCAATAACAATTCACAAAAAGCACCTTCTTTGTTAATTTTTCATTTATTTCAACTGTTGCAGAAAGCTGACCGGACATCTTTCTATGATAAACTGCTTTTCATGAAATTTATTTAATTCCACTCCGTCTTATTTTTCACACAGCCTTATTTGTCTAGATACATTGGTCGGTGGATTTAACGAATTTTTATAAATACAATGCAAAACTTTTGTTTTTAGTTAGGATAGTTGTACCGGTTGTAATATCATGATCGGTACCTAATTAAATAAAAAAAACCTGTGTTACAACCAAGGATATCGATAAACAGCAGAAAGTAATACAAGACATGACAACTCTATGATCCACCATGAGTTGTTTTCTTTCACTATATAAATTCTCTCCGCATAATTATGTTTCTTCACTTGAATTAAATTACGTGCATGTGGTGCAAAGATTCAAGCTGGGCGCGGTCACCGCATGAAGCCAACCTAATAATTCCTGGTATAAAGGGCGAGTGGCACAAGGTTTCGATATCATTTTATCTCACTCGAACAGCTATTGAGGATAACGATAAGAGCAGGACGTGATCCTTTTCTGCTATCCTCTATGGATAAAATTATCATCAAACTTCACCTTCCACGATGTGAGGCTCTTTTGATTTTTTAATTATATAACATTATAACATTAACAGCCTAGAGGAAAATGATAAAATGCCTGAAATACTTAATTTATACCCTCATCCTCAGCGGACCTCAAAACCTACAGGATATCTAATTATATAAATGTTAGGTTCGGCACAGCACTAACTTAACTGCCTCAGTTTGCAAAAAATAATTCTTCTCACCTGAAGACGACATTTGTGTTCACCTCGGATGAGTTCAGCTTGTTTCACATGTTCTGATACGACCAGCTCCTGCAAAGCCACAACAAAAATAACATAGTAACGCAAAGGGTATCTAGGGTTGTTATTCTAGACATACTACATGACGTATGTAGCAAGTAGCAAGTATATCGCATTATGAAAACGAAATAAACCAGATGTTGGAAACCTTGTCAAAAGTCTCAAAAATGAGTATGAGTGAGACCTTTTGATGCAGGACGTAATAAGTATCATGTGCAATAGGTCATGAATATTTGGACACCCTCCCTG
>ERZ1740056.6-NODE-6-length-18646-cov-7.832984_pt1 | contig 18646 bp, 10 predicted proteins | sample MGYA00581746_ERZ1740056 | MGnify/ENA primary metagenome ERZ1740056 (study PRJEB43018, sample SAMN04849745) | marine metagenome | isolation source: floating plastic debris | place: Pacific Ocean | collected 2008-09-01 | study: EMG produced TPA metagenomics assembly of...
CAGGCCAATTGCCTAGACATATGATATGGTGTAGCTTTTATCCAATTGCTCGCTTTGCGAAATAGTAATTCTCCTCTGAAGTTCTTGTCTTTGTGTTCATTCAACCTAATGACTTTATTTTGCAGGGGCATGTATCCACCACCTAATGTTGAGACTCCTCTGGGACTTGAAAATAAGGGAGCTCAACTCCTCAAGAAAATGGGTATGTCAAGTCAATATCATTTATGACTTAATTTGTTTGAGGCACTGCGGCATAACTGCTACCAATGTATTTATCAAATTTCCAAGCTTATTCCTCATCTTCATCAACTTTCAAAGCCATTAAAAATTCTGTGTGTAAATATTGATATGACTGTTTATAGGATGGGGAGGTGCCGGATTAGGAGCATCTGAGCAGGGCATAGTAGACCCAGTGAAAGCTGCAGAAGTTCGAGGACCCAGTGACATGTATAAGGGAATCGGTGTACAGGACGATCCATTTGAGAGCTTCCGTAAGAATCGGTCCGGTGTATTCATACAGAAACTAAAAGATCGAGACGAACAGCTCGCCAAGCTAAAGAAACAAAATGGTATGTAGGTCATAATATTATATCGCGACCTATTGCTCAAGTCGAGAGACACAATCAGTATATTAGAAATGAAGTCATGCATATGACTGTTGTAAGAGTTGGTGGTCATTGGGGCATTGAATTTAACATTCTCTGGCTCTTGTCTTGCAAAAGTTCTCTCTCCGTATATGCCAGCCTGGAGGGTCTTCAAGTTGAACATGGCTACTGGAACTAGTTAGCTGAACATGCTTAGATTGTTATTCCCAAGAGAGCAAAAGCCCACACCAAATCGCTCACACATTTGTCATGAAATGCAGAATCAAATTCGACTATACTGGATTATTCTTGAGTATTCTGGTCTGAATAAAACACGAGCAAGGATTTCAAGCGCTTCTACTGTGAATTTGCAGAAAATCCTAGCTCTCTCCCAATGCATTACAATTTTTATTACTATTACCCTTTCTGCTATAGTAGCGGTGGTTCTGTTCATCCCCATATCGTAATGTACATTGTTCAATTTTTTTATAGAAGAAACATCGGTGAAGAAATAGCTGCCAATGGCGTCGAGACTGGAAGCTGCTACAGCTATATCTTATCATTGAGATAGTTATGCTGCCTCGACTATGCATTCTGATCCTTTTTTTGTAAATAATCATTGTATAGAAATCATTATTCATTTTGGAATAGGCAGAGTTCAAAATCGACTTTTTTATTGTATGTACATGTATATGGTAAGAATAATATAGAACGGAGAATCGGTTGAGATATGCAATGATATAATAGCATAGACATTGAGCTCAATATCTATGTATAATAGTTATGATATTCATGACATGATAGAACAGCAACGGTCTAGCGAGTCCTGAGTGAATTGATGATGGCACACACAGTTTTAAGCCACCATAACATATTGCTGATACAGGCAATAATATTGTTCATAATTATGAATCTGAAAATATCTAAATATGGAAAGCTTAACCCAAACAAAAAGTCAAACCTACATTAAATATAGCTAGTTATAAAAGTTTTAATCGCGACAAAATATTGGCAAATCACTCAGAAAATTTTCAGAACAATCTGACTGGAATATTGCGATCTTCTAACAACACAAACAGTAAAACTGATATACAGGTATATAAAATTGATACTCTACTGAAGATTCTGGCTACTTACTGGCTTGAATTGAAATGCCCCAAGACATTATTTTGGTAAAAAAAAAGTAACAATAATATGAAGGTAACATGTCATTACTATGTTGATCCTGATTCCAATGTTGAAGTATAAATTTTTTTTGCAACACTTCTACTACTGGAAACCCTGAGATGAAAAATAGCATCGCGAGAAATAAATGTGATTCTTTTCACAGCCAAAATTAGTAATACTAAGACAGACATGCTGTGAAGGAAATTTAGTTAATTCAGAAACCTGAGACAAGCAGCAATTGTCTCTCAAATAAAAGAAGACTCTGCAGTGTAGCAGATATAGAACTCTCAACATGGCACCAAATACTTGGTCATTGTAATACGTTTTGAAGTCAGCACAAGTTTTGATTACAGTTAAATTTATTTTTTTAAATCCACATGGCTACTTGATGCTGAACATTTCACGCATGAGTGGTTCGAGATCTGACAGTGTAACCCGCACCATGTGTTGAGCTGAGATAGCTCCGTAGCTCCTCACCTTACTCAGTGTGAGTAGTAGCTGAGGGTAGAGACTTCGAGCCTCCCTGGCTCTGTATATACTCTTCAGATAACACTGCAGGAGTAAAGCATATCTCTCCGCTGCTCGAGCCACCACATCACGGTTTATCAGGTCTGCTCTATCAGATGAAAACAGATTTACAATCATAGCTAACACCATGGTGGGCTTATCCCACTTAGCGACGGCGTTAAAGCTTTTTATGAATTTGAGATGTTCGGAGACCATATCCTTTGTAACCTGTGATGTGGGCGGTGTTGTTGTTGTCGCTGGATGTGTGGAAGCAATTGTGCTGGTTGATGTTGATGATGATGATGAGTCTTTACTGGTTGGGTATGAGGTATTTACGGTTTTATCTTCTGATGTCTCAACAGTGCTGTCATGTACTATAGCTGATCGAATCACTAATGTCTCCATTATACCTCCCTGTTACATTTAAAATTTGAACTATTAAAAATTAGAATTCCATAGAAGGCCAATTCCTTTCTAAGCAATTTAAGCGAGTTTTGTCAAGGTGCTTGGTGCTTATATTTACAAAACATAAGATTTATATAATGTCATCGGTTCCATATTCGTAACAGGAATTAGACACTCTGGCAACTATTCAATAAGATGACAATTCCAAACACATGTGTTTGACTGCTGCTTTGCAAGAAACATTTCCAACATATTTCGTACAAGTGTCGATACTTACCTTGAGGAGAGCGACTTGGTCATGCTGGCTGAGTTCGCTGAATTCTGGGAGATAACGGACAAATTTGATCAGGCGGCTTATAAACCCTCCTGCCATGTTGAGAATCTGCAACAACAAAAAATAAATACAGCATTAACATCAATTATTACTAAGCTACGCCTCAAAGTGGTACCGATAAGTAAACAACCGGCTCACACACAGGTTGAGAGGAGCCGGCTTCAAAGTGATAATAAGGGAGGTCTTCTTGACACTTTGAAGTAACAAAATTCATACTATTTTGAGTTATACAATAAGCTAGTCTAAATACTCAGCTTCAAAATCGGATGGAGTTGTGGCACTATTTCAAATCTTAGATAGAGCACAGTAATGATTTCTAGTAATTATTACACCAACTTAATTTGAATTTTACTCATAATTAACAATTTTGTGGGAGTTATCCAAACATACTCAGTAGTCAATGTGGGCACGATTGCTAATTGCATACCCCTACAAAAAAATTTGTTTTCTAGTCATCTTCAGAAGATCTCCAACAACAAAGGCTGCATAGTTCATTGGTATCACTCTTGGTTTCTGCATGACATATTGGTAAATTCTTTGCCAAAAAACACCAAGACACAATATATATTTCGAACATCTCATAAATAGCACCAAATCTCTTGAGGTCCCCAGAGGTTTGAATTGAGTGAAGTGCACTGTATTATCAAATTCTTTCTTTGAAAACATTATGCCACAACTCCATCCTATTTGGAGTCTTAGCATTCAGACTAACAGGAAATGCCTACCTGTTCTGGTTGATTATGAAGTTCTTCTGAACTTTCTTCTTCTTCTTCACCTTCATCGTCATCTTTTTCTTTGTGCGCAGGTTCTTCATCTGGAGCAGCCGGTTCAACTACCACAACCGGCTCCGAAGTGGGCTCTGTCTGCAACAATTGAATAGTATAGTCGCTGCCTACTACATCACATAGTAAATAATAATAGCATACTACATCACATAACAAATAGTAATAATAATAATAATATACGCTAAACACTAAACTACACTAAACTTTGCAATATATTTCTCGTGACTGCAGGTGCTGCTGTAACTCTATAGCTCTTATAACTGGACTCAGTTAGAGCACTGCGAGCCAAACATAAAATGAATCTTCCCACTGCAACAAGACAATTAAATAGGATAGCACCTAAAAAATGCATTTCATTTGGACTTTCCTAAACAAAGCATTTTTGCATCCATCTAAGATCAGATAAAGCCATTTTGTAGGTTGTCTATTGAATTCAGATTTCCCATTATCAAACTATTATCAACTTGAATTTAAACCATGCCAGTTTAAAAAATGTTAAAACATCTCGGTCATTCCCAGGGATAGATTATTTGTAAATTGTTCACCCCGATGCCGGGTTGAGTCAGATTGATACACTGATTGCAGTAATTAAACCATTCACAGAGTGAGAGCTATTTTCACCTCAACCAAGTTTCTCGTCTCGTCAAGGAGGCGGATGATGATACAGTACACTGCGCCATATGAGGTCACACTTAAATTGAACACTCTGAGTTGACTGCTTAATTCAGAGAGCGGGACACCAGCCAACGTCTTACTGACTACTCAACAGTGAGGTCAAAACACATCAATCAACAGTGCGGTAAAAAAGGGTGACTGAAGGGACAGGTTTTAGTTGGCATGGGAAGATGGACTCAACATGATATATCAACACATTTGCTGTCATAAGATCTCGTTGACTGCATTCATCATTAACTCAGCACATTATTTATAGAGAGTGATCATCTCCCAGGCCCCCCACTCTGAACTAAGATCTTATTTTTCTTTCATTAGCATAAATGCTCATATGTTTTCCATTTATAAGAGTGTACTAGCACTAAATAAAAGTTATAGGCTTTCGATCGACCGCAGCATAAATAAAAAAATATGCCTGAGGCTAATTCATCACAAAAGCCTCATTTCCGTGACCAATGCAGTGGGCAAGCGGTCAGTAGTTGAAGAAAGGCAGTATTGATTATTCCCTAATTAATTGTGAGCCAGTAATACTACAGTTTTACTTTTTTGCCAGGCCTGACCTGATTACTTAGTGGTGTACTTATTTGAAAACCAATGGAATTGCCAATCGATTGCATTGAGGCCTTTTACAATACAGTGTTTCAATGCTATAGCGCTGAGAGATCCTGTTTCACGAGCAAATGCGTACTGTATTCCGCTGGTAGAAAATGGCGTCTGCTATGTTACTTTACGTTTTCTACGTTACATTTTTTGCTTGGTATACTGCTGCTAATTTGTATGTATCAGAGATCACCTGACCGTGTCCTATGAAAGGTCCACTTCACAGCGGGTGACCATAACATTAATCTAAAATAATGACAGTCAACCATTGGTCGAAAATTGAGGCAACCCAATTTGTTTGCAAAGATTATCCCAGAGGCACTTGGTCTGTGATACCAATGTTGTCAAACAAGTATCATTGATGGCTCAAGAATTGACGATGGTCCAAGTCGAGGTAGATATGGTGAACTTCAGCAGTGACAAACTGATAATTTCAATTCTTCTGTCATCACAAAATCACTCAAACAGCAAACCACCATATTACTACTTTCAGACTGCAGCTTTCTCTGAAACTGCAATTGGCGCCTACCAACTGAATGCCTGGTGAAAACTAACATCTAAACTGTCAAAACTTGTTACGAACTCATGTGGGTCAGTGATGTAGGCTCTAACATGATTTTCTAAGGAGCAGATTTTTAGGGTCATTTACTAAGTCACCTTGAGATAATGATCTTTATGTAATTTTCGTACGATTAAAATCATCAGAGCAATAACCCAAAAACTACATGCATTAAAATGTTTGAAAACCCTACATATAATGAAAGTGCATGCCTGGTATTAACCTATGGAAGCACACGCGACTGATGCCTAAAAAGTAGGGGCTGTTTAATGAACTGATTATCACCTCTGGAAGTCAAATTACATTTACCCTGCTGAGGCTAATTCTTGTGAATTGGTTGCGTCTATTCTTTGCATACTTAAAACATGAAATGCACTTTCGACACACAGAAAATCCACACAGTCCCACGGTAAGTTCTCAAAATAACAGCATCTATATTTTGAAGAACTCCCCCACCCCTTGTGGTCCCAGTCTGCTCTTGAGCACTTTTACAATAAATTATTGATAGCTCAGGTTTCCATGTATTACTACTTTGAGTGAACGAGTTGTGTTTACCTTGATTTGTAGCAGAGGTTCCTGAGGTAGATTTGAGGATGAGGCGGTGGCTCCGCTAGGCGTACCCACACTGGATGGTGGTGAGCTGGTTGAGTCTATGAGGGCGTGATTCTCCATGATTCTGTCGATCTCAGCTCGCTGTTCATCGTTCAGAGTAATGGGAGGATAATCCTTGTCTTCAGAGGAGCTTGCATCGGCCGAGGCGGCAGCAGTTAGCACTGGATCCATGTACATGAAAAGACCGGAGGGGTGGGCGATTGTTGGGAGATTAGAAGCACCACCGTATATCTATCAAAACAATAAATTACTCATAGGTGAACGACCTGTAACATGTACTTTAGCTGGTTCCAAATAAAAGCAACAAGATTTTGATTAAAGTACTTTACATGCTTTCTATGAAATGATCTCACTATGCTTTACGCTTATTTAATGACCTTATTCAGCGGTTTTACTCATAGCAATAGTGATTTGTGCAACAACTTTCCAACTCCCTGCCAATATTGTGGTAACAAAATTGTCATGATACAAAGAATAACATTACAATAAAGCCCTATTGACTAGCTATCATTTCAAAGTTCACATGGACTGATATATTTCATGTTGCATCATCCAATTATCTTTGGTGGTAAAACCAAAAAAGTAATCACATTGCAAAAGGCATCAGGTTGAGGCAGAAAGGTAGCATCAAAAGAGTGACTTGACATTGATAATACTACCTGTGAGGCAGCGAGAGGTTGGAAGGCATGCATTGGGTCAAATTCACCAGTTGGAGTGTCATCTCTAATGACCCGGCGAGTCAACTTTTTCCTTTTTTTCAGCTGATCCTCATCTGTAAGCAAAACCAATATAATTTATCACACACAATGTACTTGCTGTACTTCTGTTAATTATCATAATCAAAACTCAAACAAAATTTTTGGTCTTAGGTCCTTTGAATGAGGTGGAATATACTGTGCATGTACACTTTGGTATTAACTCCACGAATTATACATAAAATGAGATAACTTTTCAGCCCATGAACACTGGTTGACAATATTTACCTAGGATCCATTCCTTCTTCATGTTTACAGAAAAGCATTTGCTCAGTCTGCATGCTGTACAAAATTTCCGAGTAAAGTGGTCAATTTTACAAGAATTCTCAAAATTGCATTTCAAGTCTTTATTCTTCTGAGCGTTGCGTCTGAAGAATGCTTTGCAGGACTCGCATGTGATGGCACCGAAGTTATATCCATTAGCCTTGTCTCCACAAACCTGTAAATAACAGCATGCACTGGTAGTTACAATAGTATGCGAGCAAGAGCAATAGGGTACCTTAAGTAGGGTCCGCTAGAGTGAACATTCCTTGATGCTGTAAGAGATTTGGCATAAATAGTTCTGAAAATTGATGGATCATTCAAATTTGATGTTATTATGGTCCATTATTTCTTTAGAGTGCATCAAGCAGTCAACCAGTCGATATGCCAACGTTAAAATGCTGGTATCGTAGCGGAATAAATTGTTTTGTGTCTTTGAATTTCAGTTTGGTTTTTGGGGGGGGGGGCTGGTTTCAATTTTCAAGGATACTGCAGATGCAGAGCGCACACAACTATTGATGTAAGTAGATCTAGATGTTCACTGGGAAAATGGGATGGGGGACAATTCATAAGGTATAATATTATTACTACCTGACAGAAAAGGTTGTCTTTGTTGGCTAATTTTTGTCGTCGTCTTCGTTCTTTACCAGCCTCCTCAGCGGCTGAAGCTTCCTGCTCAGTTTTGGAAGGTGCATAGGAAGATGTAGTAGCGTGGTCACTGGAATCCTGACACAAAAACCAACAAATCACATTCATATTCCTTCCAGCTAAGTGAAAGTGATAGCTGGTATAATAGTACAAGGGAACTTGTCTAGTCAATTTTAATTCCTTGAGGTAGTGATTAATTTACCACAACCGAAATGAAGATCATAAATCAACCCACCCATTGTAGCCTCAAGTTTCAATTAGACGGTGGGTAGTGACAAAGTTTGCGGGTAACATAGTTTACAGTCAGGAAATGGAAATTATGGGATGATATAACTACCTTTTTTATGAAATGACACAAGATGACTGTGCATAGCACAGAGCATAGATTTCATAACTTGTAGTACTCACAGCTGAATCTCTTCTACCTCGCACACTGTCGTGAGGGTCTCTGTAAGCTCCCCTGAAGCTGTCAGGAGGCCATGACTCTCTGTGTTCTACACTAGCTGTCAGCTGTTTGAGGGCACAGGGTAGTGAGGTGGCTCGTGTGGTAGGAGGGTGTGATGAGAGGTCAGCAGCAGCTGGTGAGTGGGCGGAGCTGATATGAGAAGGATGAGATACTTGACTGTGATAGCGTGGAGGTAGAACTGACGGAGGAGGCAGCGTTCTCAGAGGAGAAGGCAGCGGGTCTAGTAGTGAGGTAGATGAGGTGGAGGGTGAAGATCGATTGCTAATACTGAGATTGAGAGCCCCCTCTGCTGATGTAGTCGTCTCCTCCGGTGTACTGGCTGTAGATAACGAGGAGATAGGAGAGGTAAATGTCGGTGGTATGATTGAGCGTGTTGTACGTGATATCTGTAACAAGTTATTAGGTACTGATAGAGGATCTAACTGGCTGGATGCCACATTCGAACATATCTGGTCCACGCTCCTACAAATAAAAAAAAGTCAGAGTGTTAAGAATAAGTTTTGGGATTTGTAAAAATGCCAAAACTGCAGCCTGGCAATAACACTAATAAATTTGGATGACAAACTACAGCTCCTAGCTCCTTCATTAATTAGACATTCTAGTTGCCGGACAGATGTAAGCATGAGTGTCTATACCGGTAATTTTTATCTAGTACATTTTGTGGGCTTAGAAATTGATTGGTAACTATGTAGCCAATACATTTTTATGGACTGGTCATTTCAAAGAATGACAGAAGACAAATGGCCCATCACATCTGCGGTTTGCAGTGACCAACTAAATACCCGATCTTTGACCTTTAAGCCGCCATATTATTCTATGGCCGCCATATTATTCTATGGCCGTATTTAGCTATCAGCGGCAGGGCAAGACAATACCAAAGTAGGTCAACAAGGTTATGGCTGCAATCAGACCTCAGAATAAATAGAAGCTCTTTGCAAGTTTGGTCGCCTATATTAATACGGATGTGAAAATGTGCAAAATCTGGTTACAGGTAAAGTTGGCAAGCTTCCAGCAATTGGTGGTCAGGACAATCGCATCCATTCTCAGATGGTGAAGGCGTAAATAGGTCCACCAATCATCAGATATCTAACAAACTATGTCAAGTGGCTACATATAACGTTGATTCTCATCCAGTTTTACCCATATGAATCCAAGCTTTTTTTACTCCCTATGTTTGGAGCACTGTGATATTCATAAAAACTAAGCAAACAATATATTTGACATAACCATTTTGGGCAAAACGCGCTGGACTACAGATACCTGTAAGACTAACAATAACTTTTTTGGGACTATTTTTATAACACCCCTGAAAAATTTGCACTAAACACCCTGTATCACGGACAGGACAGCTTGTGACTGATATTGCCGTATTATTATCCTACGCAGGCAGTCAGCCGGCATTAGTAGATTGCAGTGCAAAGCGACGGCTTTTATTAGCCGACTGTGATCAGTAAAATATTGGTCAAAGTGATAATAACATACGGATTACGACTAAACAGCTTGACATAGTGATTGTACTATGGTCGCAATAGTGCATTGCGCTCATTATATAACTTGGAGATGGTGAACGACCGAAAATATCCAGAGTTGAATGACAAACTTACAAAAATTCCCAAATTGTTGACTACAAATATATCCATCATACGCACCACCACCACCATTCCCACCTGTGTGACGGCATGTTTCTTAGTAATAAATGGTTTTAAATCATGGAAAATGATTCATTCTCGATCGTGTTTTTTTTTAAATGAATAATAAATATACAGCAAATCCTGTATGATTAATAATAAATATACTGCGGCCTTATGGACCCATAGATGGCGCGAACTGACTATTTAATAAACTTTGAGATTGTTTCGAAATGCTGTTGAATATGGCAGCCATTAGCATGCATGCAGTGCTTGTGTGGATAAGATGAAGTCTAAGAACAAGCATAAACTTTACACTGCATTAGCGGCCTGTAGTACTATTGTGAGCTGGATAAATAAACACTTGGATAAGTACAATGGAGCTGAGCGACCTGCTGTGTATGTATTCGATTAAGTATAACGAAGGAGAAGTTCAATCACTGGTCAAAGCCTGCAGCTTGTGTGAAGTCATCATCATGCAGGAGCACTTATCACAAGTCTCAAACTTAGGTTCAGCAGCTTAACTTGAAATATCTCATGGAGAGGGCTGCATTATGTTATTTTTATCCAATGTTGCACTGCCGGTAATTGATTGATTTATGAAAATGTCCTCTTAGCAAAAAAAGGATGTTCTATAAGCACCATGAAAGTACATTTGACCCGAAAGTCTGTGCCGAGAAGACAGCCCTCATATGACAATGCAAACAACATGGCAACAACATGCGTTGTTGCCATGTTGTTTGCAAAGCAGACGGAACATCCGCCTCCATGCACATCTGAGGCTGATAACTCTTGAAGAGATCCAGTATGCAGCCGACATCAGGGCCCTTCAACCATCATAACACTATTGCTTATATCTGTCCTATCATCTTAACCTAATGCAAAAGTATCGGTACACCATCGCGTCTTATTTTGGTGCCGGGTGACAACCTGGTGAGTTTAGATGGGTTAAAAAATCCTAACCATAAAATCAGGGTTTAATGCTCATCAGCTTAGCACCTCAACGTACACAGGTAGATGGTATACTTGCAAATGATATTAACATTTCTACGAAGAAATTTGGATGATTCTACCAGACACAACGCCAGCTAGAACATCCACTCCAGAAAGCCGGAAATCTCACAATGCGAAATAATGTAATTGATAACCCAAATGTAAACTTAGCACGGCCTTACCACGGTCAACTCATACCAATCCACAGGAGACTATAGATAGCCTCTCAACATGAAGCACTGGTCTTCCACACAATCACGCTTTGTTGCGGGCTGCTAAACGGCCCAAATCACACGCTCCGTCACACCCAGGATTTCACCCCTTCACAGAACCCAGTCAGTGTGATAACAGACTTACAATCTTGGTCTCTTGCTGCCGTTGTTATTATACATTGTGCATTAGGTATATACGAGTAACTACTGTAGGATAGTATCCGTGTGGCCAGCGGTGGAGGAGAGCTGAAGTCATCTACAGGCTGTCCTCATCTGTACTGAGCTGACTAACATGATGACGGAGCTAGTTAAGTTGCCGTCACGCCGCTCAAGCTGAACATGAAAGAGTGAGGTAAAAACTGTTTTGCACAGCCCGCCAGTAGAATGGCTGACAGTTACCAATGCAGCGCCAGACTCGTGTGTAGCCTGACCAATCACCTGCAATGTGTGAGTTGGTCGGTCAGTTGTTCTCCATAGACTGAACTATTAACCTGCCGTCTAATTACAATAGGCATTTCCAACTGACCAATGAATGAATCTGCTCTGCATTCCGCACAATTATAGTACAACTGTATAGTGCATAGACTAAGGCCCTACACAAGTGGTATTAGCAGTGACGTTAGTGTTATGCTTGAATGAGAGCACCTCACCTCAGCTCAAACCAATCGACCAGACAAACAAGCAATGACAGTGTACCCATAATCGAAGGCGGTGAAAATGGCGGGATGAAAGGCAACTGGCCGGCAACACAGCAGCTTTATCACACAGGCACATGAACTACAAGCATTGACCTAGTTGTATAAGATCTATAACATGGCTGTGCTACAAAGTGGCTGATATCCATAATAAGGTGAACATGATGTTTGACAATGGTGGCATAAATGCATATACCTATGCATTTATGCCACCAGTGTAAAACTTGTTTACCGTTCAGTCTATTGTATGAGAAAAGAAGGTCGGTCAAATCACTTGTATATGTTCACCACTGTGTATAGAACATTGCACCCTGTCACCAACCCTCTGAGTTTACAATGTACATGAGTAAATTCTAAATTTATGCAAAAGCTGCGTTCAAGAACAACTTTAACGCAGGTGAAGAGCTGGTCTTATTCAAGTTTTGCGGTTTGTCTTCGTCATCAGTGCACAATGTACGAGCGGTCACTGACTCGAACGCGGAAATAGTGTCATTCGTTTTTGCGAGAATTCATCCAAAATTGGATCGCAGGCAATTTGCACTTTTGGTATGCTCCATGCAGTTACATACATTGTCAACAGATTTCGAAGCACAGCTCGCGCCGTAAAATGCATCCATCGGCGGGATTGGCGCTCGGGCAATATGTACTATTGAACAAAAGATAAATGACACCATCGCTGTACGGCGGTCAGCAAGATTTACAGCCGACGATGTTGCCCGCATTCCAGTCCTGGACCTGAGGCGAAAATGTACTCTTGGAGGTAACAAGGAAATTGCACAGGCGTGCCAATATGTAGCCACAGCGGCGCTGTATTTCTCAACACTGGTTAAAATGGTCATATCTACACATGTAACGGCGACATCGCCGCCATAACGATCGACAAAAACAGAGGTTCTAAGTCAAAGTGTACTTTAGATGGAATTTTCCATGGCACTGTATGCCAATCTATAACCAAGGCGCAAAGGGAACATCTTGGCAACTTGGACCCAAACAGAGCAGGACATGATGGACCCTCCCGTTTAGTTACATAAACCATAGGTTCTCAGTCGACGACGCGTACTTTTTCAATATAATTGATCACGTCATGAAAGTAAGCCATTTGGTTTGTAGAAAGCAGAACCTACCTAGGTGAAGCGAATTAGTGGGCCTCGCCGTTTTCCAGTTGGCAACAGTCAAGGTCCTGAGGCGATAATGTACTTTTTGTACTATACCTCCTAGTTGCGGTTATGAGGGACGTCTGTCGTTTTTTCTATGATGGAAATCATGCTAGTTTATTGCCAAAGTTCCCAACCGTATATAGAGCATATTCTGCGGCTTTTCACTGTGCCAACAGCCGTATTTTAGCTCTGAAGACCATGCGCGCTAGGGCTAACTGCACTGTACAGCCAAGCTGCACTATTGCGGAGCTCTGATCGAGCAGGTTGTGTAGGCGATTCAACTACAGAATTATATCGGGCTTAGCAATAGGCACCCGTTACAATCCCTTTGACGGAATTTGGTCTCCACCAGTCTTGGTTAACAGGCAAAAAATGAGGAATTTTGTGGTTTGAAGATATAGCAATTTCTAATACCTCGGCTTTTACGTTGCATCACCAATATCGCACATTAATTGTTGCGATGACCACGATGAGAGTGAGAATATGGACATTGGTATACATGAGGAACTGTGCCAACATGACCAAGTTAAAAAGTGTCGATACACCATACTAATTATTATAATGCCATTGCTCTGGGATGCTATCTTCAAATAGTGCGGAGCAGCTGTTTTATGATGATAGAACAAAGTTTTTTTTTCTTGTAGATTATAGCTACAACTGGCATTTATCAATCACAATGATAATTTTTTGTGGTTTATCACGCTGGAGACCGCAGATTTATTATACTCGTTAGCAGATCATGAAGCTAGCAGGCTGGCTGCATTGCGTGAGCAAAATGATTCCCATTTGACCCAGACGGGATCGATTGTTTACGCTTTGCATGAAAAACCCAGGACGCATCATGATATAGTCACACAGTGTCGACTTCTGATGATCTATTCAAAACATTTTTTACACAACCGATAGGGCCTGGATAACCAGTATCAAGTTTTAATTCATGGCCGCCGCTAGAAATAAATAGAAAGCAGTTACACATCACTGCCAGCATAGTAAATAATGTTTTTTGCAGAGTTTAAAGGTAGTGAAGCCAAACAACAACTATTCTGAGACAAAAATTCACATAAACTTTGATTAAGCAACCTGGTCCAGAGCAAAGACTTACCAATTATTGCCAGAACAAAAAGAAACACAGGCCCATTACCATCACATTTATCTTGTTTCCAGGAAAACTAATCAACAATCAGCAACTGGTGTGAATCGACCTAAAAGTTACTGGTAGAAAGCCTGCAATCATCTCAGCCAAGCCAATGCCAAGCCAGCCCTTACAACATGTATGGCGGATGTTTCTATACCAGCAATTTTGTGAAAAAGTGCTCATGAGCGTGAGCATTTTTTTAGACTACACTTGGTGTCATACTGAATACTGAATCTTTGTTGACCTCAAATGTCATAGGCTGAAGACAACACACAAGACCCCAAACTTGAATCTCACGTCCAATATGCAGTGCCAATAAAACAAACACCACGGATGAACACAAAGCCTGATACACTAAAGCTAATGAGGGTTTTAGGACCCCTTTAGGACCATGGAGTTAGGCAACCACCGGGCCCAGAGGGTGGATGAGATCAACAATTACCAAGACAAAAAATTCTCCCTATGCACCGTACACTTTTCAGACCTATGTAAATGTGTTAATAATAGCACATGCTCATAATTGCGCTGTGAACAACATAAGCTAACATATCTGATAATGATTGAAAAAAGTTGGTCAGCACAATATTGTATTAGCTCTTTTGAGACAATGGCTAACAAATAAAAGTTCATCAGACTAGTGGGAATGCTCAAGGGCACACAATGCATTATAATTAAAAACCTTACTGCAGTAACAATATTTTCAGTTCTTGTCCTCAATGAGCTAGTACAACTAAACTAAACAATTACTATTGTTGCCGATATCAGTGTACCAGCATGACTATTGTATCTGGATTTGAGAGAAGTAAATGGGTTGCTCTAGGTGGTTTTATTGGGATTCTACTGGACAAAATATCACACAGAGCATCCTGAAAGGATGAGATGACCTCTACCAGAGAAGATATTCAATGGGTAAACCACCCCCACATTGAAGACCACATGCCGCATTCTGCATTTATCTCATTGTTAGTAGCATTAAAATAATATTAAAGTTGTCTTCTCATTCCCTGATACATGTTGATCCAGGACTTGCAAAAGCGAAGTCCAATTTGGATGTGCGCAACTTATAAGGGGCCTTCCTATAACATTGACATTGTTCATGCATTATTTGCTGTGTTTCGTTATGTGAGTAGGCATTGCCACTTGGGAAGTAGACACAACTACCCAGCACCCACAAAATAAAAAAAGTCAAGGATCACCAAAACTCAGCTTTGCAGCTACACACTCCTTGAGCTACATTAGTACCATGTGAGCAAAACAGCGCCTGAAATAATAGTGCCTTCTGGCCTTAGTTTGACACAACAAACTAAAATTCCCGCTGGGGTGTCCGAACTTTACCTGGATATTACGGAACAAAATAGAAAAGGGAAGAGTTCTCAGAACGTTTTTGCATGAGTAAAGGATTGAAAATGATAACTGAAGTTAGAGTTTCAATCAGGTCCTTCATTTATGTGGAGGACCAGAAACCCATGAACCATGATAGTATAGCATGTACTGATACCAAGAATAAAATGTTCTTTATGTCCTGTTTCCTAATAAAGCTTATCAGGTCAGTTTTGCATACAGATAGAGAGATAAGATACCACAGCTGTATGCATGGCTAACTTCCACATGCCGTCCCTGAAACACCATTACATGTCTTCTATGGGCTATGGTACCTTTATCAAATCGAATACCATACCAGTACTTGAGATAATAAAATATTGTTTGAGATGATTTATAGGGTCACTCCCGCCATTATAACAGCTATCTCAAAACTGCTGTAGCTGGGATCGGTCCTTGTTGTGTCAATAAATAGCCACTGATTCCTGGAATAACTACAGTAATATTGACATCAGTCATCATTATCTCAAAAACAATCTATACAGATGTGCATGTAACAACAAAATCTAATGAAATGTACAACCAAAGCAAGGAAGGAACAAGGAAGAGGACAACCCTTATCCATCCAACCTGGGAAACTGTTTTAATTGTTTGTTCAATTCTATGTATTGATGCTGCAGGACAGATAGCGATCAAGTGCTTGACCAAAAACACATTTGTCTTATTGAAGTGCTAGGAGTTTGTGTGTGGTTTGACACCTTACTTCTATCCAACCAATAGAGGAAGATAATATCACCAGCTGGCCGCAACGGACCTCATGTTGAATCTTGGTAATAATTTAGGAGCCAGTCCCTCATGTCAATTCAGTAGCTTTTTTGTCCTACTTTCTATTCCATTGACAACTGACATGGTATTAGATTTGCATCCTACATGTAGAGACAGTCATGAAGACGCTACCCTGTTGTTTTAAGAACCTAATTTTAGTTTAGAACTCTGACGAAATGTGCAGCAACGTACACACACGCCTTCATCTCCTTCGGATGTATTTAGGATACTTGTGTGCCTGGATGGTGTGATATGAGAGTTGGCATGCCAAATAATCAGCAGAGGCGAGATAAAAAATAACATAATGTTAAAATGCATGAAGAATGGGGCTACCTTCAGATAACTCGCCATCAGTCAAGGATGTTTTCCCAAATTATCGATCATGAGATGACGGCCATTTTGTTTTCGTTGTTACGGTTTCAACAATATACCACACATTTTAGTCTAACATTGCGCCAAGGTACTCTTTATTGCGCCTAATATTAACATCACTGCCATGGTTTTTGCAGCTGAAACATCAGCTTCAGACACTACTGCTATGGAAAAATACGAAACGCTTTAAACAATGAGTCAAATGGTGCACAATCATAACGGTAGTTATCAATCCCCTAGGATGTTCACAAAGAGTACTTCGCTGGTTGCGGTGTGAGCATTGTGTATGTTAGTGTAGGAAGTGGCTACAAATAAAAATAATTTTTCCTTTCTGAAAGTGCAATCTCAACATATCTTCATTTATATTGAGGCTGAATTACGGAAAAGTTCAACAACATCGTCTCAATGTCCCACGAGCCTATTTTGCCTTTGTGTACATAAATATATAGGAACAATTAGGAAGTGAAGTTTTGGCGAAAATCCTCAAATTCTCCATCTGGTTATAACCAGACGTGTTTGGTCCATTTTTTTGTTTTAATAACCCAATAAACTTGATGTCCTGATGCTGTGTGTTATAGATGATTATGGTCCACAAACAGTTAGGAAGATAGGAAGAAGTAAATATTAGCAGTTTTTATGCCATCGCCATACATGTGCGAAGACCGAATTTTAAGCCAGAGAGGAGACTGTTATAAGAGCAACAATGACGATGTAGATTTTCTACTTGGACTTAGACCTACATGTATGTTTGGGTTGGGTGGTCTATTGCATTGTTCTGGTTCCCCCCTGCTTCACCCACTTTTTATAATCTTGCAATTATCCAAGCTAAAGGTCTAGTCTACATCCAAATACCTATTATGAGCAATGCAAGGCAGTTCATTGGTATGAACGATGAACTCTTTCTCAAAGTTCACTGGTATGAGGCAGTGACATCATCATGGTGACATGTTGATGAGACCAGAAGATATATACGACAAAGACAGGTTTGACCAGTTAAATTTTTGAAAATTTCATCTACTTGAGTTCAGCATACTAGTAGCTTACAATATTAATTTTTCAGTTTAAATATAAAACTTGGTATGACCATGTCTTATCACCGTGATTTGTCATTATTTTAAAACTATCAGTTGTTTTGAACTTTGGTCATTGCTTTTGACTTGCTAATAACGCATGTCTCTATTTTGTAGTGCACAGCTGACTGGACGGCCTGACTTTTAATCTCACATACTATGATTCTCACAGTAACTTTTTTTGGGGTTTCTCCTCCCTATGTTCTGTTTGGGGAACATATTGTAGGTTTGGGGACACTTTATAATATGTCAGGGGATTGGCGGGGCCGGGTTGTCTTCCCGTTAATTACTTTAACACGACAGCGCTAAAATCATGTAGCTTTCCTCCATTTAGTCAGAAATAGAGTATGATAGCTGAAGATATGGTTTAATGAGGATGGTCGTTCCCAGTTTATAGAAATGAACGAAAAACAGCATTGCGAAACCAAAGCAAAACAGGATCTTTCAGCAATATCAATTATCCAATTATAGAATACATCATGAATGATCCTGCCGTGTTGACAAGCGTCATTTTGTGAGCGTTTCTATAAATGTTGAGTTAGAGGCAGCTTGTCTCCTGGGACTGAAGCGCTATCCAACAGCAGTACACAGGCAGGTGTTGTTACTAGCTGACTTATAAGAGAAGTACTAGCAACAGTGATAGCAAACTAATTAACCACTATTATTTTTTCATTCCATGCCGACACCTGACCATATCACTCTAATGTAGGACTACCAGTACAGACAAAGAGTCTAACTGCACCGTCATAGCTATGCAAGGTCGCTATTAGCAACCTGTTGTAAGCCCAGTCTAGTCATCATAATGATCTGTCAGGGCCAGACATTCTTGAGCTCAGATTATTTTCCCCAGATTATTTTGTGGTAACTTTCCACTCAGTGACCTG
>ERZ1740056.7-NODE-7-length-18311-cov-8.848160_pt1 | contig 18311 bp, 9 predicted proteins | sample MGYA00581746_ERZ1740056 | MGnify/ENA primary metagenome ERZ1740056 (study PRJEB43018, sample SAMN04849745) | marine metagenome | isolation source: floating plastic debris | place: Pacific Ocean | collected 2008-09-01 | study: EMG produced TPA metagenomics assembly of...
ATACTTACAATGACTATGGGTGTCTATGAGATTGAGACGTCAAATACCAGTGGCTTAGATACATTTTATCTTCGAGAGATATAGTTTTATTTACAAGTCATGATAGTTCGACTCGAAACACAACACAATAGCTTCCATACATGCAGCTACTGAAAGATATCTTCATTTTACGACAGTCACTTTCTGTCAAAGATATATGTTTTGTGAGGAACCACCACTGCATCCCCATATTATAGCGCTGAATTGCAGCTTGATTCTTTCCGACTGCGCTCCCAGGTGGAAATTCAGAGTCGGACTTCTGGACTCTATGAATATTTCATGTTGCATGAATGATAGGCTTACTGGCAGGAATACCTGAGTCATTATCTCTTTGGCTGGTTGAGTGTGAGCTAGTAAAACTTGAAGACTGTTGAGCGGAGTTAATCCTACTAGTGGAACACTCATTACCTAGTATCCCACCAATGCTATGCTTGTGCATCGAGTTTGTGGTATTGCTGGTGGAGGGAGCAGTGATTCTGTTGGTTGAGGGAGGCTCATGACTGACTGAAGAGGATGTTGTACCACACTCAGACCCGTAACCATTCTGAGAGGAGGAATCATCACTCTCACTTCCAGCAGCTCCTACACCGCTGGCGCTCATACTGTTGTTATTATCGGCGTCATCATCATCGTCATCATCCTCCTCCTTGTCTGTCTGTTCGTCTGCGTCAGGGTCGCCTGTCATGAATCTAATGCATTTCTTCTTTCGTCTAAAACAGATTTCAATATATTGATATCCTACCGCTAGATACAGACACACAAATGGTATGGAGAACTGCATCAGCATAACATACAACAAGGGTACAGCTTCTTGGTCATCATCGCTCTGAAAAAGCAGACTGAGCAATACAGATGAAAGAGTAGCATATAGGAAGCGTTGAGCATGCATGCATCTTTTGAAGACCGGAAAAGAGAAATGGTGATGTATTCAGAACCAGACGCAGTAGACACAATGATCAATTTCACCTTCAAAATGACGTATGGAAGCACAATTGCAACAACATACCAACACAGGAGGAGGCAAACTCATGCATGTATTTCGGACGACAAAAAATATTCAACAAAATTTCCTTGATCATCTTGGCACCACAACATGGAAGTCTTCCCAAGCAATGCCCTACTGCATTATGTTTGGCAGAGTATTTATGCTCCCAATCTGCTTGCAACTTCTTGCAACATTAGTTAGCCTATCTGACCGCTGAAGCATTGGTTGTCGACAGACCGCTATACCAAGACTAAAGCTTTGTCAGCAGTGTAATGCTTATCCAGCCAGCATGGCACATTAGTACATTTCGACATCAGGTCCAAGCAAACCTGAATAACAATCCGCTTTATATCCCTCATCCAAAATTAGGTATTTTTCAGACAAAGCCAATTCCCAAAACCAGGCTAGACTAAAGACATCCATTGATTAAAATTGTGTGCCTCTTCATCCTTCACTCATCATCATTAGACAGGAGAGGCGCACATAGGCGTGTCAGAAGACTACTATACTAAAGTAGACTGTATATTTTAGGAGTTTCTCAACTGAACTGAATATCGATCTCCCTGTGCATGATAACAGTACCGCAAACTCCAGACAGTGAGGCTTCCATATCGCTGTTGATGAGATGTAGAAGAAGACAATTCTTCCCATCTCACCTGCAGGTCTTATATCAATGCAGACAAGGGTTACACATGCACAGACAGAGCGACAAACACTTGGGTTAGAAGGTAATAATGATAATAAACTCTAATGAGATGCGACTACGACTTGTAGTGTAGAGACTACAACACCCAGGTATACGGTAGTAATAATGTGGTGACGGTTAGGGTTACTAGTAGTTTACTCAGTTTGGTTTGTAATCATGCAGCATGCAGCTTAGTACCTGGTGCAGATGAGCACACAGCCTCATTGCTAGCAGCAATAACTGCCGACAGATTCATAGACTGAGATGACTGTGTATTACTCTGGTCTATTTGAGTATGTGATGTGTTAGCCCCAGAGCTACCACCTTGGCCAGTAGTTGACCCCTCCGTCATCCCGCCCGCGGAGGCCATCGAATCATTAGACTCAGACTTTATTCTGAGGTCTGTTGGCATGTTGCAATGGTCGGGGACAGTGGGGGTACTTACTACTGGCATCATGTGGGGCTGAGAGGTGGGCATGTGGTCTATAGATCTGTAATAAATATATATTCAAGTGCCTGGCTAGTTACATTGATCAACATATGTGTGGTGCAAGTGCGTGAGTGCAAATGAAATCAGCCACTAACACTGTGCAAAAATATAGCGTGTAGTCAAGGTGTAAACATGTTCACAGCACATAAAATGAAAATAGATATTCGGGAGAGAAGTTATCCCCTTTATAAACCTGATACAACACTAATACCCTTCCAAAATATTTGGCAATCGCCAATGTCAAACCTGTTCCATGGTGTGCACGTAATTTGGAGAAGGTGTGATAATCGAAAATTGAGACTTTTGAGATTTTATGCAATTGCACAAAGAAATGAAGAAATAATTGGTAATTGCTGTTAAAGGTTCACAGGTTGAGTTGAATGTGGTATTTATTTGAACTACTCAATTTAGGTTTTCACAGGAATGGTGTTTCTTATGATTACTTTCAGATGAGACAACCTCCAGATTTACATCAGGTGGCGGTTGATGGTTAATTTGGAATTTTTGATTAACAGATGATGGAGGGGTTGGTGCTAAGTATTGAGCGCGTGGTGTGATAGGGATATATTATAATAATAGGCTATCACCCTCTCAACACTTCACACAACGACTAACAGCACAGTGAACCTAGTCATTATCGTACCTGCATGGTTTGCACCATTGGCTCTGCTGATCGAGGCCAAATCTTGCTCGGCACTTCTTTGGATTGGTACATTCTGCAAAAATAATAACAAAAATCCATTTATCAAAGCCTACTCTTTTAACATAAAATGATTAGCAAGTTAATTAATTTGATTTAATTGCTGTATGTTTTTAAATGGGTGGATCTAATCGGAGAATATTAACTTTTCCACCCATTTTTTGTTCTGGAAATGAATAATGACGCACTCATAACCAACACTACCAACACAGTTGCGCCAGGTAATCTGGTGCGGACGTTTTCCACCAATGCAAATGGAGCATCCATTGGTTTACGGCAAATAATCCTAGTGTAGAGACATCAAAGGGATAAAAGCCTATCAGTTGCTTACAAAAATATAGATCAAAGGGCAATGAAAGCTGTTTATCCAAATTGGTTCGCTTAGGTTCCATATGTGCACACCACAGCCTCGTAGAGGCAATGATGACTGCTGTCATGTTTGATTTTCATATCAACTTTCTCTGCAATGCTAAATTATTCTAATATTCAGCAGTAATACCTTGTCTCGAATATTAGCATTATGTCGAAAGTATTTTGAGCACAGACTCCCAATTCTAAATCACTTGTGGGATTTTTGTATCAAAAACAAAAATAACTAAAACAATTTTTTTCTTCCCTGCGGGCATTATAGCATAGGTCAATGCCCAAAGGGAATTCATGGCATCTGTGCCATTCAGCGGAGGATTTTAAGAAGCTTGGCCTTGAACAAAGTTTTGTGAGATACAATATAATTTGCATGAACTCTGTCGCTCATGCAATCGATGTAGGCTACTTCACTCAAAACAATGATAGTCTGCTGTCATTAGACTGGCTCATCACTAGGGATGGTAACACATCATCAAAATATCGGCTCTTTGGATCTCTCACTAAATGTGTGATGAAATATTTTAATGGGTTCCTTTGGTATGGTTATAAATTATTTTATTTTTGACGCAGGTGATGCGCTCTTTAGAGCATAGCTCATAACCAACGATATAAAATAGCTCTCTGGTAAACAATTCTTATAAACATCACAAGCAACTAAAACAGCTAAACCGGAAACCAGTACCTTTATTTTCTACAGAAGATTCCCTTCGACGCTTTTTCCTCTTCGAATGCATGGCATAATTGTCTCTTGCACTCCAGCCTGGATAGAGCTTTAAATGCAATTCTCGCTCCTTTTTGGCCATTTCATAATATTTATTCTGTTCAGTTCTGTCTAACGCATGCCACTGAAAGAAATAAAAAACAAGCACATATTTAGTGTATCTTACTTATGAACGCCAAAAATCTGAGCATCACACGGCTTAATGACAGTAGTGAGTTATAATGGAGTGAAGAACCTGTAATTTGGGAAGATACACAGGCGCCAATCGCTCTACATGACTTCTTATGCACATCTAACAACAAGAAAGGGTTACAATAGGTATCCTGGAAATCACGGGAATTCAGTTGATAGTTGTGGGTTCGTTCCAAAGGCAGCTTCCTAGTTTCATGTTATAAGGATGTTTTGCCATGTGTTTATATGATAAACATGTACAGTTCTTTGTTCTCTCTAATCTCACACGCTTCTCTAATGAATCTCAGTGGTTATGTCTGAACATCAAACGATTACGGCAGCTTTTAATTAATCATCTGCACTAGTCTTCACATGATAACACGTGTTCTGTTCCGTATATGTCTATGTATGTACCTGTAACTCGGCATTCTGCGCTAGCTATGGTATAAGGTAATGGAAGCCCAAGTTGCAGAGCTAATAGTCTGGTATGAATAATGTTTTGTCCCAGTAAAATGATACTCAGCTCGGTCAAAACGCACCAAAATCTCTTCAACAGCAAATCTGCCAATTCTCTCCTTACATTTTTATTACTAGCCATTTTTTCAAGTGCAAATATCTTTATACTCGAATTAATGACAGTAAAATTTGTCTAATGATGCAGAGATTATCCCATAGAATTTCTAATCCTCACCACCGACTCTTATTAGGCTGTAGAGGTCTTCTCTACTGATATACAGGTAAAGTATGAGCGCCTCGCCGTATCAACAGTAACAGTTACGTTTCATTGATGTGCAGTATTTGATAGTCAGATACAATTTAATGTCATTTATCAGCCTCATTAGACACACCCTAATTAGCCTCCCAGAATGCATTCTTCTCACTAAGTAGTGGTGTAAGAGGTGGCGAGTAACGACAACTTTTTAAAGAATCTCCAACAAATAATGTGATGCATACATGCATACGCTCACTGAAAATTATTACTTGGTAATACTTTGGACTTGGACCATATCTGCAATTCTGTTTCTTAGGCCAACAGTGAATCAAAGCTAAATTGCGCATGATGATGTGCTATGATCAAGCAGTAAATGATACCAACCTTCCTGCCTAGTATTTGGTTGATGGCCGCTGATTCTTTTAATGTACATTCAGCCACTACTTTGGCACGCATGTCTTTCATGAATAACATGAAAGCATTTAAAGGTTTTTTGATATGTGGCTTCTTTTTCTCTTTAGGTTCTTCATGATGGCCGTTTGAACCATTACCATATGGATGTGAGCTACAAACAGTAAAGGAATTATTAATGGTTCATAAAATACCATAACTATAAATATAATAATAATTCATAAAACAAAAGCACAGTGACAAGCCGGCAGTTAGGTATGAGTATTGTGTTAGCGGATCGTTTGATGATTGAATGCGGCACTGTCACTGCGCCTCGCTAGTATAACCTGTAAATAGTGCTTTCTAAACTTTCAAGTGCCCTCAACTCCATACTAAACCTACTTGAGTACAGATAAGAGACTCAATTTTCGTATCAATCATTCTTAAGTGCTCACAGCCAACAGTTTCCACAATCGAATCACCATAGTAATCAAAATAAAATTACAGGTCTCACATTTGAAATTTCATGCTTTGCAACCCCCCACTACTACTAGGGCAATACTCAAATCAGTGTAGACCCTCAAATTACCTAAAGTTAAATGCACAAAAATCTGGACAACTTTGCTACCAATATGGGTTTTTTTCACACATGTCACCAATAAAAGAGTTCATTGAAAACAATAGATTCTGAACTCACAGAAATCTGTTTTCTTGTAGCATACTAGAGTGAAGGTCATGTTTGTTTGCTTGAGATACTAACGATGGTTGTGACATTCCTGGTGATAGTGGAGAGTTGATAAGGGGAGGATAACCCCGAGCTGCTGCCAGTAAGCCTGAATACGGTGATCCCATACCAACAGATGTGACTGGATAACCACTACCGTGCCTAAAAAATCATAAATCAGACGTAATTAGTATAAATAGAAAGAGAAGATGACTCTCAATAATTCCGGAGATCTCCTGTTTCTATTTTTCCAACACTAGAGAATTAATAATGGTTCTCATGTCATCCTGTGCCTTTCAGCACACCGCATAGGCGAAATAAAAGAAATATGATTATGATAATTTATTATAAAAAAATGCAGTGGCTCTTTTTATGTTTTCAGCACTACTTTGAGACACACTTTGCTAGCTTTGATGTGGTGAAGATGTTGGGACCTACAATCACAAATCAGGCTGCTAAGTGCCGCCGTTTCCTTTGATGTAATTTGAGTCACCATTTCCAAATATCAAAGCCAACTGGGAAAGAAGCTTTTTTCTAACACCTCTAATAAACATACTACACTTTGGTTGCACCTTTGCATCGCATCGCGAGCGCTTGTCAATTTTTAATGCGCCTCTTCATATATCTTTGAAAAAAATGCATATTCAGTGGATATACCAGATTCAAAATTTTATGCCAGTATGGATTTATAAATAAATGGAAATTTGCGAGCAATATTGTGTATCCATAAATTATTTGGGCCCAATTTTACCCTGAAAAACTGTTGTAAATAATTTTGAGTGAATTGTTTTCTGTTGTAAAATTCGACCAAAAAATATTAATATTTAGAATTATAACAAGTTTTTATAATTAGTATTATAGTTGTTTTATAGATATATTATACACTTTTAGCACATAAATTTCAATATGATTATTTACATATCTGAGATCGCTACTAAATACGTCACTCATATTTAACAGTTTTTCAGTCTTGCAATTTTCATTTTGACTGAATTCTGATCTTAGCTAAATGGTCAAAGCTACAAAGTAGTTTTAAATATAATTTTAAATTAAGGGTTATTATTTTCTTCAAAGGGAGCAGCAGTTGCTCAGTGGATAGCACTTGCCGCTCATTCTCAATGGGCCATGCGTTATTGGTGGTGTCAGGAAGGTCTCCAATTACCCGCTCAGCAAAAAGCCAACGTCAGGGTTTCTAACAGGGTATGGAAACTTTAAACAGATGTGAGTTTTTTTTATTATTTTCCTCAGTTACAGATTCTTACATACATGTCTGCTTCATGTTTATGCATCCCTATTGCAATGTCTTATTTAGCAAAAGGTTTGTTAAAAAGAAGAAAAGAATGATGTTTCATTCTATATGTATATTGATTTCAACTTCTCCCGGATTTTCTCTGTACTCTGGTAGATATTATGGTCTAAATTCCATTAGCAATATTAATTTACCACGGCGTTACATGACTCTTTTGTTCCATTAAGTGAGTAAAATCATCAAGCCAGGTTTTCTAGATGAATTTCAAAAGTTCACTTAGGTCTATTTTAACATTTAAAGCTTCCATTTGGTCATCTAATTCTGCAAATTCCCAAAGTTAATTCTATAAGCTTTGCAGAGATGGAAAATTCTTTAGAGGAGTTAAGTTGTCAGAGTATTAACTGGCAGGATTACTCCGCATTCACACAACTCTGGCTCAAGGTGTGAACATAATCGGATTGAGTCAAAGTATCACACTATCGCAGTCAAATAAATTCATGCATGATAGAGTGAATTGAAAAGCTAATTTCAAGTGTATATACATATTAGTTCATTATTCACACATATCCTTTATACAGGACTCTTGGAATTTGTGAAATATAATGTGAATATTATAAGGTATTATCACACCATTACGCTGCCTATGATGTAACTGTTCTGCTCAGCTTTGTACATGGTTTATTTAACTATTGTAGTAAAAGAGTGAATTGACCCATGATCAGAAGGGATCAGGCCCAGATCACTTTTACAATTACAATGTCATGATGTTAAACCCTTCGTAGCCCCCAGCTAGTCTATTGCAGCTAATAGCGATAAAAGAGAATCCGGAATGGGAAAGTCTGGCTTAGCCCATGCACAAAAATTGCATTATACCCAAAAATTTTAGTGATTGAATTTTCCTCAGCCTAAAGATTAAGTGAATTTCAGCATTTTAAATACTTCTAATTAAAATTCTACTAGTTGAAATTAAAACATTATTGCACAATAAGTATTTAGATTTCTCCTTTCCCAAAAAAATCTGCCAAGTGCAATGGTGAAATTTTCATGACTTTAACTGATTTATGACCCCAGTTCAAGACCACAGCATGTTATTAAGCGAACGATTAACGGATTAAGTTATTGAATCATCATTAATTCACTTATTAGTAATGTAATATCTATGGCGCCTTCCTTTTGGTGAGGCGCTGCAGATCTGGGGAGAGCGACTCGGAATGGTTGAAAACCTACCATGATTGTACAGCTGCTAAGTCTGAATAAAATGATGGATATTGGCTGGAAGCACCAGGGAGAGAAAATAAAGATGGTCTGTGAAGCCCTGAAAAAGAGGAATCATAACTTGAGCAAATAAGCATCTCAAAAAACAAAACACAATTCACTGCGCCTTAATACACGTGCTTCCTTCGAGGACCATAAAAATTTGAGCTGAGAAATTAAGAATTAAAAACCTTTGATGTTGTGGTTTTAGAAGGGAAGTGTAATAGCAGCTTCTGTTGTTTTTGAAACGTTTGATGTGTTATTGATATTAACCACATTCAGTTGCCATGGCAATAAGCAGTTGATGTATAAAGTATGAGACAGTTCATGTAGGGGTGGTGGTGAGGATGAGTAGTCCACTCATTTAAAGCTGGAAGACAGTCTAAAAATGGGCTCATTCAGTGATTACAGCAGCAATTCGCTCTTTTATAATACCACAATGTAGGAGATACATGTAAATGTGTCGCATAAACAAGAATTAGCTATGTCCTCATAAGACACAAGAACAAAGACACAGTAATCCAAGAGAAGTACACACTGATGCAGCGTTACTTACAAGCAAAAGCCGGCGATATGCTACCAGGTCGGTGGTGGTCTACAAATAGGCACAGTTAATATGTATCAACTATTAGATTGCGCAGCCAGACACATAATATGTACAGTATCGTTACTGAGAACTGTAGCATGCATGCATTTGTAAACTGGGGATTCTTCCCCAGTAACCAGCCACCATATCACTTGACACAGACCACTTAAGTAGGTATGGAGTTATCATCCCATGTCATACTACTGACAGTTTCTCGTATTCAAAATGATACCAGCATTATGAAAGAAACAGTATGAGTATTGTCAATCGCCGTCGATAACGCTGTCGGCGTCTAACGGGGTGGCTGCCTACTCAATAGGAGTACCACAGTCCAACCCAGAAAGTCCATGTACTGTCTGCAGCAGGAGCACGGCAATGACAAGGAATGACAATGAGCAGCGCATGCTGGCTGTCATCGGCTATTTACAATGTTACAACACAGTTTTATAGCTGTCAGTCCCTCACCAAGTTGTTTCAGCAAGACAATGGTCCTTGTGACATAAATGGCTGACAAAAGCAACGGGGTGGATAGACCCCCAATCACTTTAGAGGAGCTTTGAAAAGCGACAAAGAATTTAGGCAATTAACCCCGTTAACGTTATTATTGCCAATATCTTACCAAGACCAAAAGCAACAGACTGTCAAGCTCACCTGATTTGTCTAATGAGAGTAATGGCAATCCAGGGATACCAGTATGTGCTGGTGGGGGAGCTAGGTGGTCAAAAGCTGACCCCAATCCTTTGAGTCCCGCCTGAAATCAAACAAACACACTTATAGTACTGATGACGGAGCAGTCTGACAAAAACATACACATATATTCCTACCTGGACTACGTCTACAAATTTCAAACATCAAAGCAATATAGCTGGAACGACGCAAGGGTTTTATTCACATCATAGCAAACGGTATCTCCATAAATTGCATGTATTTATAAAGGCACCATCATTATTTTTTCGTGGGTTGAATTACTAGACAGCACAATAGCTTCACAACCACGGCTTTCAGTAAATCAACATTTTGAGGTAGAAGTGTCATGGTTTTATAAATGAGGTGGTTATAGGAACTGTAAGCTACTCAAATAAATTAGAATACAAGGCACTGTTGATAAAAACTACCTGGCAAAACTGCTAATTTGTCAAATTCATTTCATGCCAAAAATTTCCCACTTGACATCTTAAATAGTTTATCACTTTTTACTAGTTGACATGTTGTTACTCAAGAAAATTGAATGCTTTATGGAAATTTGAAGTGAGTTTCAAACTAGGTTTGGGTGGCTAATCGCCCCTTCCAAAAATTAAATGCAAAGCTACGAGAGAGGGTTATTATGATTCAGTGTGGATAATGAAGAATGGAGATTATCGAATTTATGGTTGTTTATGAGAGAGAGGGTAATGTGTGATAACAACACTCGCTTTTAGTGTTTCGTTGTTTGCTTGAGATCAGCAGGCCGGCGGACTGGAAACAGTGAGTGGAAGAATTCGTTGTAATAATGAACTGTCATTTAACTGAGACTGTCAAAACTGAGATAAGGTGTTCACTTCAAAAAGAACCTGCTAACCAAGCTGAAAAGGCCATATGATACCTCATATAATAAGTAATAAAGTCTAACAACAGAAGCACAGCTAGCATAGACAATAACTGATCAAACACACAATCACAATCGCTCAAAAGGCTGATTGTATTCCAGTAGATGTAGAGATTCAAATTTCCACATTCCTTTCACTCCCTAGCAGATTATTATAAAGCTTCGCATGGATCAACATGATATAATAATAAGTGTAAATTAAAATACAAGAGAGACAATAACCCAAAAACGACTCTTGGAAAAATAAACACTTGGACATTATCACAGAGCCAGGCCCTTGTTCCAGTTACAATGTTGTGAGTTTTTTGAACTTAACAAAACAACCAGCAGCAGGTTACATAAAGTATTAATAATTGTTGTGTGTTCCCCAACAACAAAACCAGCCTAGTAAACTTAATTGTATTTAATAACTTCAATGAGCCCATGAATAGGGTCTGATAAAACCTTGATAAAATCATCATCGATACTCCTGCACAACCTGTATACGATATTTAAACTAACAGTATAGTGGTATTTTGAATGGCCACTCAATCATAGCTTGCTCGTTGTTCACTTCCTGAGTATGAGAAAGGTGTTTGCGTTTGGCAAAACAGTGGCCAAGCAAATCCCATACTATCTCACAGCATCACAACCTACAGATTACTAATGTCGCACAGATAATTATGGCTTTTCGCAGGACTACAAAGATCAAAGGAGCCGAACAAAACTTGAATATACTTAATGACCTAATCCCGCCCATATCATTCAGACCACAAATTGGGATATTGTAGCACATAAGCAAATATGAAATGGTTCCTATGAATTTTGATTGTCTAGTTCTCCCTGTTAGCACTGCCTAGAGTCGATTTGGTTGCAGGGGAGATAAGAACAGTTACTACAACTAGGCTTACCAATGTAGCGGCAACAAAAACTGATATTTCGGGCAGCACAATTGAATAGCACATGTCCATGCAGAAAGAAGAGTTGACCTTTTGGTCATCACGGCTGGAAGGATATTTCGAGAAAAATTTTGATAGTAAATGATGGCGCTGCATACCCCTATATCTCGGGACAGTCTTCAAACTGCTGTTATTCAATGACATGTTACTGGTAGGTCCTATGGTGCATCTGTATATAAAGCAGAGGATAATTTTTGGGTTCTCCCATACTTTGATTGCAGGTATGGATCTGCAGTAATAAATGTGATTCATCTCCTCCACAGCGGGGCCTGTGCACAGCGTGTCATCAACAATCATACAGCTGAAAGAATTGGTTGAAACTGAAATAGTATCTAAATTTGTTCAGAGCTTGCCAGGTCACCAAAAGTATGCCTTTGATCTTTAAAAGCCGCACAAATAATTATAGCCCCTGTAAATCAACAGTTTAATCTAACTGATGATCATTTTATACATGGTGAGAGGGGGGTGGAGCATATCTACTGCTTCCCTCATTATACAGCAGCTCCAGGCTCTCAGCTTAGAGTAATTGTGACAATTTGGAAGCGATCAACTCAGCTTGAAAATTTGTACCAGCCCGTGGCCCAAAGATGATGTTGGTTCAGTTTGGCAAATCCAAAACCGTACATTAATATGCAGCTTTGGGATTTGTTACCAAATAGCATTGTTCATCATTATACCCCATAAGTATATGTATCCCCATGCATTTTTACAAGGTTCATGTATTGAAGTGACGTGAACCTGTGATAGCGCATTCATCCTCTCCCTATACATCTACTTGTTTATCCAAAGAGATATACCAGTACTGTGTATTTTCTAACTTCTTGGTTCAATATGATGACCAACCGGGTACCTTGCAAATATGTCGTTAGGTCCATAATTTTATCAGTTATAATAATTTTATTGAATTAACAGCTAATGGTGTTTGAAATTAAGGTATTGAAATTGTAGGACTTTTGAAATCAGATGAAGTTGCATTGTCACATCGTGAATAGGTCGGCCAGCTAGACAGCATGATGATCGATGATAGCATTACTCACTAAGAAATCAAATTGATTTATCGTTATTAACTCTTCTCTAAATTGGTGTTCATTGGAACCATCAACTGAGTGACCATATTATATTATCGACAAGTGAGCAAAATAAATAGGATTGTCACACAAAGGCGTTGCTTTCTAGCCAGAATTTCGAAAGTGAATTCTAATAATAAAACTCTGTTGGAGGTTACGGGATGAGGCTTTTCGCCCTTCTGATCCATTACTTCACTACAATGAGACAATATCGTTTGAGCTCTGGTTCATTGTCTCTTTGATTACTTCCTAACAAAAACATTCAAATTGACGAACTAAGATTGAATGATGGCCAGCTTTCTTGATTGTCACTGCTTGATCACATTGACGATTGACCAGAGTACTGTCACTTCAGTTGAGATTGCCAACTGATGACAAAACACAAAACATTTTGCTGTATTCAAACTGTCTCTTGTTGATAACTTTATACCTGTGATTCATCTGATAGCAAACAATCAGGTTACAATACCATATTTCTTTGCTGAACAAAAGAAACTGAGTACATCTTTATTATCTTGATTTTTTGTAACGACAAGTTTTGAAGATGACCATGCAGTCACAGGTGGGGGAAGGCGTGAATGTCTCTAGCTGCTGAGCAAACAGCAAAAGCATATTTGATTTGACCGAAGCCTTACCATTTCGTGAAAGGAAGGCGAGAAAATGCATTACAGGCGAAACCTTACAATATAATATTTCGGAACAAAACGAAAACCAAAGAGTGAGATGATTGGTATGGAATTAATCAGGATAGACAAGATAAACAACTGATATCAGAGTAACGCTATATGGAGCTGTGACACCGTTTTTATACCCTAATTGCTTGTTTCACCTACAAGTCAAACAGTGAAATCAAAGTTAAACAGCTGTGTAATAAAGAGAGCACAAAAGACAATGCTGATTATAATGTTAAATTTCCAGCTGATTAAAAGGTATCATAACTATTTTTGCGTGTTCGCCTAGCACCACCGCTTTTTATCCACTCCCAATTTCCCGATAACACTATGCACTAATATTGGAGAAGCCTAATCAACTGCAGAAACAACTTTTATCTGCATCGACAAAACCCAAAACCTGGCCATTCATAGAGATAGTGACACGCAACATACACAAATTAGGGCAGACTCAAACATAAAACTTGAGTTAGTAAAAACTCATTACCACTCCATACAAATGCTATTACCAGCCAAATAAAAGCTCTCTGACTACCATAGATGAGTGAGCATTTCAAGTGAATTGCATGTTTGAGTGAGATTTTGACAACATGAATAAAAGGTTGTTTTGTTTGTTTCAAATGCGCTTTTGTGTGACATATACCTGTTGGTTTTTAGTGAGTAACTCAATATTTGCTGAAGGAATCAACAGTGTTAGCACAGCTACACTACAGTGATACCACCTCATGGGTTGACTTTTTTATTGCTAGGGCAGTAATTAAATTACATTACATAGTTTGTTTCTATGTTTCCCATGCAAGGACTTCAAGCCATATCGAAGGGCGAGAAAGTTTCATGTTCATTCGAGCTATTTTGTAAGACGTGTACCCAGAGTATTATTTGTGTATTTCATCGAATTCGAGTGGAGAAAACTCTAGATCAGTAGTAGCTGGGGAATAATTGACCTACCTAGAACTTTGACTAACCATCTTAGGGAAATTCAAACAAAGCTGAGAAGAGACTAGAAGCCACCTCACCATCAGGTCCATGTTATTTTATGGTAATACTTGTCTCATTAATCAACAAACATGATTAAAATCTTATAATCGTGACCATTTAACAACCACAAACTAGATTGTGAGACAGTAAGGCTGTTTTATACATTATCTGGTGGTCAAACCATACAAAAATAGTATCTCTGTCTCACTCAATCAGCCAAATATAAGTGAAGGGCCTGTTTGGTAAGAGAACTATGAAAAGATGTCAGCTATCATACTACAATGTCATAATAATGTTGCTATCAAGTAGTTGCTGCTACTCATCTCAATTTTACTGATATTCGTGTTGTGACCTCACATTGAGTTGTTACACTACTCTCTGTTGATTCAAAATTCACACCGTTCAACACATACCTGTTATTATGTTGAACCAATTGAGCAAATTTTGACAACAATTTCCCAGGTACGAGACCAGAACTTTTCATGGCAACCCAATCATTAAAATTTGTATTGCGGGCTACGAACACATGGCCAGAACCAAGGCCTACAATTTCAAATCAGGGGTCCAGAACTCATAAAAGGATACAATTTGAATGAGACGAGCAGTGTGTTGATAGGTGGCATTAACACAAGAATGACAAAGGACTAAGTTTGTATGCCGGAGACAGTAGTCTGCGTCTCAGTCGTTATACAAGATTAACTGAGAAAAGTTAACTACATAATCCAAGCGAACCAGCATTTTAGTAATCAAACCTTCATTACATAATTTGGTGATAACCGCAGGGACATTGTTAAGTGTTTGATGTTAATTATAATTTTTAAAAGACTTTCTCATGCTAATCACACATTGTCTAATTTATTTTGACAATTAGTACAACATTGCCAGATGGTTTGCTAGACAACCAGTCAACATTGCAAGAAGTCGGGAGATGAAGACATGGAAAGTGGCAAGTTAAGATGGAACCACTATTACTCTTCCCACATAATTTCACAAAACCTGGCAGACGGTTCCTGGTACTCAAGTAACCCAGCCACTTCCACAAATTAATTTGTTAAATCTTCTCCTTACAAGGGGATCAGAAGATGATCTTCTCTAATAACGCCCCTGATCTGCTATTTTTATAACATAATCCACAAAAGCCAAGATTTGTAATGTATCCAGGGGCACCCTCTCCACTGTTGCTTATGGGATTGTAAGACAAGCCACCAGATATCGTCTCAAGGGGTGTACTGTTATATATTACAAGAGTCCCAACCCAATAATGTGAATGATCTCACCAGTCAGACAACTTACAATTACAACAATGACTCAACTCGCTATGTTTTTTATTCATTGGCAGAACTGAATTAGTACATGGGTTATAGTTCAACTTGGCCATCAAAAAACGGCATTTAAACAGAAGTCAGTGAAGAAATCATCAACATCAAAGTTCTGATCGTAATTTGCGCAAACATTGGCCCCCAACCACAGCCATTATCTCAACAATAAGTTTGTGGTTCATGCCTCAGGAATGCCAGTTCAAATATTGATACCTAACAATAATCTCTTACTGCTTTCCATGTTAGTTCCACAAGCATTTATCGTAGCTGCTGCGTATGGTGTCATACGCAATCTTAGATTTATTGTGTGCACTAACTTATATTAGGCAGAGTGACTTCATATTATTATAGTAATGCGTTTTAGGGCCCTTCAGTGACAGCAGACACACACAACTTGGCAACTACTGGTCAATACTGTGTGCATAACAATGATAATGAGAAAAATATGTCAGTTAGAAAAATTGAATTATTTAATCATTTTTTCCTGACCTGCCTATTCTGATTTGAGTGAGTTGCTAATTTCGTGTCAAAGTCAAGAGTGTTATTAGAGAAAATGACAAGAAAACGAAATGATAATGTTTAAAAAATGCTGATTAGATGAGCCATCAAGATTGATGACTTTACCAGGATGCTTGGTTTTAATAAAATACATCAGCCCTCAACATGAATAGAAATGCCAGCTGTCCATACTACAGGAATAATTGAAAAAAGAGAATACCACAAAGTAATTGGGGAGGATGATGGTTTCTAACAGCAATTCACCACAAGGTAAACCAAGTGGAAACACTAAAACAGAAGCTGATGTTACGCAGGAGTATAATTTGGCTTGAGGACATTCTCAAGAACCATTGAGTGATACTAGAATGTTGCTAATTGTACACATGCACAGTGGTGATTGAGGGATTGGATGCAATGATGGTTAGTGATACGATGATAGACAGGTCCTAATCTGGGATGAGTGTATCAAGAAGGACACTTTCTCAGTTTTCTAAACACTCAATGATTCCACATAGGACAGCGATTGCATGCTCTACATTAGCGATATGACCTTAATCTCATTGTTGGAGACACTTCAAATTGCTTGGATTAGCAATGAAAAACTTACCGGAGCACCATTATAACCATAAGGATAGAGAAAAGGACTGGGTTCGTGTTCTGAAGGTAGCCGTGAAGTACTTCCATTTTTTTCTGCAAACAGATAGAAAAGTCATTATGAGGAGTAAATGGGTGGGATTATGGGTAGCCTGAGTACTAATTAAATCACACAGAAAGTCAGCCTAATTGATTAGCAATGTGAAAAAAAACAAAGCTACTTGTTAATCAAGTCACAATAGACCTGTCAATAAAAACAAGCATGTATCATTAATGCATGGTTGCTTTAGACATTGTGATTCTGCATGTTTATTGTGTTTGAAGACAGCTCAGGTAAAAGAAATTAATGGACAGAATACAGTAGCATCACAAATGTATAGGACCTAATAATTATATCAATTATGCACCAACAAGCAAGCTGCTCCATCCGATATCGGGCATTGTTCAGAAAAATAATTTTTGCCCATCTCAAACCATGACAAATTATGAAGAACTTCCATGTATTATGCATTTTAATATTTTCTTTCTGCAATTCTGCTCTTTAGCATCCAAATAAATTGATATGTTGGCATTTGCGAAAACTGGGTTGAGCAAATTCTGCCGAACGCAACTTGAAAGTGGTATTTACAGCTGTTTTGACACAAAATAGCTGCTCATCTTGGCAGATTGACCATCTCAAAAATAGCCTGAGACTACTGCTAGTAAATAATTGATGGATTGAAGAGTTGATTGTGCTGTTCTGTTCAATTAGACATCGTTGATAAAGAAAACAGGTGCATTGTGCTGATAGTTTGAACTACAACAGAAAAGCATCTGCTGTTTGCAGAGGGTTCTGGTAAAAGTCACTGACTCACTTTGGGTTTTGATTTTTAGAGCGGCAAGAGAACTAGTCCTACTAACTAGGATTACTGATACTGAACAAGAGTAGTAGCTGTGTTTGTACCAACAATGTGGTGGTTTGAAGCTTTGTTTGCCAAGCTTTTATCTAAATTCCTTGCTTGGCAGTCTGCCTCAATAGGATGAATCACTTTTTGAGATATCAAATTAAAAGAACAGAGACTCATAGCATTTTTAATTGTGACACATGAAATATAAAGAAAAAGATTTTGCTCACTTCAAAGGTTTTCAAGTCTTTCATGTGGCTTAATTGTGGTGAGCTCTTTTACCATTTTTGGTAAAACATAACCATAAATTTAAGCTAACGATCGATCTCAAACCTAAGCAGGCAAACTAGTGATTTATGATCCAGACTCACAGCCTGATATGGATATTTTCAGAAAATTATAAAAACTATTTAAAATAAAAGTAATACCTTGAAATAATGCGTACTTTGATGTTGGGCACTGCAGGAACTATGAATGAGCCATAACGTGGGAAATTTTGGGACACGCGTTAGCGCTAGCTTAAAGTTTTCACTCGATAGATAGCCTACCTGCTTGGTCTTTATTGTTGTAACCAACTCCAACAATTCCTTTTCCCTGCAAATAAAATAAAACAGGAGTAGGCCTACATGGTCATGGCTACACAGAGATGATGCGCAAATAAAACTTGGCAAAAAGGTATAGCATAACACCTAGCATATTTAACTT
>ERZ1740056.8-NODE-8-length-18008-cov-7.762714_pt1 | contig 18008 bp, 13 predicted proteins | sample MGYA00581746_ERZ1740056 | MGnify/ENA primary metagenome ERZ1740056 (study PRJEB43018, sample SAMN04849745) | marine metagenome | isolation source: floating plastic debris | place: Pacific Ocean | collected 2008-09-01 | study: EMG produced TPA metagenomics assembly of...
GTAAATTTCGTAGGCCTTTGGATGAGACTCCACTATTTTTTAATTTTTATGGAACCATACTGGATCCACTCTTTCTCACACCCTCCGATCTTGGTATATGCAGTCCGGTTTTCCAGGGGTACGGATTTTAGCACAGGATAGACTGGCGTGTGCTACAAACCCATGGCATGTGCTAATGTTGCAGTCGCTTTGGTATGAATAACACAATCGCGCCTGTACTATTGACACGTGGAGGCAGAACCTCATAATATGATCAAGATCTCCACACTGGACAATTTTCCGCGCTGTACGGTAGATGTAATGTAGATTTCCATCTTCAACACGATGGAACCAAAAATACTATCATGCCACCCAAGAGTAACAAGTCCGATTTGGCTCATACAACTATGTCTTTACTGGTGTAGCATCCATGTGAATGATGAACTGGTAGTCATGACCGTGGTGTTGGAGGAGTTAGGATGTCACTTCAAAGTTTTTGCTGTTCAAACAATGACTGTAGGTACCAGGTTGTGAATAAATACTGATCTACATTGTAAAACCTTAATGCTGCTATATACATGTAGGTCAACTTCAGGCTTCATGGGGAAGGTTTTGCGGAGTATTTTGCGGAATTAATCTATCCAGCTAAGCTTTGAGAAACACAAGTATAGTGTAGAGGTAGTAATACAGGATATGGTTTCTCTCTATCTGGATCCTCTTGTGGATTAGAGGTAGTTTTGTACTTCCTGTGTTGGATACAGTCAGGCCCAGGCTTTGATGTGATAGCTCCCTGTTTAGGGCTGTGGATACTGTAGCTTCACAACACTTTGGTCGTCAGATTCGAGTGGAGTGGTCGTATTTTTATTATCAGGAAGTGTGGTGTAACAGCTATTTACTGATATATGGTAGCATTTGTGATCAGGTATCTATCTTAGATACACTTGGATATTGAAAAGTCCAGATTACTGATGATTGTACATATACATTTATTTGACAGGTTTTTGTTGGTGTGACTTGTTTGGTATTAACCTCACGTGTCGTATGTAGGAAGATAGAACTGGGATTGGCCTGTTTTCCAGTAACCTTAGAATTTGATTTGAGCATCAACCTGTATTACCAATCACACAGGCGTTGTTGAGTCACTGTGACAGCAGTGAAGTTCATCTGTAACAGAGGTTCTCCACAAAGTCCACAATCAGTGTTTTGGGATCACTTCCTGTTCCTTATAAATGATTGCCACAGTATCTCTTTGAACGGAAAATGGCAGTGTCAACTTCACTCGTTGATCTCATTGGAATGAACACTGCGTGCATAAATCATTCATCTTCCAGGTTCCACTCACTCTTTCCTTACAGTAATGTAAGCTCGCTTATGTTTTAGAATATGGAGAACTTCAACTAAACCACAAGCACAAGGAGTAGGAAAGACAACCACCAAAACTACAACTCATTAGAAGGGTGAAGCAAGAGTCATCTGTACATATGGAGTACTGGTGTTGTTTTTTTTTCAGGCAACAGTGACAGCAATGATATTAGCATATGGATCAGCACAAACCTCGAGGATTCTTTCTCGCCTCAGTTTCGGCTATTTAACCTTAGCATTTTACGTTTTACAATGTGTTTACATGTTTCAATTAAAATTTAATGTTTTAAATTTTACAGACAGCCCTCAAAGCTACTGGCAAAGCGTATGAAAATTTGCGGCTCAACATAGACCCTAATGCCATAGCAGCAACAAAATCACCGAGAATTCCAATTAGGACAGAGAATCGCTCACCTACTGGGAGAGGCAGGGGTCGGGTGAGTGACAGTCCAAGCTCAGCTTGTTGTAAATACTCGTAATCATTGCTTTAAAGTTTCATGGATTTCTATCAAGTGCACATGAGTCCCAATCTGCTATGGTAGGCATATGTACCGTCGTTGGTGTGGTAGGCATATACCATTCAGATGAAAGCTTTTAGAATAACTAGTCCAGATTATATCACTGCTTTTGAGTCTTCATTGTCATCCTAGTTACGACCAAAAACTTACCAGACCCAATTTGCAAATAAAAAGACATGGTCCCCATCATCCTGAACTAGAGCTCGATTTGGCACAACCTGAAGACTGCAGCCCTGCTGACAATGCAATGCATGATGAGTCAGGATACATTCCTCAACTATGCAATCGATCGACACTCCTACATTGCACCTTATATACTGCCCAGCATAGGTTACAAATATCTATGCACTATCTAATTTCAGGGCGGTGGAAGAGGCAGGCCTGGACGACCGAGCAAGCGCTCACTGGAGTCATCTCCTCTTGTCAGACAAAACCAGTCTTGTCCTAATCTCTCATCCATGGACAGTCCCGCTCCTGAGCGGCCTCCTGTTACACCCATTAGTACAATAGTCACCCCATCTACTGCACAAACAATCACTACTGCCACAACCACAACTACCACATCAGCTCCCAGCTCAACTGCACCTTGTTCCACCAAAACTACAGACTCAACTACAAGTGAACCCTGCGCAACCAGTGCCAACACTTATCATACAATGGTGGGTGTTGGTAAATGCTATATGTCTTTGACACAATGTTAATAAAATAGCAACCTGTCATTGCATCCTGCTTATAAATTTTTATGAGGGGAACCACCAGTAATTGCATGAGAATAGGATTATTTGCCGCTCTCCATTCAAAAGTCAACAAACGCCGCTTTTAATCGCGCAATCGTAGTTTAGAATATGAGTTGTCTCCCCTAAATATTTGAGCCATCGTCATTCCAGCGCATGTGTGATTTCTTGCTGTGATGAGTGAGGGCGAAGTGAAACACAGTAGTGGGGCCTAAATCCCTATTTATAAACCAAATAATCCTAATATAAATCATTTTAAATTGGCATTATCAAATTTATAAAACGACATCTGTAAACAAATCACGGCATTACCATTGTTGCTCCTGTTTATAGTTGTATGTCATGTTTTGTTGTGAAGACATTTTTGCTAAATAATTTACCATGCCCTTAATGGTCAAAGGGGCTTAAATTGAAATGTTGTTTGCCACGTCGATTTGGGTATGAGAATTACATAAATTGTAATTGAGAGAGTGGTAGAATGTAAGCTGAATCTCAATTAAACTCACCAGAGAAGGCGAGTCAAATTATACCTTTGTTGCTATCAAAATCCTCCCGTCTTGCAAGGGAAAACATGTAGTAACATTATTTCTGTGTATTTCATGTTGTACTGCCCAATTATTATAGTTGAAAATTTTTCTAGTGTGGCAGGATATCACACTTTATGAATTGATTGGTAAAAGTGCCAAATTAGCAGGGGGGATCTGAGCAAATGGAGATGTCTCTGTATGTTAATGTATGATATAATATATGAAGACAAGTCTGAAACCAAAGATCAATTATTAGGAGAACAATCTGCAGGAAGAAGTGTAGTTACACTTTTGGTTGATTATTTGCTACATTGCACATAGTAAAAAGTACGCAAGATGTGAAAGCACAATCATGTTTTCATGGCATTTTTATGACACATTCTTGGAGAATTGTCTTCTCTTGGCAATGTCTTCACACGCTGGTTGAAATTGTCTGCACATCTTTCTTGGAAGGCATCCTGTCCTATTTATCGTTGGTATTTTTAGGATCAGAGTATAAAGCTGACTCCGATTGCACCAAAACAAGAAGTTATTGTGAAGACAATTTCAGATTTGGTGTTCACTGTACCTAAAGCAGAAAACCAAACACCAACATTACCTACAAAAAAGAAGCAAAAGAGAAGTTATGTAAAGGTGAGAATGCTAGTACATTTTTGGGGTCCTGATCATAATTATAGTTTGAATTCCTAGCAGTGATCTTAAGTAAGAAAACCAATTTTATCTCATATTTGTTTCAACCAGGACACTCATGTTAACTGGATCACTGATAGTGGATGTAACTTATTTGGTTATATAAAGTTCAGGTGCTCCTAGCTTTCAACATTAGGAAGGGTGTCTGGTGTTGGATCCTAAATTGTGCCATTTCGCTGATGACACTTAAGCAAAATTTTAATTCTGCATCTCATACTTTTGTTAGCCATGTAATGATGGCTCAGGCCTTTATAAGTGACTTAAAGAAATGAAAATTCGCCAATATTGAAATCTGTGAATTCTGAGGGAGGACACTGAATTAAATTCCATGTTTATTTTCGTCCTATATTGTATAACGTAATGATACTATCAAATCCGTTGACAATGCAGTGTATTCCGTGAATGATTAAATAATGCCTGGGGACAATTTATGATTTTCTCGATGTTTTGGATGTCAGCATATTTTTGAGTTGTCTGCTCATGGGTATTTCTTGTTGTGAAGAAGATCGATAAAACCATGCAAATGTGACATTCAACAGATGTATCCATCAAAATTGTGGATCACATCTCCTGATAAACTAAAATTATCAAAATTGAATTTATAGACTTGAGACTTCATGTTAGAAGTGGTAAGAATTAATGATGTTCATTTCCAAACTGTAGTTTCAGCGAGTTGCCAATGCTTTTTGGCATTGTAACGAGCACCGTCAAAGGCTATGGCTATTTGGAACAAAAATGAAAGAAAATGAAACATGTTTAGTTCTAACCAAAGGTTTTTTTTTGGGATTTACAGTTAAATTTGTGTTTCACCATACTTCGGAAGTGAGATTGAAAGAGATTGTTGAACCTGTACATTTATCACTGTCCAAGTTTAAATATTTCGTCCTTGTATTCCAGAGTGATGGCAAAATTTTTGGCTGTTTCATGGGGAACGATATTCATACGAAAAAATTAATGGGTAGAGGGTGAGCGGAACAAAGTTGTGCAAAGTTCTACGTCAGGGCACTTGTACATGATTACCAAAATACTTTTTTGCAGTGGCCATCTCAGGCTCAAGCAGGATTACCACATTTTTTTCAGATAAAGGCGCATGGTATTAATTTGTCATCTTTAGGCAGCCAAGTAGAGCAGCCAGGTTGTTAAATAATATGCAGGCACCTCTTCAGTTTTGACATTGCCTTTTGAAAGCTCTTTATGCTGTTTACAAAACTCTGTTGCTGAAATTTCTGACTCTTATGCCCTCAAGTGGTAGCGCTTGACAATATGTTGTATTTGGATTTATCAACTCAACAAGGCTCTCAAGTGGCACTCACCTCAGGCCGCAAACTCAGTTATTGATAGCCTCATTAAAAAATGGATATGTAAGCCGTAAAACAGTTAATGCTCCTACCCTGAACACGTCATGTGAGAGAAAAATATGACTATAAAATTATACAATTACTTAAATACATCACTATAAGCACTATATCTAAAGTCTATGGCTTCGTAAAATTTATTTTACCTTGTACATTCTTACATGAAAATATCAACTGAGTTTTCATTGCAAACCTTAGATTGAAATATTTCTATTTCTGGTCGATCAATTTACAGTTCATTTAGTTGCTGGCAAACAGCTTCTGTCCAAAGGGATATTTGTTCCTGCTTGTAACAAGATTGTACCATTGAAGCGCTGATTGACCAGAAATTGGCTCATGGCATCTCGATTTTGGGAATCAGACTAATCAGATATACTTCCTGTGGGTAGTGATACCAAATTCCGTTTGTCAATATGTACACAATTAGCTTCCTTCCAGGCTGTGATTAAACAAGCTATATCCAAAGTTGAAAGTAAAAGTACTGCATGGCATTATTTTTGTCTCTCAAGGGTGTCACCTTTACTGATGGCACTTTACAAATTGCAGTTTCACCACAATCCAATGAGTTGTGATTGGTCTATCAAACAATGACTTTAGTGCACATTATCGAACATCCTGTCACACGATAAATACAGTTATTACCTGTGGATGATACATGATACGTACGCAATGCAGCTGATTTGAATTGGCTTGATTTATGATGTGCCACTACAACGTTATTTTGTTGTCCTGTAGCGAGAGAAGGGAGATTCCAAAAAGTCACCTGCGGCTGATAAAGTCCGCAAAAAGACCTTGAAAGCAGCGACCAAGTTGAAGTCAGAGGTTAAGGAAGAGGCTAAACCGGATAATCATTGCATAGCACCAACATCCAGTAGTAGTGTGACCGCAGCGGCAGCAGCAGCAGCTACGCTGCCTGTATCATCGTCAAGCATCACATCACAACCTGCTAACAGAACAAAACCTGCACCACTGCAATTACAGGTATGTCTGCTCATGTTTTATTCTTTGTGTGTGATAGTTATGCTAATTGTACAGTCGGAGTCTCAAGTTTAATGGGTTGGCTTTCTTGCAAATACATAGAGTATAAAAAATGTAAATAACTTTAAAGTGATTAGCAAATTGAGCAAAAATGACATCAAAAGTAAGAAAAGGAGAGGATTGAATTTATGAAATTAAGCATTATATTCATTGTGTATGAATGGATTGTACATGTATTCGTGGCCCAGGGAAGCAAACTTTGTCCGCACAAATCTGCAGCCTTAGATTTTGTGGAATCCACTTTCATAAAATACTAGCATTTTTTGTCAACAGCTGTATCAAACTTACAGCATGCGCAGGCAGTCCAGTAATTCAGAGTGTAGCACATCCTGAAAATGAGGGGTTACAAGGATTGCTAGGCTACCACTAAGGTGATATTAAGTTTTCTGATCCTGTCGCTGGATCCATATAACTGCTGTAGGAAGAGTCATAATTATTATGTTAGCTTTTGGAATCTATTAATTAGACAAGATTGTATTATTGGTCAATGATAGGGTCTTGATTCATGTTATGGCATCTAACCAATGATAAAATTGCGAACTTGGACGTTCAAATAGGATGCCTCATATCCTGAGCAATCATATTACTGCAACACATTTTGGAAGGCAGTCATTTTAAATAAGACTACTTGTCAGGGTATCTCCAACTTTTTTAAAGGTTTGGTGATTTTGGCAAAAGCTTTGTGATTTACATAATTTGAAAGGAAAGCCCTTGGTGCTAACCACATCATCGTTATGATATTGTATGAGGTACAAATGAATTTGGTCACATTTTGGTTTGGTGGAATCTCAAAAGGATTTGGTGATGTGCCATGCCTGCCGAGCTAGAGAGAACACCAGTACTAGTACTTGTGTATGGTTTTCTTGAATTAGGGGTTCTAGAGGCAGTTTGCTAAAGTCCGGAGTAAAAAACAGCCTAGGAAATCCTATCCTGTTTTACCGACCTACGATAGGTCCATGAGAAAGTTAGGGTGTGTTAGTAGAACAGGCACCCAACATGTAATTATTATAATAGTAATGTACACTGTAGATGATTATTGTTTTCAAGTGACAACATAATTTTTAATGGATGTGAATTGGATTGCATATGCATCCATATTATTCACTGGAATCTATTGTGATATCAAGGCGACATTATCAAAAAGCAGCTGACTTGTCAGTAATAGTGGCTTGTCTCAGCATCACTTGAGGAGTGATAGACAAAGTATTTATCTTATTATCTAACAACAAAGTACATGTATGCTTGTGTTGTGTATACTTTTGTTAAGGTGATGGGTTTCAATTCATACTGGTTTTCAAGGATTCCAGTCAAAATTTAAGCTCTGCGGAAAGATTGAAGGGTGTTCAAGTGGATTTCATTGGTCTGGATTAGTCAATGCAAATCGTTTTCAAGTGCTGCACCTTCCTTTTGAAACTAAAATACAAGTGGCTTTCAGTATTTTAATTCGAAACATTATTACTCAGTCTGACGCTGTAATTATCAGTCTTCATCTGTGTAGGGTCTGGTGAGCCACCACCATCACCAGCGCTTTCAATCATGTATCGCAGTGCATTAATTATCTCTACTGAAGATTAAAAAAGAGCGTCTTGCAACTATCCAGCAAGTATTTGCCATCATCAGAGAAATTATAGGAAGCAAGCGAGGCTAGAGCAACCTGTCCGTGTCACCAGGAATGGAAATTAAAATGTTTGAACACAATTTCCTGGCTGTAGAGCCAAGTCTATTGAAATGGACTGCCATAGTTCATGGTTTTGTCTTTGCCTGGCGAATGAAAGCGTGTCTCCTTCTTCATCAGCCTCTTCTGTGCCTGCTGTTTTCCGGTGGCGATGCACTCCTCTGCTGGCAGATTGAGCTAAACAATTAGTCTGAAAGCACTTCAGCATCTACAAGTGTTTAGGAAAAGGTGGCCAAGTGCCAATCATCGAGAATAAAGAGTTTTCTCGTTGAGAGTTCTTATTCCAGCAGCAAACAATCTACATCAAGTATAGTGTCATAATGAAATGATATTGCCAAATCAATAACGTAATCACTTATTTCAAAGGCCAGTGAGCTGCTTATCACCAATGCTGGTGAATGACTCCAGCCTTTCTAACACCTAGCAATCATTCTCATTCCATTATCCAACCTTATCGGTGGTGATATTCTCTCCCTTTTCAGACAAACTTGTCATCAAGTGAGCCATCAACACCTGGACACCGCGTCAGCAGCAGCGGCAGCAGTAAATATAAGGAGCCCATCCCGCTTCTCACAGAACCTATAACTCCACCAGGTGAGCCACTACTACACTTCATTAAAAGTTTCTATATTACCGGACTGACTTCCAAAATAAATATCAAAATATAAAGGAATTTTTTGACAATGAAAATAATTCAAGGTCAAACTAGAATATTATGTTTTTGATAATGAACAATTAAAATATGTCTTTTGTTCAAATGCCATGATGGCATATTATGTAAATTAGCGATCCGATATTTTTCGTCCATAACGCTAGAATTCTCTGAGGTGATGATTGTTCTGTTTTTTACCAAGAAGTCGTTGTGTGATGGTTTCTGGATTTTTTTGTCCTCTGCACTTAACCGCATCATTAATCTTCTTTTATTCCATTACCTTCATTACTAAATTATATTTGACTTCTTCCTATGCCACCGTAATGAAAAATACTTGAAACATGTACGCGTATTTCATTTTCTATTATCCTCCCGTATACCAAGGACGCGTGCATCACAAGCAGGGCACTATCCCTCTCCCATTCGAGCATTAATATACTGGTACTATACGTCTCATTTGGTCATCTAGCTATATGAAATCTAAACGAGGAGGTTATACTGCTCCGCTGTGAGGCACACAAACACTTATGTTTTTAAGTATTTAGTGAGTGATTCTTAAGAGCCGTTTAGGTATCGCTGTCACCACTTGAGCAGCCCTTGTCTGGCCAGTAATATAATTTACTCGCACATAGCTCAAGTACTCTTCATCTTGATTAGGACGTGATGCAGTAACATGTACAGGTAGTGAGGAGTTAGCCTGCGTTCAGTCATCACTGCCTCCGCCGCTGCCTCTCATCAGCCCAGCAGTACCGGCTGCTGTCGCTTCGTCAGCATCTACACATATCAATCTCTGCTCCACCTCGACGCTCACTACAACATCATCATTGACAACTACGAGCCGGAGCAGTAGTGTGCCGAGCGTTACCAGCTCTAGCAGTCGCCAGCCTACCCCAGTGTGTGCTGCTAACACCACGCCTACGAACAGCAGCTGCAGAGACAACAACAGTGGTGGTTGTGGCAGCAGAACAACAAGTCGCAATAGGTAAGTGATAAGCCGATTAATCAACACCTCCAACCACAGCTGTTAGTGTACGGTATAAGTATTATGAGAGTGGTGACGCATGCTTTATAAATTTCTCTATAAAAAAATGTGTGTCAATCTGTGAAAAAAAAATCAAGTTTTGTATCGTTTCCATTACCGAATTTTTATATGGCGTCTATTGTGAAGCAACTGTAAAAAGGTAAGGGTACCAGGTATGTTTATGGGTGCTGAACAGGGTGCTTTTTTTGCATCTTTTGTAAATCCGTATATCTATCTGTGTTTCACTGTAGTAGTGACAGAAACGCGAGCAGGAGCTCACAGCAGCCGGCTACTTCAACGACGGAGGGCTACAATCCATTCAACCCTGGTCAGTACCCTCTGAACCCTGCCATGCTCAGCTTCGGAGCTCCTAACGGTCTGACAGCCCCATTCAACTTTCCTGGAGCACCATCAGGGCTTGGGCAGTCAGCAGCCGCATTTCCATTTGGAGCATCAGCGGATCCCTTCAGTCATGCTGCCACTCTCGCTGCCGCAAGTAAGTTTCTGGAATATTTCTATTCTGCTTAGGCGAATTCCTACAAATACAATTATTACTGATAAAGCAATGGCATCATGATCATAATCCGGGATAACAACCTTCTGTTGTGTGAAAATTGTTGTCATATTGCGTATGAAATTGGAAACGTTGCCATGATGCCCACTAGATTGTAAACAAGTGGATTTGCGGAGTAACGCAGTGCATATTGTGTGTCATGGCTGAATGCAGAGTGTTATGGCAGGTTGGAGAGGTAGCAAATAACAGGATTGGTTCAGATTAAAGGTAGAAAATCGTGGTGAATAACTGGTGCATTATTGTCGGGCACTTCAGTGAAATAGAAAATGTTTTGTTCTTTACTCAAGTTTATTAGCGCTTATGAGCTTTTTTCTGTAGCAAAGTGACACCAATTAAGTTATTGCTAAATCCCCCTCAAGTTTGTCAGGGAGGGCTTTTACAGTAGATTGCTTGGGTGGATTGAAGTAGATTGTAGCAGTTTGTTAGGAACCCTCGTTGCGCTGTTGACCTATACTTGGGGAGTTTAGAGAGGTTGGAGTGCTGTTACTAGTGCCCCTTACACCAGGTGCCACTAGCACTCCGTTGTCAAAGAGACTGCTGGTTCATACACTATCTGCACTATATGTCCCAAATCCGCCGCCGTTTTAAAGACAGACTAATATTGCCGAGTGCTCTTTAGCCCATACACTTGTGATATATAATTATTCCAACTGTGTGCACTGTTATGATACTCCGGTGTAGCCATCTTAATATTGTGTTTCTCTTCAAATTATTCAAGTGCTGTAAAATTATAAGCTATGAAAGGACAAACCGTTAGCTTACTCTTTTTATGGCTGCCCACCCTCTTATTTTCTTTCTACTATACTGAGGATATTACATATGTTAGGATAAGTCGTAAGCCTCTGTGAAGTATAACTAGTTGGTCCTTATTGTCGCCGCTCTGACATTAATGTACTCAACTTGCCATTATCGTCACTCCCCACTTCTGCGCAGGATCATGCTGTTTTTGCATCATTTGAAGGTGAACAGTTTTGGTTTTTAATACCACCCTTTGTTGATTTGAATTCATAAGTTTTCATCCCCCCCTCCCTTTGGCTTGCAAAGTGCAAGCAATACTGCCCTCGCTCTACTGACAATCAGAACATGTCTTTATTGCTATGTTGTTGTGATGATGATATATTTGGTTATTTACAGACCAGGAAGCTATGAGAGCTGAGCTATCTAGGAGGATGTTGATGGAGAGTGGTGACAGATCAATGCCGCCATTTTTGCGTCCTGAGATGATGTTCCCTCCTGGTGCTGCTGCTGCTGCAGCTGCTGCCTCTATGGCTGCTGGTAACAATCCACTCAACGCAAACATGCCTACCGGATCTGCCATGCTTCTACAACAAATGGTGTGTAGTCGTCTGCCAATTTGCTATAATAGAGCTTGAGACCAAAAACAGAAAGATATTATATATATATAGGTTGTTATTTTTTGTTTTTTTTTTTGTGCGAGTACGTTATATATTTTTCTATACATTTTTCCACCCGTTTGACATTTGAATTGAAAATTAAAACATTCCGTATTGTTTGAAGAATATTTCCCGTACTTAACGATACACTCAGTCAAAGTGATCCAATGGCTGCAAGAGTGTTGACATGGTACTCAGTTTTCTACTTGTCCACTAAGTACCCCCTCTTATACAGTGCTTGTCATAAAATGTCGCTCTTTTAGAAACCGGAGATGTTCAAAACTCCGCCGACAAGTAGAGACCATAAAACTCATAAGCAGGTGATTTTAAAATAGCCTCAGCTCTTGTATTACATATATGACTGTAGTATGGACAGCACTGCGCTGCTCATGCAACAGATGCTTTTTATATATTTGTTTGAGCCTTTCCTCACAATGTTCACTGCGGCAGCTAATTACATAAATAGGGGCGGGTGGCTAGTACCTCCCTACCATTCTGTGATTTCACATTCGCTCACATTAGAACATGCACCCATCTAACCATATTTTTAGTTTGAATGTGAGCCATATCGTAAAATAACCTAATTCACCCATTTGGAAATATCTCTGCTCATGAGTGAATGCTTGCTTTTGTGGAGCTTGTCAAACGCTCCGACTGTCTTCCTTTTATGTCATTACATTCTTCCAATTTTTTTTTATTTTAAATCGACTGCTTGGGTTCATTTTCAACATCAGTCATAAATAATACTGCTGAGTGGTATTGCAACATGATGGTTTGTTTGTCTTCAGATTGAAATTCTTTTACTTACAGTTTGAGAAGATGCCAAAAATGGATCCTCTGCAGTTACAGATGATGCTTGCTCAAAGAAATGTAAGCCCATAACAGATGCATACGATAAATATTTCTCTCCATGCTAAGTTTTTGTTATATATAATTTCTTAGCTTGGTTTGCGGACAAAAGTACAAACTGCCTCTTTTATTTTGAAGATATGGTACAAAGATGCAAATTTTATGTAACTTTTTTTTTATCAAAGTCTTTTTCAGTTACCGGCACTGCACCAAAGAGATAGAACTTATGTCTTTGATCTTCCCCATGTATAACCAAGCTCAAGGTGCGGTTATGCTCAGATCAAAGTACAACTTTCAATTGTGTTGGTTTATGAGCAATATGTGTGGGTCTTATGCTTTCTCTGGGTCATAACTTAGACTTAGCAGTTGTGATTTATGGTAGAATTCCGTTGATATATGTGTGGTTGTAAATAATGTTTTTCACATGTCCGTGTCATCCAGTTAGGAAAGAGTTGGTAAGTATGACTTCTTGTTATTTGTAGGCAGCAGCAGCCGTTACATCATCTGCAGCTTCAGCAGCCGGAGGTGTTACTAACCCTCTCGTCGGTCCGTCTCCTTTCCAGGCGATACCAAACAACCAAGCCTCTTCTGACTCACCAGATGGCAACAAAAAGGTAAGCTTGTTGCTTTATTTCCATGCTTGTGTACCATTTGCTTTATGACTTGCTTACCTAGTGGTACCACTAAATTAGCGTTGACTTTACACAACCATCGTCTTTTTTATATCTGTTGCAAAAAATAGGCAATTGACGCTCATTGTCACTCTATGACGCCACGCTATTTTGCGCTAAATATCTCTTTACTTAAAAGTTCGATTTTTTTGCTCTTTTTGCACAATTGAGAAACACATCAAATCAACCACAGTAGCCAAATAAAAGAAAATAGTTGTGAACTTTAATTGAATTGTTATATAATACAATGGGAGAAAAAGGGATGATTGGACTTGAAGTACATGGCACCGAAATTTCCTCGTTTTTTATAATAATTCATCATACTTAGCTTTGCGGAGCAGATTAAGATCTTGTTTGGTAGGTGTAAAGTCATTTCAGATTTTTTGCTTGAATCTGGAGAGCGCATTTTCATTCTATTATTGTTGCACTCATTTCTCATGAGGCTCATACATATATGGTAATATAATTCAGTGATAATAGTAATATAATCATGAGAGAACTCCTCACCATCGTCCTCCTCTATCACTTGAAAGGTCTTAATTCTTTAACTTATTTAACAAATATTTCTTAAAATCTAATAAACTGCAGTGGAATAAAGTTAATCATGTTATTGTGAAATAACATTACTCTCTTATAATTAATTAATATTATCAATCACACTATTGTGGTTATGGATGCCAATCCTGGCTGCAGTCAATCGCCAATCACTGAGAGTGCTTAATGACATTAGTGCTGAGTGCTTATCAAACTAGTTGAGTTACAGTTCAAGTTCATGTATAGCAATTACAAAGCCTGAGTTGGCTGGTTAAAGCCCAGGCTGCTCAGCGTAGGTCCTACTGCTCTGTGAATGTGCCTAGACTGTTTAGCTGAATGAATGATTGAGTTAGACGGTGATTGGACTAGATGTCAGCCTGTACCTGTGGGAATAGTATAAGCACTGTTATATATGAAAGTGAATGGGGTGTCAGTTGGTGAAGTGTTCGTAAGATTGGTGAAACAATACCAGCAAATCGTTCACAAGTATGCTCAGCCTATGACAGGTTATGCAATGCATCTGGGGATTAAGGCAACTTCAAGTTGTTAGTGAAAAGGTGATGGAAAAACCTGTAATGAGGTTTTTAATAATGCCTCAGAATCAGTCTGTTAAATTAGTGGAAGAAAACCTGAGCTGTCTCAGAATAATGACTCTTGTGAAGTCATGGCGTACTCAAGTTGAGTCTGACGCCAAATAATTATCAGCTTCTTATAACATTGTGAATTAATATTTCAGAAATCTGGAAAGTGGTGCGCCGCTCATGTACGGATCGCTTGGCAGATTTACAATGCTCGACAAGCCCAGAAAGCCAGTGAGGAGGCATCCAAATCCTCAGCAACGCCATCTTCCAGCAGTGGAAAAGACAAAAAACTAACGGTTGTCTCCTCTTCTGAAGTGACAAGCCAGCCATCCACCTCACTTAGCCACTCCATCAGTGCAATAACTTCCACCGTACATAAACTGAAAGAAGTGTCTACATCAACTGTCACCCATCCACGACCTACACCAAAGCCAAATGGTAAGTTTCAAGGCAAATTGTTGTGCTAGTATTGTACTCTGGATGGCTACTGGTATGTAATTGAGGTTAGGGGGCAGCGCTGGAATTTTTGGGCGCTAAGTAATTAGGTAATAAAGGAAATACACAGACCCTGATCTATACCCATGGTTATCAGTACTTTACAGATTCGTTTTTTTGTGTTCAATATGATATGCATGACATGTTTATTGGTGTTATTTCCTTCATCAATCAAATGTTAATCAATCGTTGCTTCAGCTCGCATGTCATAGTGGTTGAAATTCATTTTTTGCTTACTGTATTTCCTAAGCTTGTTATAAATACTTCAAGTTTTTGTTTTTATTCCGTTGATTAACCAACACTTTTAGTAGTCAGTTTTTGCCACTACATATATGTGCCGCATAAAATTTTGGACATATATTCAGGTTGGTACATTATTGTTGTATCAGTTAACAAGGTGTGTGAGTATCTATTTTGTTCTTTTAGCACCCTCACCGAACACAGTAAACAGACTATCGGTAGAATCTCGTAAATCTGCTGCCTCCAGCCCGTCTGTAGAACAGCGTCAGCGTTCCTCATCTATAACAAGTCATCCCAGCTCACCCGCCTCTTTCCATTCTAACCACTCTCAGCAAAGCACTTCCGGCAACAAGGGTAAGCCTTACCTCACCTCTGCAGATTAGCTCTGACAAAAAATGGTGATGTTGTTTGGTGCATCATGTTGTGAAAGCAGTTGACATGTGGTTTTCCAAAATCCCCATCTGTAGTACATTAGATTTTTTTAAACGGCATTTTTTGAGGCAACATATTTTACTCTACTTTTTATCAACCACGTCATGCTCATCTGTGGCAATAACTTTTTTTTATCTAGCTGATCATAATCTGGTTACATAATGATCAACTTATTTCATAAAAATATTGCATTTCCCTGTGCTTGGTTGTGTCACCCAAATGTAAAAAATTAAAGTTTGTGGTATTTAATGCACGTTTTACGCTGCTTTGATTTCAGATCCATCAATTATGAACCGGAATCTGCAAAATGGTACTGTGCCTAGTCAGTCACCAAAGGATAAAAGTTTGTCCACAACGAGATGGCCTGGAAGTGTTAATAAATCACAACTGAACCCTTCAGTATCTTCCAGCCACAGTAACCCTGCCTCACCCTCGCATAAAAAAAGGGATAGGGATGACAGGTAAATATACTTATCTACATCTTTTTTTCATCTAAGGCCATATCTGTCCCTATTTGGATAGTTGTGTGAAGTTGAGTGAAAGAGTCAACGCAAAATGAGTTTGAGGAGTTGCTGTTTTGAACATGCCTAAATTCTCTCTTCAATGCTCGGCGCCATCAATTCCTCAGGCTCAAGGCTCAACATTTCATGTTCAAACTCAAGAGCTCTCGTAGCTGTTATGTGCGTGTTGAAATTGGTGCCAATTGAGTGCAAGTGGATTTTTGAAAAATAATTGTTGGGGGAGTTCACCCTAGGCCAGTATTCAAATATAGCCATAGCTACAAAATGTTTTTTGTTTCCACATTGAGCAACTTGTAAGAGTGATGAACTGATAAATATATTGCATTTGGTAAATTTTTGTTTCGCATAAATAGTGTTATCCCGACACTTGTGCATCAAACACAATATTGAAGTACTCAGCGAGTACTTGGAGTGCTCATCTGAAGAGTTTTCAATCGGTTCCAAACTTTGTCTTTAATGGCTTTCACATTTTGAAAACGTAGCTGATAATAATGTTTATAAATTATAGAAGAATAACAAAATCAGTCAGAAGTACCTTACAAACAGGCATTTCCCTTGTACGACCAATTTGACCTAGTTGATTGCCTTGCCTATTACTGTAAGCTTCGACTGATTTGTTTTTCAGGAGATCAAACGGTTCATACAGTTCGCCAAACTCTCAGCACAGTCGACCTTCTCCATCCAACCACATTCCTAACAAGAAAAGACGATCGAGGTCCAGATCTCCGAATCACCCTGCTTCCTCAAACAAATCTCCCCATCCTACCAACAACCTCCATATCAACAATTCTGACACCAGTGCAAAGCTCAACCACAAGCAACTGGATACGATGCGTAGTATGATGCAAGCTAACAGCCTAGCTTCAACTGGAGCAGCAACTGCTGAGTTACATCAGATATACAGTAGCATGTATGGCCAGCAGAACATGATGGGTGAACACAAACCAACGCTGCCTACAACCAATGGATTTTCTTCTGGTCCAGGGGCAACAGGTGCTCCATGGAACCCATTTTCAATGCCTGCCAGTGTGAGTGACTTAGCTCAGCAACAGCAAGAGCGTGACCGACTGTTGATGATGAACCCTCTAGCAGCACTGGCTTTAGCTGAGCAGCAGAGGCACCACAGTGCCCTGCAAATGTTAGAATTAGAGCGAGCTAAACAGGCTGCTGGAGCATTGCACAACACTACCTTAGCTGGACTGAATGGTTTTAGTCATCAGAATCCGCTGAATAGTATAAGTTCGTTGGGTAGTGGACCACCTCCTCTTATTCCTACCTCTCAGGCTAAACTGAGTTTATCTTTGCCTGGCCATTTGACAGGGGCGCCGGGTGGCTCAAGCAACCACACCCAAAATAATACAAGCCGGTAGTCCATGAAATCTTATATCCCCTAAATGAAACCTGTTTATTTTTGAAACCAGAATTATTTTTATCTCTATCCTGTACATTAAATTTATCTTTTTATGCTGTTCAAAACAACAGATTACTATTGCATGGAATTTGTGTGCATATGCTACTATTTATATAACTAGTATACACTGTAATCCTAGTCAAAGTCCAGTACTGTTCACATACTGCAGTGCTTTCATTTTCAGTTTTTTGGCCCTCTCTATCAACCACAGTTATGGTTTCTTCTTATACTTTTTCTATGCTCTGCAGCTATCTTTTTTTTTTGAATTATGAAACTACTGAGATTTTATTATTGTAAATCTGTATGAAGTTGTAAATAGTCCAGTATTTTACTATACTTTGGACCGTGTATATTTTTTGCAAATCGTTCTATGTTGTGTGCTTTGACACATCACTGTCTTAAAGATTATGCATGAGTTCAGCATGATGTAAGGAAGTCCCATAATGCAATCCTCATCAGTGAAATAAATTTTGGAAATATGGTTGGATGATCTTTGTTTGATATTAATACACAAGATCACTCCGTCTGCGCACAGGGTAGTAGCTACTGTAGTAGCTATCCCCTCCTAAATATGCAATTTTCTGTTTGAATTGCATGTAGAGTAGACACGGTTATCACAATTTTCACAATATTTAGTACCATAGCATCTGGATTTGTCAGCAATTCATTGTGTATGCAATGTCATTTGTCACTGGAAAAAAATGAGTTGATTCTTTAGAGAGGAAATCAAGTTGACAAGAAGTGCTCAATTCACA
>ERZ1740056.9-NODE-9-length-17868-cov-8.586931_pt1 | contig 17868 bp, 11 predicted proteins | sample MGYA00581746_ERZ1740056 | MGnify/ENA primary metagenome ERZ1740056 (study PRJEB43018, sample SAMN04849745) | marine metagenome | isolation source: floating plastic debris | place: Pacific Ocean | collected 2008-09-01 | study: EMG produced TPA metagenomics assembly of...
CTGTCTTTATAGAAAACAGACCATATTTCTGTTCCAGTTATAGTTGAATTCAGTGCAATTCAAGCTAACAAAATCTGCTAAAGTACATAGAAAATTTTCACTGCAGTGCCCCTCATGGCTAGCCTGGGACAGGCTCTCTGTGTGTTTTGGGCCTGTCCCAGGCTACTTCATGGCTTGTTGTTGTGGTATACACATAAAATTAATAATAGCAACAATACAATGATCATTATTATTATTGGACCTTTTTCTGTAAGAGTGTAGTGAGTGTGATACCTCAATCATCAGTATTATAATCACAGTGTGAGTATCAGCAGTATGGTCTTTGTATGTATTTCCAAATTATGTAAGTTGTTGCTAACCTATAGCTAAAATAATCTCACAATAAGGTGGAAAATGAGCAAAATGAGAAATTTGTTTTCAGGATTCCAAGGTGCCAGTATCCGGTTGAATGCGCGTGCGTGTTATGTTATCCGTATGTTGATTGGTTGTTGTTTGGAATTTCAAGCCAATTATGTCCATTCTGATTTTGAAGCGGTCTATTGGATCGATCTAGAATATTAGGATAAATCTGAAATTGCTACAAGGTGAGAATAACTCCCTGATAGAAGTCATGTAAATTGTAGACTGTCAATGAGATATTTATCTCACTGGTATTGGTTTTTGCGGGGTGGCACAGGGTTCTGGTTCAGTAATGAGTCTGAGTTCTGGCTAGGTTGGTTCTGGCTGGGTCTGGCAATGGCAATGAGTCATATTTATTTCATTCGCCTTTCATTGATTCTGGCAATGAGATAGGCCACTCAAATAAAGTACATTTACATGGAACCCATGCTCTTGGCGCTGATATAACGGGTTTCTAGGTAGTCGAATTGATTGACTTCTCAAGTGACATGGAGTTGTTAGCTGGCATATAAAACCATGTGACCCCTTGCTTTCAGGCTGAATTTCTTGAAGTTTGCTTGAAGATATTTAGCAACCCCTGTTAGGTTTACTAATTTAAGACCACGTTTCTTCATATTTTTGCACAGAGAAGTTTACATAATCAATCATCCTACCACAAACTCTCAGACCTCAATGCTAGTGCAGCGAGAGCCCAGTGAGAGTCCCATTGATCAATCAATTGTTCCAGGACAAATTTACCAGACTTGTCCTCCTCTTAAATTATCTATACTTTATTCAATAATTTCAGAAATAACAGAAATAAATTCCCAACAGTTGGCTTTGGTCACGCTACCCTATTTCATTGAGATCAATGTCATCACATTATCATTGCTATATTCTGTTAGATCAAGGAGTTAGATATATCTAACCATGCGATGTGATGAGATAATCATCATATTTGACATAATTATCTCATCGCTACAATCAGGGAGTTTACTCCCTGCTACAAAAAATTCAGTGTTATCAATCAGAGTTGCCTGCTCATTCATTCATTCTTAATGAGCAGATAATCCTGGACTGGTAAAATAATTATCACTTTGTCAAGTTATTTATTTCTATCTAAAATTGTTACTCCATTAGCTCCCTACTCAACAATGCACAATTTAATTCTATTGCTGCATTCAACAAAGTGAAAGCGCAGCATCGTTTAGATTAGAAGGACCCGACCTAATACCCTAAGTAGGGAAAAAAAGATTGATAGTACATGTAAGTGTACTGTACTAATTTTTATGATTTGTTTGTGTAGCTTTAGCGCATGTGACCACCGTTGCTGTTTGTTTGAGCATCAGCGATGCTTTGATGCGCTCGCTGGTGCTGTACTTTTAGCTCTGCAAGTCCTTCTGTTCACGCTAAATTCCTATTAGATAGTTATAGCAACAGTTTGGTATTAAGCATTTGCAGGATCTTTTTTTATAGGTTGTCCACTGACATGCTCACCCACTGTTTGTTTGCAGTTTTAATTCACTTTTACCAATCCTTTTCTGATAGCAGGGTATGTAAATTTACAAATATATTTATACCAAAATTAATACCCTCATTTGAACCGCAAGAGCTCTTCATCATCACTCCACAAGGAATATCTTCCCTGTGTTCCCACACACAAATAACGAGTTTAGATAGTTAAAGATAATCGGTTCTTCGGGGCGTTATATTTATCACAGCAAATGTATTTCAGTCAAAGCCAACAGCGTTTCGGGGCATCCCAAAGGTTAAAAGATGATGTCTCAGATGTCCCTCCAGTTGCATACATAATTTTTTGAAGACCGTGTGTTGAGCAAAGGTTACAGCAGTGACTATAAAGACCTACCCTGTTATAGATACCATCTACCAACATTAAATACACCGTGTGAGTTTCATAACAAAAGACATGTTATAAAAGAAAACGCTGCTTTTCTGATTGCTCACAACGTTATCGTTCTTTAAATTGTACCGGTATGTTGTTGTGATTCAAATCATGGTACAGAAAAAAAAACACAACTATAAATGAAATTGTCTTGACCACAGCATAGCTAGAATGCATCATGTATATTAGGCTCATTACCCCAGCCAAACAAAATGCTGCCAAGCCGTCTGTATCAGTTGACCCTAAATAAGTTTATCTCCGATTGATTTGTGCATTGCTCAAACAAAACTCATGAGTCTTGATCCTTGTATACTTACCATCTTTTACTTTCAAACCTACTGATTGCCAATCACCAACTGATTTCTACCCCTGATATTATTTAGCGATGTCCTGAATGCTGATAGTACCTTATGTATTCTAGATTAAGAATTTCTCAATTATTGCCTACCTTACACACAAGAAGTATTCCTCAGCACTAATTTTCGCTAGCTAAGGTAACTAATTTTAAATATGGTATAATGGAGGAAAACCCAAGTAGCTCAAATAAAAATTTACTTGATGAACTAAAAATTGTGAAACTTTTTACTAAAATATCTGCGTAAAGGGTATTCCCAGAGCCAGAGTAGGCGATGCCTATTTTGGATTCCAACATGGGCAAAATTTAGTTTTGGCTTGTAGGCTGAGATCGCTGTATCACATCTATTTATGGGCTAATTGTGTTTATTCTCTTCAGCTATGTATAACTGTAAATATATTTATGGTATTGAATTGTTTCAATCTCGGTGATTGATCTAGATGTAGTTTGAGAAATAGAAACACTGCCCCATGAGTTACAGCTGTATTTATTCATTGATATTTAAATATTATATAGATATTGACCTTTACCCACATAGTCTGGCTCTTTTAATGCTGTCTCTCAACGGATGCATAAAATTTAATATAATAATGTGTATCTGCAGCTGTATCTTTTTGCGTCACTCATCAGATCTGTGATCATATAAATAGGCAAGTGGCACTTGTAAGCCTGGAGTGTTTGGCTAGAACCTCTTCACTGTGTAACATTAGAATGTGCCTTTGTAAACTGATAAGCTCTCAGTATAATACGGGAATTCCAGTGTAACTAGCCTTAGCTTTCATCCTATTCCAACAATCATCAAACTTGCCCCAGGCTGTTTTGATTAACAGATAGTGGGGTATATAGCTGAATAGAATAAACACATTTATAGTTAGCGAGGCGTTTATTTCCCAGACATCTTTTTATGCCTCTAAGCATCGCTGTTTACTTTCAACAGGTACATCAATCAGCTCAGGTGAGTTGTATTTAACAACAGTTTTTTAAGTCTTTTATCTAGCTTCTCGTATTGCTGTCAATATCTTTTCTCATTTTATTTTATGTCATTTTTTCCATGTGCCCAACTCCTAGCTACATGTACATGTGCGTCATCAAAATTTATCAAAATTTTGGAGAAAAGAATAGGCAAGTGACTCCAAAATGACGGCATCTGGTAGCAATATGGGTTTTCTAATCTCATTGCAAATGATGATTGTGGGAACTTTTCTTGGTACTGCTGATACAAAGCCCCCTGGATGCATATTTGTCCGCTCTACCAAGTGAATAATTAGTTCATAAAAACAAAATTAGCCAGATAAGAGTGGTCAAGAGCCAGTCATCGGCCAAGAGCAAACACAAGAAAACGCAGCAATATCACAAACTGTTGTGGTATTATCACAGCTTGTTGTGCTTAAACCAACAAATGAGGCATACAAATTCCTAATTATTGTAAAACCTTCGGCAACTACATTCCAAATATTATTATATTTTATTCCTTGCACAATCACTGACTCGACAGGTTAAGTCTGGATAAGCTTGTGAACAAGAGTATTGTTACTGAAGATTAAATTACCAGTGGTATATTCCAGATTCAACTGCCAGCGTGCCATTATTGGTGAGCGAAATCAATACCTCACTTCACAAGAGAAGGAATTTTCTGAAGCATTTTATAACCAGCAGCGGCTGGTATACGGTGATCCTGTGTCCGAGGGGAGCTACTGTAAAGACGTTTTGAACAGAGCATGGCACAGGAGATGTCGTCGACAGAAAGGTCCATGTCGTTACCCTTGCTGTCTTATTCAGCCTCTCATATAGAAGATTGGTTAGACAACCACCCACAATTCATGGAAAACTACTTTCTGAGAAAAGCAAGCAGACGACTCATTGACAGATGGATACATAAACATGCTACAAAAACACATATTTCTCCTGCGAATAGCCTAGACAAACTGGAAGCTATGTTGCCTATACGCAAAATATCTAGTCAGCAGTTTGAAACCATATCTGGAGATTTGCAGCCCATGGTAATGCTCTACAATTAATTTGCATTCTATGTCTATATCGTAATGATTAACCTTTAGACATGCATGCTTAGCTTATTCATTTAGATAAACATGTATTACAAATTACAGCTACAATTGGCGCATGTGACACTGAACCCATTATTTATATTTCTCCATCAACAGGACCTTCCGCCACCAACAATAGTAAGGACAACCCCTTAACTGTACTGTAACCCATTTTGAACCCAGATGGGAAAACGCTTTATGTGTAACTTATAATTTTTCAGCAAATGGGTAATTGCCTCTTCACCCATCTTCTAGCTCCTAAACCTTCAGTTTCTCATCTCTGACCGCAGCTTTTACTTCTTCGACCTCCCTGGAGACACCTTTTTAAAGCTCAACAGCATTCACAGACCAACCCTACACGGACAATTCTTATTTTAACAATTACCACGCTTGAAATTAATGGTGAAATTTTTTGTTGAGAAAAAAGGCAGGCCAAGTGGAGACATTGTGATTTGTGTGTATTGCACGGGAGACGAGAAAAGTCACATGGGCCATGTTGTTTCGTTTACCTGGCTGTACTAAGATAATTGCAAATGCAATACAGTGACAGATATTATTTTCTATCGGCACAGCTTAGCCAAGCTGTTGGATGAATCCTGATTCAACAAGTCTGTGTCAGCCGCAACGGAAAAAATCAGAATCTCTTAAAACGAAAGAAAAAAGGTGTGGAACATTAATTAGATTTGAAAAGAAGCTCAGAAACTGAAACGTGGCAGAGTGATTGGACAGCTTCATGCCTACTACACATTGTTGAATCCAATTATCATGCTGATATGTGTACATATATTATTACAGGTACGTCAAGCCTCGTGTGGTACACCTACTTTCCTAGAACTGGACTCAGAGAAGCACCTGTCAGTGAGCCAGACTTCTCTTGAAGTGCTGAGTTCTGACATCTCAGCTAATTCAGATCTCGATGAGCGAGAACTCATGTGGGAACTGATCAAAGACATCTGCTATGAACTAGATGTCGACATGGTCTGTTACAAAATACTCAAAAATATCAGCGCTTTGGTTCAAGCAGACAGGTCAGTCAGTCAATAGTACTAATTAAAAACTCAAAATTTATCATTTTAGCGACTTTCGTTGTGCTTCTATTTTGGTTTGTTCGGACAATCCGCCACAGGACAGCAAAATAGCTTTCCTGAAAACTCTGCCCAAGGAGTTGCTCTTTCCTAAAATGGGCCTTTAACTTGGGATTGTGCTCTCATGCTCTTCTGAGTCATTGTGTAACTGCCGCATGACAAGTAAAACAAATATGAGCGATGGGTTGAGTTAAAGAGTGGCTAGGAATTAGACCAACAATTTGGCATTTTGGCTGCGGCTTTGAAATTGATTCCGCATTTTATGACCCCATGAGCCACTTGCCTTTTTGTTAACTGACAGTTCTTATCGGTGGAATATTTTGGTAAGCAAACTGAACCGTGGGCTGGTTAACTCTGTGTATTTGATCGAAAGGATAATGATGGTTACTATCAATATTTACTACTACACACAATCTGGGGATAGTCATCATCACCAGTAAAGTGACATTCCTTTGAAGATACAAATGAATCAAGTCTAGGTCTCTCTTTCCGCATACCAAACGACTTAGTTCCCTGTAAGACAAAATTGAGGATGTGCCATGCTTCATACGAGATAAAGCACTTCACTTTGAAGATAGGCTACAGCATAAAATTAATTCTTTGTCAATTTAAACGGACTGCCAGATATTATGCAATAACCTACAATGTAAAAGCTCTGATTCGTATTTTGAAGAGGAAGTTATTCCTACCATTTTTTTTGTAAAATGTGAAATAAAGGAACAAACGATGGTAAGTTTTTGATATGCATTGAGTTTGATTGCTCTGACCACCGAATAAATGTTGGAACAGTTTTCAGTATGCTCATTTTGAATAAAACCAGTGGAATAATTTTGCTCATCCATCAAGGCAAAGAATTTTCCACAATATTCTTGGGCAAGAAGACGAGGAAGATAAGCCTTATATGCTTACTAATTTAAGTGAAGACCTATGCATACACATGCACTAAGTAAAGTGCAATAGCTACAGTGTAGTTTTATATACAATTTCTTGCTGATGTTATTCTGGTTCTCAGATGCTCAATATTCTTGGTGTCTGGATCGGAGAGTGAGGGAACCCGCTGCCTCGTCAGTCACTTGTTTGACGTCAGCTGTCATGAACCACCAAACAAAGACCAAAGTGTTCACGAAAAGATCAAGATAGACTGGGGATCTGGAATCGCTGGGCGAGTGGCTCAAACGGGAGAACCAATCATACTCTCTGACGCATATCAGGTAGTCTGCTACTAGTGAATGTTTATGTAGTCTGTTGCATGATTGTTGTAAAATGCAAATTAGGTAATTGAAGTTGTTTATCATGTTTATATTAGTCATGGCATTCACATATGTAAAATTCACTTGTACCCTGTCTTAAATCTGTCACTTTCAGCTAAATTTGGAATGGAATCATTTCATATGATTGGATCTAATTCTCTAACTGTTCCATAATGTAGTACTTTTCCATTACCAGTAGTATTGAAAACAGCTGATTCGGCAGCTGTAATGTTGTTGGTGGTTTCAAGCTGATAGTAAAGTGTACGCTCATGTTTACCTTTGCCTATTCTAGATAACCTTCCCATTGATTTGCCAAGTACTCTTCTCATTATACTTAGTATCTATGTGTTGCCATGTGAATTGAGTCATAAAAAGGGTCAGAAAACAAACATTTGATAATTGAAAGAATCGACAATAACCTTTGGCTGCGAAAAGTCAACACTAGCCTGCATTGTCTAACCTGGTTCCTGGTGTATTAGCTACTTTGCTACATGTACTTACACATATTATCATTGATTAAAAAATAAAGCTGCCATTGGCCACCATTTAACTTGGCCACCAGGTACAGGTAGCAAATGTGACAATAATTTCTGATGATGAATTATTTTTGTATAGTGAGTAGAGTAAGCACAGTAACAAATTTTGACTACTAATATAAGATGGGTATGGTAAGACCCAATGCATTGGTCTTTCTTCTTCGTCTAGAAAGACCGTCAGATAGGTTTAGGCACAGAACAATTCCAAACGTAAGTTTCCAAGTATAAATTGATGCGTGGTGTATAGCAATATTTGCACTTGCATAGTGTGTTGGATTGTAAAGAACTTGACGGAACTTTAATAATTAAGAGTTGTCAAAACAGTATTAAACAGAAGACAACTCTTTAAATGCTCCCAATAACGCATAAAACAGTGTGATCAATGATGTAAAGTTGATTTCATAGGTGTAACTATCTAGCTCTACAAAGAAATGTTTGTTGCGACTTAGCACTTGTTATTTGGGTGAGTTTTCGACAATTTTAAGAAAAGATTGTAATCATTGATAATAAATAGCTGCCAGCCTGAAGAAAAATCATATTTTATAAGCCTGCCAGATAAGGCAGACTGACACACCAGTCTACATTCATTTCAGTGACTATAGCAATCACCTGCTTTCTTGTAAAAATTGTCTTTAAATGGGGCTGAATAATGATAAGTCATGAAAACTCGTCTATCCGGTCATGTTGTATCCCAGGAGTTTTTGCAACTCCCCTAACAATAGGGTGATGACATAAATAATCATTTAATACATTTGTTACACAATCTTACAGTGTATGTGCACTTGTGCAGTAATCACGCTCCATGGATTCTTTAAAAAACCTGTTATATAATTCCCTAGCAGGTTCACATGGTTTTTGGAAAATTTTACTTCACATCAAAGGGATTGAAGCTCTCTACAAATATCCTATTCTAATATGGTTTCTTTCCAAATTGTAAAACTTTAGGCAAATGATCACTTGCTGTTACACCATTTTTGTGTTGATCTGCAGCAAAACAGGTTTCAGTCATTTAAGTCTACTGCAACCTTTTTAACGGTTTTAAATTCTGCTGCTATATGAATTGTGTGTATGAATAATATCGGCAATGATGGAATTTTACAGGATGAGAGATTTGATAGGAGTGTTGATGAGCTTACAGGATATCGCACTAAAAGTGTTATGTGTCTACCTATAACACACTCTGACGGCAGAATTATTGGTGTGGCTCAAGCGATCAATAAAGGAGGCAACTCCCCTGATTTCACTTACAAAGATCACCAGGTATTCCAGTATAATAAGCTATACAATAAAGAGTTGAGAGAGATTCCCTAAATACAAAATAGTTCTGGAGCAAATTCCCCTCTGCTATAAATTTGTTAAAAATAACTTTAGAGACGCTATGAGGCGCCAGTGCCCAAAAAAGACCAGGTCATGTTATGTAACGTGAGTTAATTTGTCAAAATACCGGCGACAGTCCTGGCAAGCTCCTCTTCACCCTGAAAAATTTGAGAAATGCGTTGATTATAAGTGAAAGGAGTGGCGTTCATACTCTGTGACAAGTTCTAAGTATTTTTGCGCGATGTCACTTTAGAAAAATCTGGGTAGACTATCTCCTAGAACAGCCCATCGCTTATTATTTGGCAGCTGAGTAAAATAAGCCTGTCAATTTTAGAAATTGGCGTACCAGCCACATTCTTGTCATGACCAAGAACATTCTAAGGCACCATAAATGCATAAATGACCGAGTAACCTCTTTTATGTGGATTCTTTTAGACGTTCACTCTGTATCTTACATTTTGCGGTATTGTCTTACGTAATGTCCAGCTTTATGAGAGGAGCCGAATGGAGAATAAACGAAACCAGGTATGCAAATACATGCGACCCATTTATGACCTCAATGTGGCAATGAGTGTGACACTGTCTTCACAGTCCACACCCGTCCTGTCCAATTACAAAGACTACCAATCACGGATTGTCACAGCCTGTCTGATGGGTCATATGGAGTCTAAGATCCCATACTGAGGCCACAGATCTGATGGAAATCTTTCAAATTTCCCTTCAAAGAAGGAAATTGTTTTTACGGTAGTAACAATAAGACAAAAAATACATATGATCTGAATCAATTTTCAAAGAGGCAAGAAAAAGGATAGAACAATTAAATAAGTATTCACATTTCAGTTCATGAGTACAAATCTCTTTGGCGCACAAGTTCATGGACTCTCTTTGTCCTTGCCTTGCAACGCGCTGAACTTTTGGTCATTTATGAACACCAAGTTTTACTGGCTAGGCTTTTTTCAAGCTAACCTTGCCTACCAATTCCACCAATTTACCAAATCAACTTATAGAATTATGCAACAATTTATATCCAATACCAACATTGCAAAATTGGTTCCTGTATCATTTATCATAATCTACATAATTTATTAAAATGGTTGTATAATTATAGAGATAATAGAGGTTATTAGATGTAATTGACCAATCACAGCTTTTTAAGCTCACACCAGATGTTAATATTTTGGACAACCTTGCTGCATATTCACAAGAAAAGTTATTGAACTACTTCTCTGATAAGTAAGGAAAACCCAGTGAGACGTTTTAGATTAAAAGTCCTACAATCAGAAATGGCTCACTGGAGGAGTTATCTAACCCCACTTTAAATAGGGACAACTCCCATCCTATGACTCACCTTAGCGGTTAAAACGGGAATAATAAGCAAAGAATCAGAAAAAATATTCCCGAATGTAGTCTACCAAAGAGCAACCACAACAAAATACATTACCTAAATTGATTCAACTAGACTAGAGAGATCTTTTCTAATTAACTTTGTTGTGAGAAACATGTATTGGCGCGTTGATCAGCTCTGCCAGAGAATGCGAAATATGTGTGAATCTTGAGTATTCCCATTTTGATGACGGATTCGCCAAGCATTTTCATGCATAGCACACATAGTGTGCTGGCTGGTAAAATGATGGATTTTTCCATGCGGTCGCATGTCACATGCGTCCGTGACACAATTTGGTAAGGCAAATTCCCAGAAAGTCACCCACCAGTTGTAGCGCGAAATCAATAAACCAACAAGATGGCACTGTGGGAGGCAACATACTAGCAATCTACAAATAGCAATGCCAACCCTCAGGGCTTGGATTATGTAATATGTTAACATAGTTCCGATTTGCAAAACTAGTCCTTTGTCATTAACAAACATCAAGCCACAAAAATACAAATAAAACACAAGGCTCAGTTGTCAAAGTGTCAATGGTATTCTGATGATGTTGTCTCTATCAACTGTTTTGTGGCCTGATAACAAATGCAAACTATTTATCATAGCTTAATACTTAATTGGAATGACATGTGATTTTTTATCAGATTGACTTTTTTATAATCTTTGCATAATTATTATTCAGCCAATGTAATACGATGTAATACCGTGTGCATATTGTTACGTAACCAAACTTGGCAAGCATGAAACAACTATATAAATCAACAGCGGCAATTAAGCAACACAGTTATTGTTGTAGGGTAGAGGGATCAGGTTGTATATCAGCCGAAGATTAAGATCCACTAACAGTTTTCTACTGGTACAACAATGCCAGCTCAAACAGCATCTACCATTCTTATAGAGACAGCATTACCTCAGCACCACACAATGACACAATGTGATCAATCCACATTGAGATACTTTGACAAAGCATGCTGCCTGAGTGGCACTAGCTCCGCTAAAACACAAACTGTCAGCAATAGACAAGCACAGACTAGTAATCAGACAGCAGCAGTTGACATGCAAGAGAAGACAAAACACGGGAATGTAAGATCAATGTAGAAAATTGTCTTCATCATATCTCTTGAAATACGTAGCCTATTTTGATCTGATGAGTACCATTTATTTTAGTCTTATTTTGTATAGATTGCAGCTTGTGAAGCAGTGTACTTATATGGGAGTGAAATATACGACAATGTTTAAGTGTTTGTTGGGGTGGTCACATTGGTTCGGTTAACATAGGGTGAACATTAGTACTTGCATGTGTTAAAAATAATGAGCAAATATCACCACGCCAATCCGCAACAGACTCTTTTTAGTCAAAAATAGACATTTACCAAGTGATTTGTGGCCAAAACTGGTTTTTACTCAGCTTTGATAGAACCTATCCATACCATTGTTGCACAAACTGCCTGCAACACAATTTACTTGCGCGAAAATAGCATAGCATAAGTTTTTACTGACTATCTCTCAGCGATGTTACTTAAAAAATCTCACTCATCGCTGAATTTCACACTGGCTCAGCATTTTTTCAGCAGCCTTCCGTTGGTAAGGAAACATGGATCGCTGTTAACCCAAGCCCACAATGATTTGTTACAATAAATTGCTGATGAATGCTGTTATTGACTAGAATACACAAATGTCAACACAGGTGGGACTTTTTGCACAACATAGATGTTGTCAGCTGTGTCCTTTGTCAATGATATCCAGTGGTCACTAATTTACGGAAAGCAGAGCAGACATGTGATCAGCCACCCACCAGCAGAAAAATCAGGTGGCCTCAGCTAGTGCTTTGCTATTCCATAAGAGAGTGAACAATAGAGGTTGGAGAATATCCAATTTATAATGTGTTCTACTTATTTTCCAGGTGTTGCTTGACTTGGCAAAGATCGTGTGTGAAGAACAATGTCGCTTACTCAATTTGACCGATAAGATTATGAAGCACGCACAGAGTCTACTACAGTGTAGTAAATGTCACATCTACCTCATTTCTGATGATACCAAGGTAAGTGATACATACAACAAACCCCAATACTGAATTTACTGCTAAGTAGTTCTCGTCAGACATGCAAATTTTAATATCAAAAGTGTTAAAGCATTCTTGTAATGAAAAATGGTACTAACCTAATAACATAAGATTTGCAATTTTTTGATATATATATATTCTTTTTGTATGGTGTGGTACGAGCATGCAGCTTTGAAATACCGAGGAGGAAGTTGTCGATGATATCGCTTTGGCTACTTAATTATAACATTCAGTGAATCGGATTATAAAAAAAAGTGTAAACAACTTCTTCCTTCTTCTCGGGTTTTGAGGAAGGTCACACCAAACCAATCACAGGCCAGATGTGATTCACATAAATATCAATTTTTCATATCTATAATGTTATCAATATTTTTACCATAATCATTTATTACATCAGTCTGTGCCAGGTGAATTATTGTTGCACTCATCCCAATTTTTCAACATAACTATTCTATTAGCGGTTTTAGTATTGATCATGTAATTGCTAGTGGTTCTACAGCAATATTAATTGAGTTGGTGAATGAGTTGTGGTTGGAATTGGTTTGTAGGACGGAAAATAAAGAAATACTGGTAAAAAATTGAAACGGATTTTGTGATTTTCGTTGAAAGAATGGGTGCCAGGAATGTTTTCAAATAGAAGTTTTTTGGCTAAAAGTCAACTTCCTCTGCTTTGACAAAACATGGCTAAAAATAATTGCAGTTAGCCAGCATGACGCTACAGATCTGCAGTTCTCACTAAGTATTTTAAGCTAATCATGTAATCTTATAATTATCAGTAGGATGATTTCGAACTGTTTGATTGATTAATGAAATAGATAGGCTCCAAAAATCTAGATTGATGAAAATTTTTCGTGAACCAAATTTACCACAAAACCCGATTTGACACTTGTTTCCCATCGGGTTGTGTTGATTTGTGAGAAAACACTAACATCCTACTGCTTTTTGTACTAGAAAACAACGGACGGATGTTTTGAATAAATCTAATCTTCCTTTACAATAATCTTTAAGCAAAATGGAGCGAAATAATTGACAAATATAGTGAAGAATTTCGTTTGTTGTTCTTGTTTGACGGTTTTCTCACCTTTGACCCTAAACAACTAAAGCCAGTCAGCATGCTAAATTTCTAAGCACTTTCCAATGGAAAATTTCCTTTCAAAGAAAATGGTCTGCGACTCGACTCAATTTGGTGTATCCAATTCTGGCCATTATTTTGTACCCACATTTGTTCCTGTATGCCATCATTGAAGTTTTGGTCAAACCAAGCGACACAATTTTCCATAAAAAACAGAGTTACAGGAAAAATTGAGTACATGTAGGTAATACTTCCAGTAATAACGAATGCCCCTACTTATCCCCGGATTCATAGTTTGAGTTACTCTTTCTCTTAGCCTATCTTACCAAAATAATTGGGATAGTCAAGTCAAGATAAAGATTAATTTCTCCCTCCCTCTATCCTGACAGTCTGCTTCCGACTCCATCTGCCTGCCTGTAATTACCGCGGATTAGGATTATCCAAGCTTAATGGCTGCACATACAAGGTTTATCCCAACCATAGATGGAAGTATCATGGCTTTTTTGACCGAAGTCATTTAAATATTGTTTATGGAAGAGACTGTTACATCATTCCAGGTTATTTATGGACTGTAGGAATAGTAAATGTCAATCTCTTGATATCATCCCATTATTGCCGTATTTAACCACAGTATTTACCGCAATTATTTTTTATGTAGACTGCCTCTTATTTGCGTTGACAAGGAACAGTGATTTATCATCACATGTGTTGTTATGTAATGATGAAGGATTTTAATATATGTTGGTTGGGTGACAATTTCGAGGGGCCATATCCTCATTACGATATAATCATGGAACACGGCTTTTCATGTAAATTAATTGACATTTGAATATTTTTTGCAGGGCGGGCTCTTTCCCTGGCCTGGATTTCGGCGGAATGCAGAAAGAATTATCAGAAATTTGGTTATAAAATTCCCATGACATTGACTTTCTCCTCTGGATTTTCCGTTTGATTGTAGACGTGTAGGATTATACTAATTTTTGCTTTGAATATTAAAACATTTTCTTGGCAAAGGTGTTTTTCATGTGACGTCAAACCTGCTTTGTCTTGCCTTGCAATTACAGGTAAAGATTTGAGGCAGTCAGTTTAATTAATGAATTAATTTAATTAATTTGAATTGCTGGCGATGTGCCGCAAAATAAAGCCACATAAACGGTTTTTATTTTCTAGATGGTATTTTCACATGTTTACGAGTACGAAGCAAGAACTGAGAGGACAACTTCAAATGAAGTGAAAAATAACAATTACAGCAAAAATGAAAAGTCTGGTAATAAGGACAAAGTCTCGACTGGTTGTACTACTGACACTGAACTCGCTCATTATGTCGCTACTACACAAACGGTTTGTTTCTTTTTTTGCAATAAGCTATGAATACTATAAGTATACCAGAATATATTAGTGTATACAACGTTTCGTTGGTAAGATAACTTTGTGGTTGTTACCTGATAGACGTGTGGATTTATCACTAAAATAGGATAGATGATGTAAATGTAGTGGGATAGATAGGACGAGAATGGAGTAAAGTTTGCTGTTCTTCCGCTCTTTAATCGAATTGAAATAATCTGAAAATTGACGTTATCTATTTTTATATCTGCCTTTAAAATTGTCTCGCGATGACAATTATGTACTGAAAGCTGAAAATTTTATACATGTCTATGAGACGTACATGTATTACCGGAGTGCTGGTAGGTGCTTTCGCTTTTTAAGTATTACACATAATGTCAACATTTTGACAGTGCAAAAATGGTAGCGGAATCGAAGCTTTGTTCTGGCTACTAGCCAACTTCAATTTGAGACTGCAGTGAAAACCGGCATACAGCAAAACCATTTCATTGACTAGACAAATACATGTAAGCACAACTTGCGGTTTATTACATAACATGTAAGATCCCCATTAGGAGAAGCTAATTGAAAGTTTTAAGGGATTAAAAGATTAAAATGGATATTTCAAACTGATTGGGAACATACGTCAAAATAATGATTGATCATAAAGTAACGGTGCAAAATGCAGTGATAATAGAAAAGGTAATTCATGAGAACTACCCTCATCACTCATTATGCTGTAATGGAAAGGCCTATTTTTACAGTGGTTTTCAAAAAGAACAAAAAAACCTTGATTTTTGTGAGGGGTTACCTTATAAATAGACTCAACAATAATTCTCCATTACTGATGGTTAGAGTTAGTGTAACCAACATTTTATATTCAGCTGTGAAACTTCTTTCTATGATAAATATATTCTCCCCCTTAGAGTTCGTTCAACAAAATGACCTCAATTCAAAGTCGAAAGGTCACGTTATGCTTTTCAGACCGATGTTCTTTTTTATCTTTAGACGTTGAATCTGGGGGATATCACCAAGCACAAACAATTTCCAGCATTCGAAGACCGGACAAGAAGCCGATCTGTTTTAGCAGTTCCAATCATGAGTGCAGACAGCAAAAGAGTTCTCGGTGTGTTTCAGCTAACAGATAAACTAGATCGATCCAGGTTCACACAAAATGATCAACAAATATTTGAGGTATGAAGTTAATTTGTTCAGTAGCAGATCAAGGCTGATTCTACATATAGATTGAATTTCTTTGGTCAAATTCTGATTCCATCTGTCTGCACATTCTTCTAGTATTTTGGTTTGGAATTGATGAAATTGTTCACACTCACATGTAAAACATGCTTCGTGTGAATTCTTGAATAACAAAGTCAAAGATGCCACCGGGGAGACTGGTCTGCTGAATTTCTCATCGCAACATTTTTGTTGAAACTTGAAGCAAGGATAAATGATGCAACAAATTGTGCCTGTAAAGCTGATCTGATCACCTGATTAACTCTGATACTCTCCATGAATGCGGTAATGAAGGAAGCAGACATATTACTCTCAAGACTAAATACACAAATTATCCTCGTTTTTAATTACATTACAAGTTTCTCAATGATGCATTGGTGTGTCAATGACTCCAGTTTCAATCCTATACTCCACACAATTTGAGTGAAGTTTGTTCCATGTATTTCTCACAAAATATTTTTTTGATCAACTTAATCATTTTTTGTAGGCTTTTGCCATATTTTGCGGCATTGGGATTGAGAACACTATAATGTATGAGCGGGTAGTGCAGGCACAAGCCAGACAGTCAGTAGCATTGGAAGTATTAGCTTATCATGCAGTCGCACCAAATAATCAAGTATCTGCTCTACAGGTAGGTCTTTGACTCTCCTTCAATGGACATTTTGTGACTAAAATTTACAAAAGTACTCCCAGAGATTATGTTTCCAGATGAAGAAGCCAAATGCGTTGCTCTGACTGGCCCTAAGGTGGAAGAGTGGTGTCATAGAAGACGTCTATTTTATCACGGTGTGCCAACCTTCACTCATTGCCAGAACAATTTTTTTTAGAAATTTTGCCAGTTCCACTTCCATCACATACCTGTTGTGTAGCTTAGTGCCCCATGCCGAATTGATTTGATGGTCACAAAGTGACAATGGAGCACTATCATTACCTCAACCAATCTGTTGGTGTTTAAATATCATAGGGAAGGATGGTGTTGTGTTTGGTTGAAGAGTTTGCCAGCCATGTCTTCTGAAACATGAGCCAATAATCAGCGGTCACACCTCTGGTCAGCCATAATGTACCACTATGACACAAGCAGGCAGTTTTAAAGTCAGCCAGTGCCAGCTTTGTTATCAAAATCATTTGCTCTATTTCCAGGATTGTAAAATACCGTCAGCACTCTCATTTGCTCTAGAGGATTTCTCTTTCAGTGACTTCCCTCTTGATGATCAACAAACTCTGCAAGCGACAATCAGAATGTTCATAGACTTGGAATTCATTGAGAAGTTTCACATAAACTATGAGGTAATTACCAACTTCCACCCAGTACTTTTAACTGTGCATCAATCTTATTAGCAATTTTTCAATGACAGTAAAACTAACATCAATACGTTACTTTCAATCTACCATTTGATGTATACCCAATACCCATATATGTAATACCTTTACTCCTAAATTGATCCAATTTTAGCTCATTTCTAGACCATTACTACTCGACCCCTTCAGCCAGATAAAGTACGGTTGTGTCAAACTGATTTTCTATGTCTAAAGACCAAAATAGCTTCTACAATTTGTCACCTGATACCCTTATCAAAAGAAGTGATTATGAAAATAACGTGAATTTTGCCTAAATTCAGATGCTGTGTAGATGGGTGCTCAGCGTGAAGAAGAACTACAGAGATGTCCAATATCATAACTGGAGACATGCATTCAATGTGGCTCAGTGCATGTTTGCATCGCTCAAGGTCAGTATTTTACTATTAGCTTTCGCAGGTAAAATAGGAGGTTTTGATAAAAAATTAGATCCATGTAAAGTTGACTCAGCTCCTGGGTATTATATTTGATCTATTTTACAGCAATGTGCATTGATCTGGTCTGTGTGTGGCAACACGTCTCTGAATTCTGATAAACATGGTGGTTATAACTGGAACTATTGCACA
>ERZ1740056.10-NODE-10-length-17774-cov-8.555054_pt1 | contig 17774 bp, 14 predicted proteins | sample MGYA00581746_ERZ1740056 | MGnify/ENA primary metagenome ERZ1740056 (study PRJEB43018, sample SAMN04849745) | marine metagenome | isolation source: floating plastic debris | place: Pacific Ocean | collected 2008-09-01 | study: EMG produced TPA metagenomics assembly...
TTTTGAGTTGTTCTTTATTTCTTAAAATGGAACAACTCCCACTTACACACATGTTTGCGTGTACGCATTTACTTCACCTATGTTTATAGGCTGTGTCTAAAAATAGACATGCAGCCTACAAGCATAGGCTAGCATTTACTAGTACAAGTACATAAATTATAATGTTAATATGGGCAAAAACAGTGACAAACATGGGCATTTTGCAAACAATGACCACCATACATCCCAATAAGAGTTGAGTAGATTTCCCCAACAAAGTCATGTAGAAAGTAGCGAAGGTCTCTATTTTCTGGAATCGCAACAGTGACTTACCCAACTGTTTCACTTTGTTGCTGACTTTGAGCAAAAATTGTTGCAGTTCAAAGATGCTGCATATGCCGAGTTCTCCGACTGAGTAGCACGTACGCAGATGGAATGACAGCAGGTTAGATACACTGTCCTCAGCTGCCTGTAACATTAACAGAACATAAACACATGTCAGCGCTTAAATGAGAGGCTCTACTCATATTTACTGATCCCAAAAAACTTTTTATTAGTTTGGATGAAGGGGGCAGTATTACCCAGCGTCACAATAAGAGCTCAAAAGTAAGTCTATATTTTCTCCAGACAGGGAGTTTTGATAACTTTTGATATAGTTGAATTAGTCTTTCCGACAGTTGGATAGGCCCATCTCAAGCGCAGGTCTGATGAAAAAAAAGCAACAAAATCTGTCAACCACTGATATTAATCCTAAAAGTAGTCTTTTCATCTTACATGTACCTGTATGCCACACTGCTTTAAAACAGTTGGAAGGTATATCCCAAGCAGAACATCTGTGTTTGTATTTAGAGCGATGAGTTATACATGTACCTGTTTAGCAGAATTTGATGATAAGTTTTCTATGATTCCGTGTAGGCTGACTAGATTGTGTAGATTGACAAAAAATGCTCTCTTTTCCTGATCTGTCTTCAGACTACACAGATTCACTTCCTGTAGCCTTAGACACTCCTTACAAAACTCAGCATACTGAGGGACGCTTCTAACCTCTTCCACAGTCTCTTATCTGAGTTCCTTGCTTTGGTTTGAGCTGAGTCTAGCTTAATTTTTATTTGTTTTGAGGGCTTTACTGGTTATAGTTTACAGGTATTTAACAGTTATTCATTGATTATATTATAAAGACGTTACTTTTTATGATTTACAAGGTACATGTATTTGCATGTCAATAACCTGACCGGAGCTCCACTCACATACTGCATATCAAAGAACCATTCACTCGAATATAAAGTTTTAGATGACATGGCAGCCAGGCAATCTATTGATAGCTCCACAGTCTAAGCAATAAAATAATGAGACTCTGATATTACCTAAACTGTAAGTTATAATTTGTGTCAACCCTCTTTCTTGGCATTTAGATGACATAATCGGACCATGACAGTAATGCAGGATAAAAAAATGGTTTTAGAACTACAAATCATGTACGATATATTATATTGAATACCTTTTACTATACCGAGGAGCATGATAAGACAACTTTGTACAACTTCAAGGGGAGATAATGTGTACTCTCGAGGTGCATCATCGACAGCTCCATTCAATAGTAATCGATATCCATAATTGTGTACACCTTCTCGAACAATACAAAACAATATTATCGCAGATGTTAGTGGGTTTTTCAACGAAAGTGGAAATTTGAGGTTGCAAGTCATATATTGAAGGCCATGAATTAAATTAACAACCTCACTGACTCATCCTGAACTGACAAAGTTTAATGCCTCATATCCAGTCTTTCAACATGAGATGAGGAATGAAACCCATAGCCTCATGAGGAAATAATACACAAGAAAAGAAACCATAGGCACATGCATGTCGCCTCTAAATGCATACATGAAGTTGGGTGCTAATCAATAGAAGATTTCTAGCTCACTACAGATTTATTACTAAATGTTGAGCATAAGGCACTGAACAGACTTAAAACCATAAAAGTGTCACTTCAGTTGATTTGGAGCACAAATGCCAAACACCCTGATATCATATTGATACAATTTTCAGATATGGTAGGCTTGTGCCACTTGACATAGGCATGATTTACCTTTAGGGTGTAAGTTTAACTGTGGAAGAGGTTTACATCTCACAGGGAGACAACAACTCCGAACTATAACATGTGTTAGGTCAAGCCTAACCTGGCTAGCCACTGACTCAAGTCTACAACATAGCCAAAATATATCTTGATCTACATGTATAATCCGAAATTGCCTTATGTTACGAATAAAAAAGTGCCGTTATGAAGCTGCAAAGAAAAACAATGAAGTCTGGTATCTAAAATACAGTTGATTGAAACATATAGGGAAAATTTTGAATCTACATGATTGTGAAAGCATCAACGCTCAATATCCTAAAATTGCAACATTATGGCATCTGCCATCTTATTAATCGCACCATTTCTTTTCCCAGGGTTATTCTTTCATGTTTATATAGAGAGCTCCAACCCAAAAAAGAAGGCCCCACACCACAGGCCCCAAAACCCATCAACTGAAAACCCCAACCCCAAAAACCCAATATAAGACCTCAACCCCAAAACCCCAAACCCCAGACCACCAAAAATGAGCCAAAATAAGAAAAAATCATAAAGAATAACCCTGGGAAAAAATATATTTTATTTATCACTTACTAGTAAGGAAATTAAAGTTTCAAACCACCAAAACTGTTGATTATTATTTTTGATTGTCTGCCTGCCAAAAGACAATGGTAGCGAAATTGCTTATTTCATCACAATTTTTGATATTATGTATAGAAATGAAATAAAATGAATTATTAAACATCCGATGATTTAGACATAAATTTTATATTTTCGGAAATTAAAGTCATCATTTTTTTGCTGATTGAAGTACATTTTGAACAAAAGACCTTGATTAATGTGTCATAATTAGTCTTATAAGCAGAGAGCAGCGCTATTGATTTACATGGAATGATGACATTAATAACATTCAGCAGTCTTTGTGTATCTAAGGCGCTTCAAAGACAGTCCGTTACTTCAGGGGCAATGGGAGAAGTACATGTATATAAGACTTTTCGAAGAGCCTGTGCTATGAATAAAGGAAATAAAATCAAACAGAGAGGCTGTTTGAACGTCGAGTAACAAGAAATTTAAAATTCTTTGGACCGCAAAGCACTCTGCACTGAGCTGAGCCGACATTAATCTCAAAACTGAACTTATGACCACACATTAGGATTTTTTTTAAAATATACCTATGAATTCAATGGAAACAGTGGGACAAAATCAAATTTACCAATCATTACTATAACTAGAGAACTTTTATGTTCAGTAGAGGTTTCACAGAACGTTTATAAAATTTAATAACTTACTTGGCGGGCTCAACTTTATTATCAAACATCAGACGTCCCATTATCATAGCTGGACCTTCTTGTAATACAGCAAACGGGCTGGCAGTCGATCCTACATTCAAACAAACACAATATTAAATCGCTAAAATATTTCTAGTTTAGCATAAAATAGCAAGAATTAACCACTGCTATTATTAATGCCCACAGCCCTTGAAGCATTGAAGCTTCCATGTCTATGGTTTCTTCAAAGGGTTATCCAGCCCCCTAGCAATTACAAAGTCTGCACGCAAGCAATTTCGAAACAAGCGTAGTTGCTTCACAATAACAGCTAGTAAAAACCTCCAGAAAAATCTTCCGCCAATACTATCAAATTGACCATCAAATAGTTTTAGACTAAAAGGTTTTGATTAAGTCACTCAACTGGCCCAGCGATTGGGTGGTGAACTAGTGGTGCCTTAAAGGCGAGGCTGCAATTACTGCTCTAGTTTGCACAGTGGCACAGAGGCCCAGTAGTCAATAGACTGCAGCAGGACGCGAACCCAAGACTGTTCACCCTTGTGTACCGCGTCAACACTTGTGTGCCTCGGGCAGGCGCTCTTACCAACAGAGCTAGATGATCAACTCTCTTACCATGTACAACTGACTTTGTGTTATCTGTAATAAGTTGATGAAGAAGATTTATCTGTTTGTACAGGTCTGATAAATACTGCCTGCAACAAAACAAACACACTTTTGTCATTACTGAGTATAAAATGCGACAAGTTTCCCTTAACTGTTTGTATCTGGGTGTCCAAAATTTCAAAAAACCAGACATAACATCTTTCTAAATTATAACACACTTCAGAATTAACCAGAGAAATGATGGGCAGTTCAAGCTGTCAAAAGCCTTTTGTGCAAGAAGGCAAACAGCATCAAATCGCTACTAAAAATAGCAGCATAAGGAATTTCTAATTTAATGTACTCACTTACAACCAAACCATAAACCCCAAACCGCCAATCCCAAACCTTGTGTGCGAGAGTCATCGATATACAGCAATATAATGATCGCGAGTACAATTTACAAAAGTTATCTCCACATGAAATTTGGGGCTGACTGACTATAGCGTCTAATGGCGGGCTTTAAAAAATGTCAGACAGTAATGGTTCATATGAGTACAATTTATATAGATCTAGAATGTTGCTGAATAAGTAAAATTTTGTAACCATACCCCTGGACCTGGAATATAAGGTGCATTCTACATCACAAACTTTGTCATTATGCGTGTATCGATGGTCCAAGAAAATGAAGTCATTGATTTGAGTCAGGATTCCGTAGCCACATAAGACTTCACACAATACAATCTCATTATGTTTTCAAGACTAAAATGAGTTCAACTCAATCTGACGAAAAAAAAAACCGGAAATGGTGAATATTTTAAAAGAGTGTTGGAAAATTCGATATTGTACAGCGATTGATGCTAAATACCTAACTGTCAATGGCCTATGAGCCCACAGCTGGTTGATAGACACCACTCAAAAAGTGTGTGGGCATGCATTTGTCAAGGCTTCAAGTTGATCATCTGTGGCGCCGAAGGTACTTCTCATAAAGTTTCTTCAGATTTGCTGCAGTGTCGATACGACGACCACATGTAGTCTGGATCTCCAGTTAGGACGATCTTCAGATAAGAGCGTCCTGGATTCAGGGGTGATACTGAGGTCTTCTAGATCTCGTTTCATGATGTCTTTAAAACGTAGTCGTGGTTGTCCAGTTTGGCGGCTACCCTTTTCAAGAACACCATTCATCAGCAGTTGAGAGATTCTGTGATTTGGCATACAGTTGACATACCCGGCCCGCGCAAGCGGATTATGATCTGAAACGCCTCTTTGTTTATCATCTTATCCTCCCGGTTTTGCCGAAGATGAACCAGAGGCATGATGTGTGAAAAGCACTGAGCTTGGATTCCTGGGGTTGGTATGTAGCCCAGCTCTCAGCACCGTAAAGGAAAATACTTAAAACGCAAGCTTTGCACACTCGCACTTAAGTGTGAATGCTGAGGTGTCCGTTCCTCCACACACGCTTAGTCAGCCATCCAAAGGAGCATGAAGCTTTACCGAGCCTCGTCAGAATTTCCTGATTTACTGTAGCGTTCTTTGAGAGAGTGGAGCCAAGAGTATTTACCCTGATTATAATTATGGTATAAATGTATCTACCCTTTGGTTTTTGAGTTTCAATTTCTTGATTTATGAGTCAGCATTAGCTGAAAACTCCCATCCTGTTTTGAGTGCACTATAAATAATTATGTGGCAATAATCGTCTCTCTCACCAAAAACAGCCGAGTGTCATCCCTTTGGCAAACCTTGGTTGTTGAATTTAATACTCAATGTGGGTACTATAGTGAGCAGTGTAACAGCTGAAAATATTTATGAAGTCATAATAGAGATTATTAACATCACACACCTTTTTTATCATAATAGAACCCATGGGTGTGCCGCGCAGATATTGGATTTTCAGACATGAAATGTTCAGGCAACTGTTTTTGCTACAATTATTGTCCTATCATTGAAAATTCACATATTGATTGACAACATGTTGGAGAAATGTCATGTGAAGTTCAATAAAAATTATTTGCAGAGATTCAAAATTATGCTTCTCAAAATAGTGTGGGTCATTTTTTGGACCACCCGATATATCAGTGGAAAAAATCTTTTCTCAGTCAATTGATCAATAACATAGGATAAGTTTAAACTTTGTTGGTTCATAAATCACCAGAGCATGCCAGTGCAAACAGAGTTAATTATTCTTGTACGAATCTGTTCTTGTCTTAACCGGTGGCAGAGATAAAAGGAAAGGCCCGTTCAAGTTTCCCATAATTCTCATTGCTATATATGGTCACATGATTTCCTGCAACCAACTCAGCAATTTTTTTATTCTAGCTCGGGAGTTGTGTGGACATGGAACAAAGGAAGACAACTCTGAGAATTGGCAATTTATTATTATTATTTTGAGGGACAGGTACTATTACTACGTTTGCATTTTATAACCATATTATTTCTCATATCCAAGTGACGGAAAGAGTTTTAAGTGTATATACCCTTAGATATGAATGTTAGTAAAAGGTGTACTTGGCTAATTTTTAGCATCGAATTATTGGGATATTCAACTATTTTTTGCCAGTGTTGTTTATAGGTGGATCATGAAAATTCTTTGGTTAATGTTTTCTGTGACTGTGACCACCAAAAATCTACGTTTGAAAAGCAAAATAGTGGAAGTTTCCCTCCAGTAATCGAAATGTTTTCATTGATCATAGCTTTAGTATGAGTCAGATCACATATCCTTAAAAAAATTGGCCTACTATCAGTTGCTTTGATCCTAAAGTGACAAAGCAAATAATTCACCAGGTTAGGAATTACTGACTGTGGAAAACTAATTATCAAAAAGCAAGGATACAGAAGTCATTTTTCATTATTTTAGCTCTTGTCAAAGTGGGCGTCATGGTAATGAGTTTGGTACAGTTTTGGTTTCTGAGGGTATTATGGGTGTATTGTATTCTCAGTTGTAGCAAGAAGTTAGACTCCTTGGTTGCAGCAAGTCACCATTCACATGTATTTAGCCAATAAACAGAATAATGCACAAGAATGATTGCCAGGGCTTCGGAAACCGGCAAACATCACAACAATAATCATTAAAGGCCAGTTCAAAAGATTGCGATCATATGCAAAAAGTGCAGAACGGCTAGTAAACTTTGTTCTTAGCTGACTTCAATTCAATTTCGACAACAAATTAATTTGCAGCACTGTTATGCTATATCACCATTTATCAATTGTATAACTGTTACCCAAAACTCTTTGAGATGTGATTTAATACAAAACAATCAAAAACTAATTAACAAACAAACGACATCAGGGATTGGGTACAGTGTAATTAATCAGTCTTTTTGTATGGAATGCATAGGCTCTATCTGCTTTGATACCCATATATCAAGGTGAAGAAGCCTTTTCATGTCAATATTGTAGTTCCTTAGTATATCTTGTAACCGGTACCTGTATTTTTCTTCTACACTGCTCCTGTATCTACCATGCACAGTCCCAATTATTTCTCTTCATCCACTACCTAATGCATTAACGGTACCCGTACTAGAATGTTCTATTGCCGTTACTCTTCCACCAGAAGACGACACTAAGTGAGTTTTGAATTTTGGCAGGTGCAAGAAATAGATGACAAAACTCATTCCACTGTTTGAGAATAGAACGGTATATATAAGAAACGCTATCCACTTTGGAGGTGGGGCAGCATACGGCAATGCTGACCAGATAGCTTCAACAATGACAGGTGACCAACATAAATAATACAATCCTACAGTTGTAGCTACAGTTTTGACGGCTCGAATTATCTTTTTTCTGTTGCTGCTTCGTAGAGTAAGAATTTTTCGTATGATGAAGATATGTGTGATAAGCTGTATCGCCAAGGGTAGAAGTATAAAGAGAAGACCTCGGGTTGCGTAAAACAGCGGAGCTTTTGCAAAAACCACATGAGCAATATAGGGATTAAAGAAAAGTCTCAGTACTCCTGTGTAGTAAAAGGTTATATCCAGGACAACAGGCAGCAGAAAGCAGAGAGAAATAACAGCGGCAGCGATTTGTTTGGCAGCATATAGAGTACAGCTCCTGTGACGCATAGGCATATGAATGGATATACATCGCTCAATACTCATAGCTGAGTGAATCCATGATGTGGTGCCGATAGGTAAAGCAAATATAAACCCCAACACAGCAAATCCTGCTGGGTCTAGAGTTACCCTGCCATTGACTATGGTCATAACCATGCATCCAACGGGAACAAGTGACAAAACATCAGCCATAGCCAGTCCAATCATAAAGTAATGCTGAAGCTGAAGTTTTTTCATTCGACTGAATACCACCAACACCAGAATGTTGCTGACTAGTATGAAAATAAAAACTGCTGCCGGAACCACGGAGAGTTCTGGAGGCAGCGCCGAGATGTACTCAGTCTGTATTGTATTGTTCATGTCTCGCGCCACCATGCCAATCCTCTTACAGCGGCAAGTTGTATAAGCATGCAAATTGCAACCAACAGGGAGTTTTATACGCTGTATTTGCTCAGTTGAAATTTCATTTTATCATCAATCTTCATGCCACACCTACATGCCATACATACATGATGATGAGGAAAACCCCTTTCACACTGCCAAGCATGCAATCTTTCCACTCCGTCTCATATGGTCTCAGACAATCTGATTGGCCTTTATGCTGAAATCTCATTCCATTAGCATGAGGCTACACCAATAAAATGAATCGGTGGAGATGACACAAGTGGTCAACTCTCAAGCTGGGGGACTGGCTGTATGTGATGTGTCTTATGGCTTTTACAGCTCGCACCATTTTTATAGAGGACGCACCATTCCATTGGCAATTTGGGAGTACAAGCACCATTTTATTAGCGATTTGGGAGAGGAGACATCATATTATTTATTTTTTAGTTCAAAACTTTGCTTGTTGTTGGCGTAAGTTTCATTTTATAGTCCATTAACTACTTGGAAGGCTTGTCATCTAGATATCGCCATAAAATTTAAGATAACTGATGTAGCAATCCATCAAAAAAAAGTATGATGCTTGCTCTGCTCGCCACAGGTTGAGGCCTCAGACTAGATGCAGCTGTGCACAGGTATAAACTACACTATGGAGTACAGGAGACTGTCAAATTATTTTAATTGGACACTGCATGTATAAATGTATGCATATTTTTGTGCAGTTCACACGGATCATAATTAAAGAGCCAAAATTAGCTGATTTTCGTTACCTTGATATTTGCTGCTGTTGTGTCTGAGGTAAACAAAAACAAAACAAAAAAGTGGCCAAAGCCCCCCTCCCCCTTTGAAATGACCAGATGCTGGTATTCAGCAGACCATGTAAAATCACAAATTTGCGTATAACACAGTAAAGCCACTTCAAAATACCAGGATCTTTGGTATTAAATCAATATCCGAGCACGATTTCCTGGTTCCTCATTTTCAAGAACCTAACCAATTATCTGAGAAACTTAATTGATTTGTGTCCGAAACTGGCCTGGAGCTGAAAAGCCAGAGGTCGTTTTCCAACAGGACAGCTATTTTCCCGACAAATGACCAGTTTGAACTGAGGTCATTACTTCCACTTTCATAGTCTACTTATTAGAAGAGATAGACAAGGAGCACTTGACAGACAAGATTGCCCTAGCATTGAAACTCCTGAACCTGTGCAGGATTTGACCATTAATAAGATGCAGCTTGTGGCAGACGCCAGATTTATTATCAGTACACCCAGTAACCGATAAATATTAACTTAAAGAATATCGACAAATTTCAAGTTCTTAAACTTAGAGTTGTCAGCTCGTTTAACACTACCTGGATATTAGAACAGGTCATAACCCCTCCGCAGTAGGGCTAATATGGGAGTGTAAGTAGGAGTATACCATGTTTGGCGCAGTGACCAATAATACTGTATAACGGATAATGTACGACTGGAGTTCATGACTCACTATTCCTGAAATTGATCTGATACTGTGATTCTCAATATTGCTTATTCAATTTTCCATTCCTAATATCAAGCTTCCATTCCGATACAAACTTACAGTGCGTAAGTGTTATTTATCTGTCTAAAAAACATAGCTGTCATATCTTCACATTGATCAATTTCTATTATTCAGCACTCGAACAGAGAGGCCCTGACCCAGCAGTAGTTGCCTTAGAGACAATTTCCCTTTCCTCTTACGCAATCACTCCTGAGTTCCCCATCCAAAATATTTTCAAATACAGACACAGCTCGAAATTGCCAAACTAGATTATAACAACATACCGGCAAAAACAATACCATAAAAAATGAAATATCATGTGGCTAGCTAATATAAATGTAGATCCGTGGTTTTTCATGAATATTAATTGAGAAATAACGACTATCAAAAGAAGCATTCTGTGGACCTCATGGTGTTTGGTTTCAAACATGATTTCACTTTTCCCCAGCTGTGATTACATTATTTGATTCCCAATATTTTGAAGTGTATGGTGACATTATCCTTGCATTATCATTTGCATTATCAATGTAACTCAAAGTACAACATCAGCGATTTGAAGGAAGGAAACGCCAGCAACTCATTCATCCAGAAAGGTTCAAAATTTAGACGCCTTTTGATGACTCATACTTATTTATCTGTATAGTAGCAGATACCCTTTGATACCAGTTTCAACAAAAGTACAGGACAAAACAGTTTTTCATTATAATCATATGAACTAGAAATCTAGACTGGGCTCTGGCTCTGGGTCAATAATCCGAGGCTCTATCTAGATGTGCATCACAAGAAATTATCAATATTCTTCCAGCATGGCTGTCACCAGGACTTGACCTCATGGGTTGTTTTTTAGGGTAGAACCTAAAAACTCATAAATGCTATAAAGGAGAAAATGGAAAAAATTTGGATGAAATCTTATTTTCAACCATTCCTTCGGGGTTCTCCGTCCCTCCACCCCGGCTGGAGACAGCCCTGTTTTCCATGTGGAGATTTAAAATTGGAGCAAAGTTAAACATCATTCAACTTTCTTCCAAAATTGACTACCAGGTATATTGTTTTATCCTCCCAGAAAAGACAGATGAAGGTCCTCACACAAACAGCATTTATTCTCTTCTGATTGGCAATTATAATCTTGAGGGTAATCCATTTGATTGTTGATCATACAGATAAAGAGAATAATTAGGGATTGCTCAAAAACACGTTTTCAATCGAGTGTGTATGGATTTCCCAGTAAAAATAATTCAATCCAGGCTTAGTATTGCTATCTTCCCAAAGATCGAAATAACGGCATTACATATCAATTGTACATGAGAATACGATATGCCACAGTACCAGATTTATTTTCGAGATATGCATCGAGGTGTGATTCAGCTGTGTTTGAGTTTTGATGTACTTGATACACTTTTTTTATAATGAATATGTTCATTGATTGCAATTCTGATAGCACAAAATGAATTGAACCATGCTTTGACTTTGCCGGAATATATGGGTGTGTGCTTGTTAAATGTTACTATGGTGGCAGAGTAAACCAGGTCTAGTTAATAGGATTATAAAAGGACAGCACCCACATTGTCATATCAAGTCCATTTAGTTCAATGTCAATAAGTACCATTTTCATCGGTTCATCCTAATACCTCATTCATTGGGTTTCCCAAATTAAACATGAAAAAATCAAAACAAAAATAAGTTACACCATATTGGTTGGATGTCAATATTTGATAGAAGTAGGCCGATATTAATTATCACTAACCATTGTAATCCTAAAGGGGCCTCAAATGAGATCTCTGACAGGATTTTCAATCTGGTGTTCCTCTATATGTACCAACATACAACATTCATGTACTCAACACGCAGAAAACTTTCATTGGAGCTTAAATTTCGCTGTTTTTCTGATGGCAAATTCAATAAATCTTTATTCTGGTAATTATCAGATTTTCCTTTAGATTTTTTCAACGAGAGCGTAGAGAAACGACTTCAACAATTCAAATTTTGCTGATATCTAGATCCGTGATATTGTCTATTTTAAGCCAGCAGACTATTCATCCAGCAGGGTATTTGAGATTTATAATATATTTACTTATATACCTGGATTCAGGGAAAGTATCCTGCAGAGTTTGTATAAGAGATTTAATAGGAGAAGAAGCCACCAGTCTTTCACCTTTACCAGTTTTTCTCCACGCTGATATCGCTTTGTCTATCTGTGTCACTTCCTCATTGATCTTTATCAATGGTTTCAGCTGCGAATTGAAAGTTTTTAACTATTTGATGAAAAGTGAACAGGAAGTGGTAGAACTTTTACCAATTTTGCAAGGTGGGCAAACAATGCATATATGCCTTTGTCCTTTGATACATTTTTTTAAAAAAAAGTAACTTTGAATCGAGTAATTTCTAATAGACTGACCGGAAAGTCATAATTCTATTGCTATAAATGAGCTTATAATACAGACCGACTTCTATTCTATCTCGGTGAGGCTGTCAAGACTCATTGAATTACAGAGAAATAAATTTGATTTGGGAAAGACAGATCATGTGGTCTGCAACATTGTGCATTGGGACACAATTACATGAGCTAATATGTCGTCAAAGAAACAATATTGGATTAAGAGTTTTTTACTTGGTCCAACACAAACACATATGTATATGCACACGCATTTGTCCCATAAGGCATTTGATGAAATGTACAACAAGGTCAGCTTTTCATTTCAAACCGATCACCTATAAAAATTAAGTTAAAGATAAATGGGGATCACCACTCACCAGACATGTTGCCTGTTACGTAGTGGACTGGGATACAATTTACATGGGTTGGCAATTCTCCGTAAAACTGATATCACACGGGCCGTGGATTGAGGGGTGGAGGGTAATTAACAAGCCTTCTGCAGATCATACAAACCTTCTCACGAACTTCAGTCACATTTAGCCTCAGCAAGCTTGAGAGAAGACAAGAACGAACAGACAGATTGTCATCAGCCAATGAGAGAAGTTGTCTTATCTTTGACTGGTCAGATGACAATGCTTCTTCATTGATGGCAATACAATGCTTAGCCAAAGTCTGCAATCCTGCAAAAAAAGACACTTGATACATTATTTTGTGGAATGCTCATGCAGATCTAGTTTAGTATCGATGTTTACACCAAAAAAAGGTTTGGTTTAACCATGAATCTTAACTTTTCTTTAAACAGAAGTGTTGTCTATATTGCCTGTTTCAAGATCATGGATCACATAAATAGCCCTATAAAAATCAGTAAACATGGAAACTGCCTATGTAAGTACCTGATGTGGTTTTCCCGGAGGTGTTGAGCAATTTTTGAACAGAAGATAAGAGTTGTTGGCACAATTGAGGGTCACACGTAGCTGACATCGTCAAATCTAGCAGCACCATAGCTGAATTCCTGGCTTGACCCGGCTCAAGTCCTAGAAACTTGCTAATCTAAAAAATGAGAAACATCAATATACACACACATCAAAAAGGCACAGATAATCCACCAATTTCACAGTTTATATTTTGTTATTAAAGTTTCATCACAAATTCATTCTTCCATTAATCAACCGTTGGGTAAAATAACAATAATAAGATAAAACAAGGTAAACAGAAATCAAATCAATCCAACATCCTTATATTACTCTCCAAATAAAACACTTACATTAGCAAAAGCAAGGATGAAATGACAAATTATCATCATTTTTAAACTAATGGTCATAATTACACTCTTGGATTTGATTAAGCCTACAAATAGAGGCAATTATTTAGAATAGTAATGACAATTTATCATTTAAAACTGTTTTTAACATTCAACTTTTTTGCCTAAATGATGATGGGGAGTATAATCCCTTTGTGTTACAGTGGCATAACAAAAAACTTTGGCACCAGGGTCATTCTTTGTGTTTTCCCTAAACTACCTACTCTTATGCCAAAAGGATAACCAAAATACATTACAATAGTTTGTGTAACAAAGATGATTATTTAACCAAATAATACAGAATAATTATATGACAAAATTGCAGTTAAAAGATTATTGTTTTTTATAAGATTCAGATGGTAGTATTATGCTGTGCAATTACTTGGGATAGTTTTCCAGATGGATGAAGCGAGAAACTTGAGAGTATGCAATAGATCATACGCTAACCATCCAATGCGTAGGTTGCACAGAGGAACGCAAACCGGTTTAAAGCTTTTATGTAGGACAAGGAGTTAGAATGTACTCATTGTTTGACACTTTGAGGAGACAAAAAACTCCTTGGAGATCTGGAAAGATCTTGGAAATCAATAATCATCAAAAACCGCTTCAAATCTTCCTAGGATATAAAAAAAATTAGCCACAGCCCACATGCTGATCGAGTGTCAGATTTGACAAAAACACAATAGCTAAAATCTGCAAATATAGCAGCGAGGATAAGTCTCTATCATACATTCTGGTTACCACCCCGCAAAACAGCTGTGGACGTCACCTTCTACAAATATTAACACATTCACACGCAGTCAGACGTCAACAACAAACAAAAAATACAAAGTTCCAGACATTTCGTATTGTTCCACCCACCTGACTCTCAGCAGTATCAACACTGGACGGCATCACAGCATCAGCAGACAACTCCTCGGCTCGCTTTCCGTCCTCCATGACGCTGAGGTTAGAAGCGAACGCCTTTCTGATAAACGCAAGATCTCGTCCACCTGTCAGCCCCTTATTTCTCGAGCCGGAGCTGCTGGACATCTCGCTCTGGGTGGTGAGCTGATGTAATATCGTCTTATACTGCTGACTAAACTTAAATGCTTTACCCTCTGCATGTTCCTCCAAATTCATCAACTACAAAGATGAATATCAAAAGACATTTTATGAATCTACAGTAAATGTGAGGCATCCACCTCTACCACAAGAATAATAGATGGAAAGCAAAAGAGGATAACTCCAATGTTGAGGGTTTGAATACGGCTCAGTTGTTTGTTTAGTATACGACCTAGTACTCTACTTTGCTGGTATTACGTACTTGTTAACAGTTAAAGGTTTACAGTCAGGAAATGCGCTGAGAGTAAATTGACTATCATACTATCATACTATCATAGGAATCTGCATAATTTTTTCACCCAGGACACAAATTTTCATAACTCTAGGACAAGGTGTTCATGAAAACAGGCAATCATATATGGACGTTAACAAAAACGAAATTTTATGACATGAATACATGGATCTCCCTTGTCTGACGACGTTATTTCTATATACTATAATTTTATTTTTGGTGTAAGCCCTGATGAGTCGACAGCAAAACGGGATGATTTCTTTTGAATCACATATTCCCAGGTCGCACAAGTACACCCTGGTATAAAAAAATCTTGTATAAATGTGTGTTTGATGTTTTGAGTATGTGTACGGTTTCAATAGGAAAATTGAGTTATAAATCTGACCGCATCATCAGGTTTTCAAAAGTTATCTCCATACGAACAAAATTGTTTTGCCTCGTAGCGCAACACCAATAAGTAAACAATATTAGAAATTTACATATTGAGAGACTATTCTGATTTCAATTTTGCTACAGGTTTTATGCTATCAGGACACCCTGACTATGAACCTTTAACACCAATAATCCGTTGCAAAGTGATGTGATACCGCTAGTCCGCTATTTCCCTATCTATAGATTAGCCTCACCTTCATAACTTGACCAGCTTGTACAGCACTCTGTCTCTTTATACACATGTTGAGTAGTGATATAGGGGATGATAACATTCGAGAAATGAGGCTAAGTTTACAGCATGGAGTGCTGCTACTGCTTGACGAATTCGAACCTATACGACTTTTCTTCTTCTTATACCTGAAAAAATGGGAGAAGAGCAGTGATCTTAAACTCTCTTCCAAACTAGTCTCTTGATTTCGTCATCTTATTGTTGGTGAAATTCTACAAGTTTCCTGTGAGAAAGTGACCACTATATAATTATGTATTATGACAGAGTAGACATAACGTGTGCCTAGATGTTACAAACACATTTATGTCCATTAGATATAAAGCACAATATCCAAAATACCACAAGTGTGCTAAATTATAAGCAAGTAATAACAAGCATACTAGATGATATACTCCACAGCCAGCATACGTTGTATTTGGGGAAATACCCTTTCCTCAAATACAATACAATAAATATGAGATATGAGACATTCACCTTTTACTCTTAGCAGACAGACTAGCACTAGCAGGACCGGAGTTAGTCGCCCCACTACTGTATGTGTGCACCTCACTGCTCAGTTCTGATTCCTGACTCGACTCAGCGGGAGGTCTGTGCTGTCCTGAAGCAGTAAATCTCTTCACTGGTGACTTGTAAAAACTTCTCTCATAGGTAGCTGCGTAACAAAAAGGCACTGAATTATTGATAAGATAAACAACACGTCTCCGAAGATTCAACAATTTTCATGAGTTGTGGTTACATATAAACTGAGGGTTATCCATTCATGATGTAACGGGAAAACATCTCATGCTAAGTGGCAGATAGTAAGATTTCTTTTTTATATGTGCAGCATAGCTAATGTACATGTACATGCGATTCAACCAATGAACTTCCCCGAAAGTGAAAATTGATTCAACGCTCATCAGAATTAAGATTTTGAAAGCCTCATCACAATCTTCTTTTCTCCACATTGCCAACAACACAAAATTATTGCACCCATGCAGATTATCAGTCTGTATCAAAGCAAATATTTACCATATCCCTCATCATCTAAGTTGAGATCATGTCCAACACTTCTGACAGTAGTAGAGCCGTACTCTCGTGTACTGATAGAGTCCTGCAGTATAAGCTGATATCTCCACACTGCCTCGCTCACTCTCTGATGTAACTGTGAACATCTCGACAGCATGCTGTGCTCATTAACTGAGCACAGAGTCAGCCGGGTCAACTCTGCCTCGCTACGCATCATATCCTGCAACACAGACTAACATTTAATAAACAATAAGTAGCAGAAGTTAAAATGAGAATACACTCTATGAGGCATATGGGCATCCTGGCATAGTCTCTATAACGTATATGGGCATAGATTATATAACATATATAGGCATAGACTCTATGATGCATATTGGCATGTATAATGTGAAATATACGAGCAAAGATTTTATGATTCATGTAAATATAATGTGTATGTATAACGGCTTACAGCCGATTACCAAACGGGCAAAGATTCTATAACGCATGTGGGCATAGAGGCTATGATGCATACAGCATACACTCTATGACGCATATGTTTTCCAAAATTGGTAACGTGGTATCTTTTTCTTTCAGTGAGAGGGGTGGAAAAGAAACTAGCGAATTGCGTATAAAGAAAGCAGTAAAATTCGCCTACATTTGTGTTTGAGTTTAAGTAAAGTCTTAGTACATCAGTATTAGAAAATACGTGATAAAAAATTTCTTTATACATGTAATTAAACAGAGTACTCACAGGTTTACTAGCCGTCTCGTAATGAGCTGCATTGAGATCAGTGAGAGAATCCTTTATAACATGTAACAAATCTCTGACTAAAAACTCATTGGCGAGAAACCCAACAGTTGTTTGCAGGGATTCCCCCATGGTATTCTCATCACTTGAGCGATCAGATAACTCCGGATTCTTCACTCCTGCCTCTGTTTTCCTCATCAGGGCTCTTTTCATCAGACTAGGTGATTGTTGTGCCTGTGACAAACATAAATACAATATGCAATATGTAATTCTAATCCATAATACGCTGTAAAAAATACCTGACTTTATACTCATATGAGTTACATTAGCTGTCTAAAAAGCTTAACTTTGATTTCACTATTTCGCCTTTTCAAATAGTTTTATAGGTTTACTGATATCTGCCAGGCACAGCGCCTCAATATTTCCATGAACCTAACCCAATAATTGGTACCTGACTGACTAGTTCTGATTTATAAAACCATATCGCAGGGCTAGCT
>ERZ1740056.11-NODE-11-length-17440-cov-7.226632_pt1 | contig 17440 bp, 19 predicted proteins | sample MGYA00581746_ERZ1740056 | MGnify/ENA primary metagenome ERZ1740056 (study PRJEB43018, sample SAMN04849745) | marine metagenome | isolation source: floating plastic debris | place: Pacific Ocean | collected 2008-09-01 | study: EMG produced TPA metagenomics assembly...
TGAAAATAATCGCATATCGCAACGCTCATAACCCAAAATTATGTCGCATTATACCCCAGGCCCAGAATACGACACATCAAAGCAGACCATGTAAAGTAATCAGGTCATAATTTGTTCTTCAAGAAAGTTTGAGTGCGCTAGTAAGTGCATTGCAGTGGTACAGTGTTAGTGAGAAAGCCTGAGACTCATCATGTTAGTAGATCACTACTGTATCTAATCAAAAAAATTGGAGAATTTATACAAATATCTTATAATGTAGATGACAAAAATACTCTACTATTGAGCATGGCATTTGCAGGGCATTCCCATTTTATTGCTAATGTGAATGTGAAATCACCATTTTATCCCGTACATTTTTTGAATTCGAAAAATTTGAAATAAAAGTAGCATTGACACCCACACATGCAGAGCGACAACAAAAAATTGGTCTTGTTGCGGGCTTGTGGCTTACAGGAAAGGCATTAAATAGCTTATAGCCTACATGATGGTGAAAAGTTTGGTTCTGGATTATATGGCGTCACTCATGTTTGCTTGGTATTACACGTTTTTTCTCCATTTTGCAGGTGTTGTCTCTTGGCAGCGAGATTATTCCAGAATATAAGCTCCAGTCACCCCATATGCACAAGTGCACAATTCTTCATTACTCTCCATTAAAAGGACTCTGGGATTGGTTGATCCTGTTTTTAGTACTGTACACTGCAATAGTGACTCCTTACGTAGCAGCTTTTTTACTCAGCAAAGACGCAGAAGAGCGGAAAGATAACTTGAAGAACGACCCTCTGACCATAGCTGACCTCATTGTAGATGTTCTATTCATACTGGATATAGTAATCAACTTCAGGACAACCTATGTAAATAAACATGATGAAGTCGTCAGTCACCATGGTAAAATAGCTATACATTACTTCAAAGGCTGGTTTTTGATCGACTTGATGGCGGCTATTCCATTTGATTTACTCCTCTTCAACTCGGAATCAGATGAGGTAACGTCATATAATACTTTTATGGGTATGGTTAAAGTACCATCACCCATGCAAGGAGTGACACGTTTGTCTCTAGAATGTTTGTGCCAGTAAGCTTGAACTTCCACCTATAATTTGTTTTCATACTCTGGCAGCTAAATTAAAATTCAAGCAGCTCATTGCTAAACAGATTTTAGTAATGCAGAAGTTGTTTTAATATCATCATGTTTTGTATACTGGCATCCCTTAATTTTTGTGTTTTGTTATTGTTGTATGTGGCACTCCCAGCTATCCCAGTTGTGAGATTTAAACGTTTGTCAACTTGCTCTTTTTTAGACTACTACTCTGATAGGACTTTTGAAGACAGCCCGACTTCTGAGGTTGGTCAGAGTGGTACGCAAACTGGACAGGTACAGTGAATATGGATGGGCTGTGCTGATTCTGATGATGGCCATATTTGCACTGATTGCACACTGGTTGGCCTGTGTTTGGTATGCTATCGGTAACAGCGAGCGAGGTACACCACCAGGAATTGGCTGGCTTGATCAACTAGCAGCTCAGGTATGCATACCATATTGCTGTCTGAGATTCCCCACTCAAGTCTGTGATGTGGCTGGAAATGCACGTGAAACAGTGTAAGCAACATTTTGAAAAGCTTGTCCCCCAGGCTTACCCTGCAATATCAGGTATGAATTCGTGAAATGAATCGAGAATATGTCAGGTTGGGTAGCTACCTTTTACCCTCAAGAGAATAAATGTCATTTCTCCTTTGAAAGCTGTGGTGGTATGCAAAAATTTGTTCTTGATGCACCCCTCATGACTGATACCATTGTCAGAGCGACCAAACTTGCTGGTAGCCTGACACATAATCTACATACAAGCCAACAGTGTAATTTTGTGTTATGTTGCCATAATGTGAAATCAACGCAAGAGCAAAACAAATCTCATCACCAATCATTACTCCATTTGCCATCTCTATTACCAATACCAGTCCCTTGACAATTCTGTGCTTTACAAAACCCCTAATGTAATAGAGTGTTTAGAAGTGTTGTAATCAAATCATCTCGAACCAACAGGATTATGATAATATTCATGAAGGGGTCGTTTTACTCAGCTACTCAGGAGGAGGTTACCCAAGAAAAAAAATGATAGCGGTGTCACTCATAAAGCCCTCACAAAATCAATACCACTGTATTTTGTACTTGACCTAACGCTGACCCAGTCTGACCCTTTGACTATTCTCTTACTGTCCGTTTCTAGAATTCTCATCAGTATTGCATTCATAAGAACGGATGGGTTTCATGCTGATGTAAACAGTCAGTGTTATTCTATAGTCAGGAAATTATTTCTCTTGCATACGTTTGGCACCTGTGCAAAATGGCTGTCTTTACTGAATGCAGTCTCTGAGCACAAGTCTAAACCTTGGTTTTACCGGTACCTCTCCAAACATGCATGTCTAGTTTGAGAGCTCCAACAGTCATGTGCGGGGCGTAAGTGGCGCGGTGGGTGATAGCGCCAGCACCACTTATGCCCCGTACTTGACCGCTCGAGCTAGTCTATGTCATGAAAACTGTAAATTTGTCCTTTGTTTCAGATTAAAGAACCATACAATGCATCAGATATAAACGGAGAGTGGAGTGGTCCAAAGCCAAACTCAAAATACATAACAGCGTTATATTTCACATTCAGTAGTCTTACTAGTGTGGGTTTTGGAAATATATCTCCAAATACCAATGCAGAGAAAATATTCTCTATCTGTTCTATGCTGATCGGCTGTGAGTACTGAATATATCAAATGTTATCGTGCTTGCCAGCCCATTAAATCTGTTATGCTGGCTTCAAGTAAAGACTTGACTTGAAAGTATGTTGGTCCTATTAACCGAAAGCCCGATGTGGATGTTAATGGACTGGAGAAGACCTGGTAATGTTTGCAATAAGAAGCCTGAATGGTGCAAAGTGATAAAACCAGACGGTACTTGTAAAGTTTCCTTTTGGGCCACGATGTGTTTGGCAAATACAAGAAAATGTACAGCATTGTTGAACAAGTGTGTGACAAGTGTATTGCTATGAATTGCTGCATGTAATTCCATACCGTATTATGCATTATATATATGTATACATTTATTCATATTCCAGCACTGATGTATGCCAGCATCTTTGGTAACGTGAGTGCAATTATCCAAAGACTATATTCTGGGACTGCCCGCTACCACAATGAAATGTCGAGAATTAAGGAGTTCATACGCTTTCATCAGATCCCACACCCACTCAGGCAGAGGTTGGAGGAGTATTTTCAGCACGCCTGGACATATACTAATGGTATTGATATGAATATGGTAAGTTGTTGACCAGTACCTGACTGCTTTCAGAACTGGAATCGCAAAAGCGTCAAGCTAAGCATTATTGGTGTTGTGATGGAATTGCAGCTGCTCTGACAATATGAGTCAGAGTTTCTGCTATACCAGGTCACATGTGTGATACAGGCTATTATCCATCAAAACAACCTGTGTCAGTCTACAGGGTAACTGAAATATGTCTGACATTGTATTAAAATTTTTCTCTTAGTGTTTAGGATTTAACACAACAACACAGACAACTCCATACATCATATTGAAGCCCCAAAAGTGTAAGACCATTAGTATAATGACGGTATCATCACTAACTCTGGCCATTGGTCCTCTTAATGGGTTTCTTGGTATCCTAAATAGTCAGATATTGGCGGATCAATGGGATAAATAATAATTTCTTTGGTATTATGGCTCTAAAGTTGATATACACCATTTACATTTATCTGGAAAACTGTTTTTTGGAAACATTAAGCTACCCAAATTCTTGTTCTAAATCCGAAACATTGGTATGCTTTCGAGGTTTCCATATGTGTACCCTGGACATGCGTGGTAATTGGATTCTGGCTACTGCTGTAAACAGCTATGCACTTATTTTTTGACTAATATACGTTGACTGGAAAATTCAGTCTATGCAAAAGAGTGTATGTACTATGTATGTACTAGATGTACATGATGCTTGTGACAACACTCATGAATTCTGTTAAAGTATTGCTTTAGGCTGTGTCATTAAGGGATGAGATGGGATATATTGTGTAATATTATCCATATGGATAGTGTCACATTTGCCATTGAGCTCCTAATCTGTAAAAAGCTCTGCAATAATTTCTTGTGTGGGTGAATACTGTGCATACATTATGTATTTATGTGGTGCCATGAACTGTGCATCAAAATCCTCCTAATTACGGTATGATGGAATCCTAAACACACCAGCAGGCAACGACAGCGTTCATGTCATGCCATATGGATGAGCAATATAGAGTTCTTCAAGAGCAGCATTTATACATTTCATACATAAGTGCGCTTAACAATGCAATGCCGCACTTACTGTAACCTTTCTCGATAGACCACGAAAAAACGTCAAAAGCTTTAGAACTTCTATGGTCTAAGGAGGTGTGATCAAAACCAACCAAGATAATTTTTACTTTCGGTGTGAAATATCAGAAGGTTGTGAGTGTTGTTTACAGCTAAGTGCTATATAAAAATCTGTAAATGTAATATTGCAAATCTGCATGCACTCTGAGGAATTGTATACCCCTACGCAAACACAGCGGTGTCAATTATACCTTCTAATTCATTACTCCTTAAAAAGCAAATAAAAATGCTCTACTTTGATTGCTGCCAACGCTTGTCAAATTCCCTCGCGACGCCACACAACATCTGGGTAGATTACATAAACACAGAAAGGATAAGGTTAGAAAAATTGTGTAATGCTATCAGGCTATGTTTGTATAGTTTTCCTAAAACTGCCATATGAATTTTCTCACAGTCGTACAATTAGCTCCTTAAGTTGAACAGTTCCCTTAACCTAGGGTGGTGTCAGAACGCATGTTGTGTCTATTTTACACTGAAATTATAGTCCTTGTGTTTACATGCAGTGGATACTTACTTGTGAGTGCAAAAATGTTAGGTGATCATCGATGTAATTGTTACATCACTTGCATTAGGAATTAGACAAGTGATGTTTGATTTCCTGTTAATTAATAACTGGGTGCCCAGTGGCCACCACTGCATGATATTTTCAGCGAGGTTTCGCGATTCTAAATTGCAGCTCATCACATGTTTAGGCATTTTGACAGCGCTCGCAGCCCTGCTGAAACTTATGTATGATGTTGTTCAGCACCGTTGATAATACTCTGCAGAAAAATATTTTGCGATATTGAAGTAATGTTAATGAGAATTGTTCAATGTGCACGGTGTATTAATGTGAATTTGGCACTGCAGAACCTTGCTGTGCAAGCGTCTTATTCCAGAGTATGTAGGCCTACTGCCGAATTTTCTATTCTTGAATTTGTCTGCCAATCTTGACGCTTTTCTATCAATTATTTTTGGTTATCTGTACACACAGTGGTAGTGAAATAAATTGAAGATGTCTAAAACCATCTGTATAGCGCATCCGTGTTCAACATCTCAACACAGTGAAGCGTTTGCTGCAAAACAACTACTAGATAGCTGGACATACCACACATTAATTATGAGCAAACTGATCTGACGCAGTAAATAAAATCAAATCTGGCTTCAGCTCGAGATGTACTTTTTACGAAAGCATGTAAAACTTTGTCCTCAATATTGACGTTTGTCTGTTTTCTCATTACCGCAAGTATTCCTCTTGGGAGGAAAGCTGTATAGTTCTCATGAAAATAGTGAAACCGTAATATTTGGCTTAAATTTATAATTATTTCTTTTCTTTGTTTTGTTTTAGGTTCTGAAGGGATTCCCAGAATGTCTACAAGCTGATATTTGCCTCCATCTGAATAAGAATTTGGTCAGCGAATGCCCAGCTTTCAAAGGTTAGATCTATGTTACACACAAAAATACAATCAATCAATCCACTTGTTTTAATGAAACCTTTTTAGGACCAAGACGGGTGGGCACATAAATCCCAAATAAAGCAATATACTAGGCAAGATTTCTGGGATGAAACGTTAGTCAACAAAAACCTCGTGATAGAATCGATAAACTCCCTTCAATATTCGGTGATGATCAGTGACATGCATATTCCTACCATATGTCAGTTGATGAAACATTTGGTGGTTCTAATATTTGCCAATGCAGTATAGGCGGCCTTCATAGAAACCAACAAGGTCTGGGCAAATATTCTCCTAATGTGATGAATATTATTGTAATTTTTGTGGTTAACAGGTGCTAGCCCTGGCTGTTTGAGGGCATTATCTATGAAGTTTCACACCACACATGTACCACCCGGGGACACTCTTGTTCACAGAGGTGATGTGCTCAATGCTCTTTACTTCATATCTAGAGGTTCCATAGAGATTCTCAGAGATGACCTGGTCATGGCAATTCTAGGTAAGTTGAGCGAGTAGTTTAAGAAAATAAAACCCTTGATCCCAGGAGTGAAACAAACAGTTTAGTATCTTAAACCCAGGGCAAAGGAACATAAAGTCTTTCTTTTTAATATTTTTATTTCGTCCATTGATGTGGTAACACTGGAGCTGAGGTTGACTCAATGGCCAGCTGCAAATTATACAGTTTTTAATCTGGGAATGGTATGATTGTTTTTTTCTTGGCAGATTGCATCATTCCAGTCCCACTTTTTCTAGATTAGTCGATATACATAAAAACAGCTTATTTTGACCTTAGTGCCTATGTTTAGCCTTAATGAGGATTTCCAGCATTGGATTACCTCCAAATATACCCCACTGATGCCCTATGCAAACACTCTGTGTTAACTGACGCTAACCTATTTGATGATAGGTCATGCCATTTTGATATTAATTTGCAATCGACAGCCACCATGTCATAAATGATTGAGAAGTGAAGATGCTTTTATAACGTGCATCATACGGAATGGCTATTACTAAGGAAATCGGTTTTAATTAGCTTTATATACCTATTCTATAACTATTAATTGATAATGAAATCACTGATTTTAGTGGAGTTGCTCTCGAGGGTCTCAATAATATGAATGTGATAAACTCCAGAGAGTTCAGCTAGGCAGATATAAAGAAATAAAATGACATACCTGTATAACCACCACCTGCTTTCTAATAGTTATATCCCATCCTCACAATTGCATAATAATATTTAAGCATCACAAATGATACCTTGGATAAATTTATCCATTGATGGAAACAGTATTGTAAATAATGCAAATAACTGTACTCATAGTTGTGGAGTTGTGTACTCATAGTAGTGAATAGGACAACTCTTGATTGAGTACTTGTACAATGTTTTCACATGTGTGACTTGATGCTGATTTTAGGAAAACAAGATGTATTTGGTGAGCACATATGCAGGTATAAAACAGTTGGAAAGTCAAGCTGTAATGTGCGGGCGTTGACCTACTGTGATTTACACAAAATACTAAGAGAAGATCTGATAGAAGTTCTGGAAATGTACCCAGAGTTTGCTGAGACATTCGAAAAGAACCTGGAAGTGACTTATAATCTCAGAGATGTAAGTTCCACTTAAAATTCTTCTAAATTTTGCTTTTCCTAAGACTGCAATCTAACGCTGTCTGACTAGTGTGCATGTTGTTATGAGTAAACCCAACTAAAACCTATTGGTTATATTGATATCATTGTCTGCTAACTAGTAATAGCGTATAGTAGGCTCATAAAAGCCTTAAATTCATACAACATTCCACTAAGAATCCTGGAGTGTAGTTATCATTTGCAAAATAAACGATATATGTTTTAGTCTACTGGTACTTTCACGTTCTCAAGCAGTTCCTGTCAAAATATGGCTATTGATACTGGCCTGACATGCATATAAGTTAGGACAACTTTCAATATTGGATACATTGAAACACATAACGCTCTATCACTGGGATTCAAATTTTGAATTGTAAGTTTGAACGTTAGTGACTGACCTCTCACTTTTTAAAGCATTATTTTTGCTCATGGGTGAGTAGGAGGAGACGAAATTTTACAATGTGACTTAATCTATCTTTGATCATTGTAAGAGTTAATTGCCACTAAATTGGTAGCTCCCGGGGGTAAATCAAAAACTATCATGACTATATGAGCTGTGTTCTGTCAGTTCCGTGTTATCTAATCAACGTTATCTATGGTGTCTCCGTGTGTAGATGTATACGTGGTGTGTGATCTAACATAACAACTTATGTGTACTACTGATTGTTTAGGAGTGTCTCACGGTATGTATTTATGTTGGCATGATGTCCCTAAAATTGCAAATTCCATGTTTATTGTCTATCCATATCAACAATGTACAGCTGATTTCTTAATTTTTTATAATGTTTTTACAAAAAACACACATCAACCACCTGCAGCAGATATGAGATTTTGCAGTTGGTCGGTTATTTATTTATCCCCGGAAGCTTGCTCACCATTTATTGTGCAGTCAGCAGAGACACAACCCACCTGCTCTTCAAGTTTTGCTGCTCAATTCAAATTATGTTTCTTTTTCAAGCTGCTTCCACTGCTAACTGTGGTGCTCACAAAACCATGCAGTTCAATTTGAGATGCTCGCACAGTACTTCACAAAAATTTCCATTTTTCTATTTTACCAAACCCAAAACCTGAAATGATGAGGGCTTTAAATCACTTACTATTAGGCTAATAGTTCGAGAGCACTCATCATTTCAGCCTTTACTATTGTAAACTGTTTCAATGGTTATACATTGTGAATGTATGTAATTTCAGTAAGTCTTGGACTACCTGGCATGTGAATTTATATACACGAACAGATAGGCTTCTCACATTTTTAATGTTTTGGAGGACTAGTTAGTTGGTTGATGGTTGTGTGACTCTGTAGGTTAATTAGAGTTTCACTTCCACATGCATATTGATAGTCTGATAATGTGTTGTACATGGTTTTTGCATGCTCAGTTTCAAAAAAATTGCAGACTGGCCAGTGCCAGGGTGTCTTTTCTGGAGTTTTTAAAGCTTACGTTTACGGGTTTCATTGAAGTATCAAACTGTACATCAAGGCTCATCTCAATTGATGCTATTTTACTAAAATGTTGCATTCAATAATCTTGTTTATTCTTATATGATAGACTCGATGGCTGGTAAGGTGTTTTTTGATCACAGATTGTTCATTCTCTTATGCCTGTACCAGTGTCATTACAGGATGGTGCTGATTTTGATAGCATCAGTACTCGCTGGCTGCTGCATTTTATATTTTAAGCTCAGAGCACAGATTCCCTCCATCCATCCTATATCCTATATCAGATGAAAAAGTTCATAGTGTAGACATCAGTATTTTTGTAGCAATGTACAGTACTTACTTTTATTCACCTCTACTGATTGGGATAGTAGTATCACACAAGCACGCAAATAGCCCACAATCAACACTGTTTAGGCCAGGACCTATTAAACATTCAGAATTAAATCCAGTCGTAGACATGACATCCCTCTGATCTGTTTTATTCTTCTCATCACAACACAACTTGTCGTTACACAATATCTTATTCTTGGATCTTTGAGCATGATGCAGCAGTCATTGGTTTTGTTTTCAACATTGAAGTGTATTTCAGCACTTTGGATTTGTCATCACATGAATGGAGAGCAGAGAACTATTATTTTTGAGCAATTTTGAAACCTTGGCTCAGATCAGCTCAGCTTGCACTTTTCAATTCATCAATTGATTTTATTCCTTAATTATGTACTCTGTGTACACAACTAAAGAATGCAGTCATGATGCACAAAAGTAATAATGATACTGATGTTTGCGATGTTACTGCTTGCTTTAGCATTGGTATTCAAGTGAAAGTGTGGTCTACCGTACCCACTGTTGTTTTGGTTCAAAACCACAGCAAAAACAACAATGAGCTTGTGATAGACCAGGCTATCAAAGCCTGGCCAGATTAACATACTTCTCATCGGTTTATGATTTAAGGAGGAACTGACAATTGGAGACCCAGATGATGAGTTCGGTAATTCAGGACGTAGCAGATGGAAAATGTTATTCAAGAAGTTAGCTGGTGAGTTGATCAAAGTCACATTGTGACAAGTGGGTTGGAAAAATAAAAGAGGAGTCACTTCAGTTTTATAACATTATTATTGGAACCCCGCTGCTCGCCATTAAATACCAGATCTTACTTCTCTTTCAAGAAGAATGCATTATCGTGTTTGTGAAAACTGTTGCTTATAAACTATAATGCCTTTCAGTTCTGAATTCCACTTTGTATTATCTTCAACGATGGTCTTAGCTACAGTTAATGTTACACACATACTGTGTTCCTAGATGGTCAGAGTTAATATCATAATGAAATGTAAGTGCACTTAGAAAATCGAATACACATAAATATGATGTTCAAAGAGCAGATATTATACCACATTTCGGGGATCATTCACAATGCAAGCTTGGGTCTGGAATCTGGAACCCTTTTAGTGCTTTTTTGGCATATATGAAATTGATCGAAGGGTCATTTTAACTCAAGTCTAAAAGAAAACGATGAATGCTAAAAATGATGGATGCTAAATGAGTATTATAATTTCTTATTGAACCAATTTGTTGATCGTTTGTTGTAACTGTAGATTTGGAATTATCCACTCTCAATGCCACTGTTTGCTGATTGCATAGCACAAATTGTCGCATACCTGCATACATACATGTTTACCCACAAAATTGTGATTATCAGTTGCCCTTTTAGCATTTATACCCCACTGTGCTTGAACAAATATCATTTCCAAATATTACAAATTGATCCACTCAATTTATATTCATCCATACCTCCTGGAGATTTGAAAGAAGCTATTTCTGCTTCAAAGCGTGAATTTTAATACTATGACATGCAATGCTGACTTGATTTTTCTGTGTAAACTGACAATGAATATGGGCCAATATCATCCACCGTTTAGGTGTCAAAATGTCAAAGGATATTTTCCTCCTGGGAGGAGGGAGGGAGGGACATGACAAATGTATGTGGGGAAAAAAGTTGATAGCTCCTCACATTATAACATTTTGTACAGCTATGATGATTGATGTATAATTGTTATTCAGACCCACTCGACAGTGAAGACTACAAGTGTAGTTGTGTGGATAGTGGTGAGTCTCTGCCCTACTGCCCCCCAACTGCACCCTCTTCAGTGGGCGTGGCCTTAAATGCTAGGTTAAAAAGATGGTAGTGGGTTGCCTGTTCCGTTAAATGTGATCTATTTTTATTTCTAGCTGTCATGTAAACCATTGTGATCAGAATTACCGCTGTGTAATTGAGACGCTGTTTTACAAGTGTATTTTGTATACTTTCTGTAAAAATGAAGACATCTTTACAATTTCAACTAGGGGATTTTCTTTCCTCAAACTGTACATCGATTTTGTTGGTTGTTAAGAGGGGACAATCCTGTATAAAATTATAGAATTAGATAACAATAAATCATGTGGAAACTTACAAGCTTGAGAAGCGATTCAGCTCTTCATAAAAATCTGAGGCTAAGTGTGGAAATTTAGTCTTTTGATAACTAACAACTGGAGGAAACACCTTCGAAAAGGAATATACAGATCACCTAATATAGAAAAGATGAACATGAGCTCTTAGTGGGACTGATCACAATTGTTTGCATTTTCTTTCTTTAGATGATTTTGATTGGTACTCTCATGGTTGATGTTGGGAATGTATTATTGACCATGGGAATGCTGATAGTTTATTATTGCATGCTATATGACTTCTGCAAATCTTGACTACAAAACACATGCGAACAGATCAACAATAATAAATCATGGCATTTAACAACAGGAATAAACAGAGGAACAAAGTTTTCCCTGACTCTGCATGATATTGGTATTGAGCACAGCAGTTGCAGTTTTTGATAGCAAAAATTATCCATCTATTTCAAACGTATTAGTGGTCTTAGATGAAAGACATGATGACATAATGATTAGAGTGAAATATGTATGTTCATTCTATAGTGCCATACCTGCTGAAAACGCAACCTTTCCTGCTATTTGCTGTTGTTTAAGTATTGTTATTTTGTGTTTTATATTGGTATTATTATTACTAGAAGCAACCTCATGCTAGCTAGACTTAGTAACAACGGGATGATGCTGATAAAACGGTCTGAATATTTCAATCCCTTGCGCCGGCATCAGATCAGATACTAAGAATTTTATTAACCCCTCGACCAGTTGTTTTTTTATTTCTAGTTTTTCTCATAATTTCTGATCAGCAGTACACCAATTTATGTTTTCAAGTCACGGACAAGGAAAAGGAAGAGAGTATGTAATAACGCATCCATAGTTGGGTCTACTTTAGACGCTTCATTGCCACTGAAAGCTATACATGATTCTCTTCACGCCGCGCTTTTTAGAATTTGCAATGAAATGAAATTTCCAAAGTCAACTGCGTTGTTCACAAAATGCAGGGAAGCCTCATTTATTGGCCAAGCTTTTTACCCACAGGTTAAAGGATATGCTGCACCCTCATCGTTTCATTTAGGTCAAGTGTATCTTATAATTTTGGTTGTTACACTTCACTTCCCAAAAGATTGTAATTTTTAGTTAGAGATAGCTCTGTCTGTTGGTTTTAGCATAGCTTATCAAAAATTTAAAAACACTGCTGCCTTTGTAGTCAATTTCTTTCTTTCGCTGATTACTATGATTTTTTACCTCTACTCACATTGATTACCGTTTAATTTGTGACAGAGATCACTTTACAGATGCTGAATTGATTTACTTTAGCTAACTTTCCTTTGCATGCTTGTTATCAGTTCATTCCAATCGGAACCGTAAACCATGCAGACTTACTCTGTGGTGACAAGTTATTTACTGGGTAATTGAATAAGATGGAAGCAGAGCTATTGCCTACTTGAAATTTCAATTACTCTGAAAATTGGGAGTTGTATCATCATGCATAAATACTGTATTCTAATATCACAATTATGTAAACACCGTCACAAGATTGGCAACAAGAATCAACATCATAACTCCCCACTGAATGAATAAGATATGGATGTTGAGTAGTGCAGTCCATGCTTTTCATTGCTCTGTACCACCCAAAGGGGAAGTTCATTGGTACCACCCATCTGAACATAACTTGTCAACACACTGAAAGTGACCAAACTGTAGACCGTGGTGATGTTACGTTCTCAGTTACCTGTGAAGTTTGTTTCCAATTTTTGACCTGTAAACCTAGCAGGTGTATCCTTCACATTGATTGATTCTAACGATATATGTAACTAAGCTCTGTGTTTGATTGGCAAAGTGAAGGGTTGCCTTGTAAAGCTCCATGTTTCGTGGCCTCAAACACTATCCTTTTATTGTAGAAAAGAAAAGCTGCACATGCGATAAAAGTCCCACAACATGCTCGGTGCATCCTATACCACAAGCACAAGCTACCCCACCAAAAGCTAGATTAGTTCAGTCTGATTCGGATGAGAAGCGAAACAGTGGTGCTGGTATATTAGAGTTTACCCCTGCCAGGGCAGGCATGGATGTCACTCCTCTCAATCTGGACTTCAAGGAGTCTCCTGCTGCATCTCCTAAACTCTCTCATTCTAGGCTCAGTAGGTTCATATGTACTGTCTAGCTAGATATACCATAGACCATATCAGTATTATATGAGTTGTACTATCCACATCTGTTCACTAAACTCATGTGAATATTTAGATGTATAATGTTGGATGACTACGCTGATGATAATGATGCAGTTTGCCTGATGAAATGTTGTATATTGTAAGTTGTGAGCAATGATTTATTTGAAGAGTTAGGACCGATGGGTCAAGTATTTATGAGTGGTGTTAGAGCCATCAAAGAGAAGAAAAAGTCAGATGAAGAATCTCAGGGACTTCTTTCTGGTCAATTATCTAATGTAGGTGGATTCATTTAAAAACTGCTCTTTCCCACTTCCAATACCTATATAGTGATCATGCGGTTCGATTTTGTCATCCGAAATCATTACAGAAAAATATTTATGTCGATGACAAGTTGAAAACAAAGATTCTCTATGTCTACGACTTTGTTGGAAATGAGGATTTGATGTTTATTAACATTTTCATGAAACCATGATCTGTGTAAAAATTTGAGCCGCATGAAACCAATTACATCCCCATCCTCACGGTCAATATTTGTGTCATAGAATATATAGCATACTGTGTCATACGACCGCCAGTGCACTTTGTTAAACGTAACGATGCACCCATGTGATACCTGACTTTGCTGGGGTGGGCGGGAGTCAAATACTGGGTTATATATTTAGCCTAGGTGAACCTCCGTTTTGCGCTCCCAAAATCCAAATCATATTATTGAAATATTATGCAGTGTTAATTAATCTTTCATTGCAATCTTTGGCAAATTTATATAATGAGCTACAGTGTTATGTCTGTCGCTATATGTCAGAAGAGTTGTTAACAACTATGAATTTAGAAAGCTCACATGTTAAGAATCAACAATTTTTAGATTTATATTTTAACTTCGACCTTGCGCTCACGGACATATACATAGCGTGTCACTGACCAATACCATTCCATATGATTCTAGTCTGGCACAGTGTTAAGGCTAAGAAGTGAGACCTCAGCCGCAATTGATTATGGTGGCTCTAGCGATGAAGATGATGTTTTCTGTTCTCCACTACATGAGAACGTAATGCAGTAGTACCATTTGCAATGCAAATTTATTTTACATCCTGGCAGCTACATGTGACACTGCTTGTTGACACGGCTATAACTTTCAGTACAGTTTTTTTGCGTCCAATATGCATTGTTTTGTTCGTCTCTACTCTACAGCTAGGCTAAGCTAGCTTAGACATGAATCTTTTTCCTCAGTGACTTCGAACCAAATACATAGTCTCACCCCTCATCTCCTTAGCCTGGGTAATGGTTATTACTAATTTCATGTGTTCGTTTTCTTCGTATTACATTGTAGATGATAGTCTCATCGGGAAATATGCTTGGTTTATGTTTGGTATGGGAACCCTTAACTTTAGAATAATTTGATTGATTTGTTATATAACATTGCTTTCAACTTAATATTCCTTGTGATGAGTTAATTGCAAGAGCTTTAATGTATCAAACATATATACAAATCAGATGCCTTCTCTGAACTACAACTGAAGATCTCAAGTTATCTTACCATGTAGAATGAGGAGACAACTGTATTTGGTAATGATATTTTTCTTCACTTCACGCATGCTACCTCGTCTGATTCGTTTAATTGCCTGAAAGATTTGTGGTACTTGATTTCAGACTTCTAACCTCTTGTCTTTCTTTTTCATTGATCAATTGTAGATGATAATAGAGCTGTATCCTTGACAAATTCACTTTGTTTCTACCCTGGATGCTTGTGATAACAGAAATATCTCTCACTCTTTTCCATCTTTTTATTGTGGTATGATTCATGAGGATCTTGAAGAAACTGCATCCAAACATTGTGGTGTGTTGAGGTTGCCAAAAATTGAAAGCAGATTCCCCTGCTCTTTTGTAGCCAACCATGTCTGGTGCTTTAGGTGGGCTGCCATCATCAATACAATCCGAACCTAGTAATCAAACTATATCTACTAACCTCACAAACACTATACCTGATGATATGCACACATACACACAAGTCAATGAAAAGTCAGAGGGAGGAAGTCATGGCTTACCACCTACAACATCTTCTCCTAGAGACCCAAGTGCATTCGAGCTAGAACATCGACTCAACTCACTCACTGAGTATGTTCAATATATTCTCAAACCTTAAGTTCCAAACTTATGCCTTCTGTTCTCTGTGTCATTATGGTCAAGTTCAACAAGTTTGATGGTATTATGCTCAAGTAGAAATCAGCATTATTGCTATGCATTATGCACAGCCATTGTTTGATAATGATCATGATTGTGATTTTAGATGTACTTACATTGATTTGATACATTTACTATATTACAGTCAATTGAATAAGATGGAATCCAGGTTGTCTAATGACATATCAGCAGTTCTAAAGTTATTACAAACTCAGCAGAACCAAACACCCACAGCCAGTTCAAGTCCTCGCACTCGTCGAATATCTCCGCATGTGAGAATAAGTGTAGATGGTGACGAAAACCACCTCCCCAGTTAAATGTACAATACGCCATTCCACATTTTACTAACACTTTCTTTGTGAATGTTAGAACATGCGTCACCCTCCAGTAACTGTTTCCATTGAGTGGCGGCAAGTTTTTTTACCCCGAATAATGTTTTTAATTTTCGTTATGAAAAATTTGTTTTCATAGGTTATGTATTATTATTATATATTTCGAAACCTTTAAGGGGTTTGGACAATTTATTATGGTTAATTTCCAGTCGGAAACATGAAAGATGCAATGTATAGTATCTATTTGAATGCCTTAATTTCTATTGTTTTATATATTTCACATGATATGGTAGATATTGTAGTAGATATTCCTTTTGAGTCCACATTTCTGCAATTAGTGCAATATATTGGTGCCTGCCCATTGTAGGTAAAACTGTCTTTCTGTGACCAGTTTTAGTTTTTTTCTTGTCGCTTATTCTTTGAAGAGAACATCAAGATTTTTCCTGTCCTAAGGTTTTCCAGCAATGTTTCAGTCAACTTTTTCTCCATATTTAGTTGTTTTTATGTACTCCTTGTCCATTAAGAGAGTGTTTGGTTTGTGCTGTTGAGAGCTTCTTCACAAGCTCTCCTGCGTATCGATGTTCCCCCATGCTGCTGAGCTGTCACATGCTGTGTTGGCGCACATTTTTTGCAACAGTTATACCTGTAGTTATTTTTCTGTCATTGTAATCATCACTTTCATTCAAAATAGGTTTTAAGTGTGTACAAACAGCCTTTACAATATTACCCAACTCATGCGATGGGTAACTGCATATGCTTATCCTGGTGCATGGACGAAAGCAGGTCATAGAAATAATCTTTCACAACTAAATAAAGGAATAAGAACAATAACAATGTTTTATTTTTGCAAGTGGCCTTATTTAGTTATTTTGAATCAAGCACTCTTCGAAAGTTTACAGACAGATCTCACATCAACTGTCCAATGGTTAGACTTAACCCAGATGGCTGAAAGATAACATGTTTGATAGGCTATGGCAATATAAAATCAAATGGTGATAGTGCAAGTTACAAAAAAGTGTGCCAAGGCAAAATCAAAGAAAACTTTTTTCATTCTGGTGGGGGGGCCTCTGGTGAATGCAGATACCTCACGATCTGATCGACAGATAGCCAACAGTAATCAACTGGGACTTGAATTATGAAACACAACACAGCATACACATCAAAGTGTATATGTAACGGCTAATCGCAAGAGAGAAGAGATGTGGTTATTGGTTAGAAGACAACTCCTAATTTTATAGGATCCATGAGAGGGTGCTTTAGAGCGAAGGCTCGACCAGTAGTCAGTGTTAATTTATGTAATGGTTAGCGCAATCACGTGATATATCGATTTTTCGAAAAATTTAATGTGTTGTAACCAGCTATATATATATATATCTAGTTTATTAGCCGATCATATAAGACCATGCATTAATAAAAAGAACAATAAAACTATAAATAACAATAAA
>ERZ1740056.12-NODE-12-length-17233-cov-8.119048_pt1 | contig 17233 bp, 7 predicted proteins | sample MGYA00581746_ERZ1740056 | MGnify/ENA primary metagenome ERZ1740056 (study PRJEB43018, sample SAMN04849745) | marine metagenome | isolation source: floating plastic debris | place: Pacific Ocean | collected 2008-09-01 | study: EMG produced TPA metagenomics assembly of...
TCGAAAACAAACTTTAACTTCTATTTTCATATTTGAGCCACTTCAAATTAACATGGTAAGGTAAGCACTATGTCAGCTACTCTAATCATAGAGTCACTGATGGTATAGTGTATTAACAGTCACAAAGCCTGCGGCACAATAATTGTTTCTTTGGAGATAAAAGCTAACGTCAGATATCTCAAGCAAATAAAACAGTTTCTGATATCATCCCTAATCCTCCACTAATTTCTTTTGGCTTTTCTGTGCGTTTTTTGACACTAGTATTCACCAACGTAAGCGGGGACTACAAAATAGCAGGCAGAGTTTTTTCTTAGTCCAGAGATTCGCCTTAAGAGTCTCCCTCTTCCCAGCAGGTGTACTCGAAATAATTTACCCTATGTTCACACCCAGTGGCCTGACATAAATTAATTTTTAGAGATTTTGAGTGCCAGGAAAGCATCAAATATACACCGCTAGTCCCTACTTATCCTTAACTATGCAATTGGATTTCCACGAGAATTGTTTGTAAACTAATAGTTTTTTTTTATCATGATTATATAAAAGATTAACCAGATTAACGTAAAGTTTATTGAGATCGGTTTTTACCGATGATATAATTGCGATTGACATGTGAGTGGCGTCGAGGACAGTTGAGTTAGCGCAGTAGGTTGGCTCATTACCACTGAGGTTACAGGCCATTTAGCAGATTTGATGACGCCGCTGATGGTCACTGGCTCACTGACCCGCTCCGACTCACCCACTGTCATTATCTCTGTAAGTAAGTGGTTTGAGCTTTTTTGTAACTGTACTAGGGTTTGAGAAGCTACACCCTGAGTTTTTGATGAGTTTTCATGGCCTCCTTGAAAAAATTATATTGAATTCTTGCATAGGAGACATTTACAAATAACCTGTAGACGCCAGACTACATGACATGATGGCACAGTATGGCATGGTGCCTCAAAATTAAGATACAGTTAGTAAAAATCAAATCTACAGTAAGTCTGTCATACATAAACAACTACAAAGTTTAAGATTTTATAGGACAAAAGTGTGGTAGTACCCATTAGTTGTTGTAAAACATAGTTTTGAGGTTAGCCAGACCCTTCATTAAAGTCAACTTTGTGTATCATTGGAGCCACCCATCGCATCACTGACTTATCAAACCTATTGTACGTAGGATACAAGATTGTGGTATCCCATCCAAATATTTAATATAGTAATTATCAAATTACTGGCATGTCTTTACAGGCCAATTAGGTTAGCAGAATTATTTTTCAGACAACAAACCTCAGCATTTTAATCTAATTGTTCTAATAAATCCTTGACATACACACATATATACACCATACACATCAAAAGTCATTTGAAAAGTCAGTATCTCATACCCGCAACATGTAATAACCTACTCACTACTCAGAGCATTGTACCATGTGGGATGTGGGTATTTGGCGTTCATGTTTTTGTTATGTTATTGCGTAACTAACAGAACCACCACGTCATATTATTATCCCACAGTACAATATGGGATAGTGGGAGAAAGAAACATGCTGGTCTTTTGGAGAGGTAAAAAAAAAACAAATTGTTACACACATCTGGAATTGAAACGTTGTGACTTAATGAGTGCTGTTATCTATATGATATGATAAGAACAACAATATAGAAAACTTAAGTTTTTGTCAACTAAATTTTAAAAGTATGGAATTAACTAACGATCTGTGTAGGCTGATTTCCATGGATGGACTTTCCGGAAGCATTTATGCTGATCAAATGTCCACTTATTGGCTAGCGATTGCTTTTATTGTCAAAAGTTTGAGTAAACTGGAGTAGCACGTGTGTTATCTTTAGGCTGTTTTCCTTTCCTAAAGTGTGAATTTGAAAGAAATAAAAAAAAACAAAAATACAGAATTTAAATTCAAATGAAGTTACTGGAATGAAGATCCAAATATGATATTTTCTGTTTGCATTGATGATCACATTTTAAGCTTTTGCTTTTTCAACACAAAGAAGGGTAAAGGAATGCTGGCAGCGAGCACCTGCCGCCAAATGACAGCCCTGCTGACATGGTGAATTAGGCACCATCAGTATGATAATGTCAAAGCATGCTGTGTTTATTAATTAATCCTTTAGTATCCATGCAAACACTCCTCGCAGTATGATAATGTCAGGGACATATCATACATGTGTATCTGAACAACAAACAGTAAATTTAATGTCAAAAACCTCTTGGTGCGATCGTACATTATGAATGAGTAGCCATGAGAAGATAACTACAACAAAGCTCTCAATAATAACCATTGTATTAACACTGAGTATATCTCAGCCGTCACAGTTCGAGTTCGAAATTTGCTTTTTGAACAAAATGCAAAAGCAAGGGCTGATCAATTTATTTGTCTCTATATATTTATAGATAGGCCTACTCAATTGTTATGTAGGTTGCCTTCAACCTGTCACAGAGTCACAGCCCTGTTACCAGGAACGCCGCATTTCATTTCAAAGTGTCATAAAATGCTGTAATACGATTTGCTTAGGATCACCCTACCCGCGCTTGTCTTTCACCAATCTCATTTTTTATCAGATTGATTTAGATCCTTGTATTTTACACCAATACTTGCTCAGTTTAAAAATCTAATCAGCTGTAATAGCACTTGTACAACTCATGCCTTACTATCTACAAGAACTTGCACAATAATTCAATTGTTAAAAAGTTTTTAAATAACAACTCTGATCTATGATATTTGCAAGATAAAAATATATATTTATACAACTTGCGTGCATAGAAAATGGTAGTAGGCTATAGGCTGAAGATATATCAGCAAACAAGCCATTTGCACTTGGTTCCTAATTTCATCAATTATCGGCTTTATTGTGATTGCTCTCAAACTATCTTACCCGACATATACTACACTACATATAAACTTCTTGAAATTTTTTTGTGATCGTGTTATAGACAGAAGCATGTATTTTTCTTTAGGGGAGTAGAGTTAAAATTTGATGGGTGATCACCACATCAGAAACCAAAGTACTGTATATGTACAAGCAGTGCTGGTTCTATTTCAATTGGCTTTAATTGGCTTTATCGAAACTTCCATTTTCAATGCCATGATAATTGGCCAATTTCAAATATAAATTCAATAGAATATCAATCGATTAAAAAAATGAAGAATTGAAAACCCTGTATTGAAACTGTTTTACAAAGTTTTGCATGATAATTTTCACCAAAATCACTCTTAAACTCTATATCCAACCACTAATATTGAACATCCTGAAGCGCCGTTATGAAAACTCGAGTCATCAATACTCACCATATCAAAGTATCGATACTGAAAATATTGAACCTCAAAACCATATCAAACCCAAAATTCTCAAACCAAATGTACCAGCACCATCTAAAAGACATGTCCCACTAGATGTAGAGTTTTGATGCTTAAGAATTGTAAAAAAAACAAATTCAAATGGTAAATCGCACACAACAGAAATTGAGATGCTTCCTTATTGCAAAAACGCGTTGCAAGTTCATTTAAATGCCCCATGGCTGTCTGCTTAATTTAAAATGCAATATTGCCTGATAGAAAAAAAACAATAAAATATTTACAGACATCAATGCAAACCAGTCAAAACACAAAAATGAATTCCAGAACACAAATAAGTTTTAATGAGCTAATACCAATAATACCTCACAAACATTCTAAGAGACTTATTTCATCAAAATTCCCTTTCCTTTTGTGTGTGCCCATTAAAGACCTGAGAATTCAGCAATTCTAAAGTATTACATAAAAATAATTGTAACGTTTATACCATTGAACATGCAAAGCATTATTAGAGTTCATCTGTTGATCTGTCAAATTAAGAATCCAAACAAAGACAATTACACTTGTGACTGTCACTGAATCAATTCTTTGAAATAGGTGGTTGCGTGAGGGAAGAAGAATTAGCAAATCCTAATTGCTATGAATCGAACAGGTCAAGCAAGTGATTCGAATCAACGGCTTCCAAAATCCGAATAACTTCATTTACTAATTGGATCCAGGTGTACGTCAAAGGTTTTACCTCTCCAATTTGTATGAAACAACCAGCTGTTGTCTTCAAAAACAGGGCGTGGTTTTAAATTAAAAATGTTTTTTTTAATATTGGAGTTACACTCCCCTACATAGCTCTTCTGTGCACATAAGTTTGGAGTTATCAGCACAGTTCAAAGCCAGCCTTGTGGGAAGATAACTTCCAGTTCAAATTTATAATACGCTACAGTTTTTACCGATGGGGTTTGACTGGAGTTTATATGGTTTAACCTTATCTTTCTTGGGTTCCACTAGCATGCAACTGCCTGCAACCCTGTCATCATTTAACAAATTCTTGACTACACATGCGCTGACAGTAACATCAAGCATAGATTTATACACTGCACACAAACAATTTGTTATGTTAGTACAGGTACACTTAAGGGTCTTGGCAAAATCACTCATTCCTGTCGCAGATTGCATTTATTACCAAAGCCAATACATTCATTCAAATTTACTTACCAAGGCTCAATAAAAAATACTTGTACAACTGATGCTCAACTTTCACTAATTTTCATCTTTCAAATGAAAACTTTCAGTGCACATGACTCCATTTTGCAGTTTAATTATTATGTTAAATGTTTAAATGAAAAGGCTTGAAAGGCTGACTATTGGTGTTTACAACAAACTGTAAACACACTGAAAGGAGAGAAAATTTGGATGATGGCGTTTTCCATAACTGATTGACCTTTTTTCATCTTATATTAAACAAATGTTTGTGTTTAAATCAAATAACTTTCTATAGCCATTTCTTTTTGCATTGTGTAGGCAATCCTAAGAACTTGATCAGCTAACAAACTCAATCGAATTCACTTGCTTCGAAATTCAACACAAAAGCATCTTTTTTAAACAAACAAAAGTGAGATTTTTATCTTGTTCTGACATGGGTTAGGTGATATTGAGTTTCAATGAGAAAATCATGAAAGTTGAGTTTGGCAAATGCGAAGCAAAATGTGCTCATCCCAGTGAACATTCATCCAAAAAATATGACAGCACAGAACAAAGATACCAGCCCACGTCGGATCAAGATTTTGACTTGATGAAAACCCATAGAGGAACCAGATCAGAAATAGGATAAAAAGATCAAACATTCCTGCGCGCTGTTAGAAGTTTGCTGATACGGTCTCTTTTGACATTTTTGACTTGGTAGCCTTGAGAGTCTTGTGGTCACACATGACATCCTTAATTACTGATAACTTTGAACAGTACAAGAGTAGATAATTAAGATCAATTACATGGAAACGATAATGAAATCAGTGAGGGAAAAGCTACCATAAATTTTTACTAGACCTCGGAATTCTGGCTGTCCAGTAAATTTCCTTTCATCACAGTTGTTTGAAAAACTTGAACAACAGTAGCCTTCCTAATCAATGCAATTGCATGGATGTCACATACAGCAGTCACTGTCAGACAGTTTGAGAGGGGGGGGGAAGTGGTGGTCAAATCCTAACGATACACGCCAAAAACTTTGTATTACAAAAAAATTTTGTAACACCAAGAAATACTGAAGTATAAACTGGGGTGTTGGAAATTTCAGCGGTTAGGTTTTCACTAAACATTTTGACTCATTGGGGCTATATTTGCACAAGAGCATAAAATTATCAACTATTTAAATAGATATTCAGCTTGCTTGTCAAATCATATTACATAATACTACCTTCCTAACTCAACAGTTTACAATGGCAATACTAAACAGCGCTGACATGTAATATACCCTCGAAGGAATATTTAGAGTGGATTAATTAACAATACTCTGAGAGTTTTACAAGGAATTTAATTAATTTTATGACCTGCTCAATTTTGATTGCATCAAGGTTACCAGAGGTTGTGTCAAGAGGCACTGAGGGGTCCACACTTTTTAATCAGCAGAGATTTTGGCAGTGTGTGAAAAAGAAAAGAGTTGCATTACACATAAGTATACCCGATTGCTCAAAATAAAGTGATTATCACAACTTAAGAAGATTATGTCATTCAGGAGCCAAATCAAAATTTGATTACATTTCCAATTATTATTAATTACCAGTGTTGGCTAGTGTTCTGACTGGGTGACATAAGACTAGATTTCACTGGGATTCTGTACATGACAAGTTGAGCTTTGTGACATGGCAGGAAAGACCATGGTTAGTTTTTCGACTCGAAATTATTCATAAAAGTCACCACAACAGATTGAAGTTAATTTGTTTAGGGCTCCGTGCATGCGTCTAGTGCCGCCTGACATGAGGAGTGGCTTATTATTGGGTATGAAATAGCCACTTGACTAGTCAAGTGTGATGAGAACCTATACCTGAATCACAAAATATACGTCTGCTCTCGCAATGCGCATACAAAACGCTTGAACTCTGACCCATGATTACCTGAGCGTGATAGGCTGATTGAGATATTATTTGTTTAGTTATCGTTCTGAGCACATGTTATCAACAATTCACTGTTTACAAGAGCACTGCAGACACTGGCAGGCTAATTTCAGCAATTCCTGGACTAGGATATTGAAGAACGGCTCTCAAAATTTTATTTGTTTGAGAATTTCTAGAGATTTTATTGTTCGTAAATTGTGATCGCAACGAAGTGAAAGGAACTACAGGGAGTCGACATCCACTGGAGTATTGAACAACTTATCTTGAATAAATTTCAAAGAGATAATCCGCTCAGTGGGTATTGAGCTTTATAAATACAGGCAGACTTAGCCTTGTCACATCACTATTATAACCACTCAACAAGTATATCAAGGCTATTAGAAGGCTAAGGATTGATACTCAGTTTCAACAGCTTTTGCTCCGGCTTTCAAAGCGTAACCTCTAATCATCAGAATTGGAGGGTTGCAGACAAGGAGACAAGTGTAGACAAATTTTACTGGATTACAAGATCACTTTGACAATGGGCACAAGCATCTAGACGAGACAAAACTGACTCATATTTTCAAACATGATGAGTCTGGGAGAAAGTAATAGACTTGCTATTATTATACTGTGGTTGGTGTGCGTCTCCCTAGCGCAGGAAGAGATTCAATCTACACTCGCTCCAAACTCTGGTAGGAATTGTGTTTCTATTCGGTCTCGCAACACATTTTGATGTGTTGTTTCTCCTTTATTTTGCAACAAGTGTCCTGCGTCAACAAACATGTCATTTTTAGCTGAATGCTGATTTAGTATTAGCAGATATTATTCCTGTGGGTATTAGGAGGTCTTCTGATATAATATTGGATAAAAGACATCTCCAATAATAATAAACACAGGTTTACTGCTGGCATATAATGAGTACATAACATTATTAGTTCAGAACCGCAAGTACATGTGCCGATGCTCATCCAAAGTCAGCACGTGAAATTGTGAAATGGATATCGCAATGAGAAGAAACATTCTTCAGCTCGACAATCTAATAGAGAATTTTTATAGTTTGCCTCAGAGCAAAAGCACGTCGTACCAAACTCTAACAACCCATAGAATATTTAAAGATAGTATCAGCGCACTGTATAATAGAAGCAGAAATGAGTTATTGTTCTGTATTTTCCTACGGTTCCATAAAGATGCGCTGTTTGAATAATTTCCCATGACTAGATTGCGATCAGATTATTTGGATTGACAATACTGTCATTTCTTAATATCTGAAGAGATGAGTTTCTTAGATCCCATCAGCAGGTTTTTTCGTTTGTGACAAAGAGTGATGCACTGAACATAAATCAGGGTTTGGTCCGCCACCTAAATGATCATGATGATATATCTGAACACTATTTTACACCTGTGGTAGCCTAGCCTGCTATGTAGTCTCCATCGGTTAATCCCATGGGTAGACTGAAGCTAAACACCATTATATTATGACATAAAAATATGCACCTATTTGTCGTATTTTCACAAGGACTGGTTTCCCAACAGAAGCCACAGTCCTCTTCCTCATAAGTTCATTTGCAATAAATCTGAGACTTTTGCTGTTTGTTGATTCAAGTTGTCAGACTACTAGTGTAACATTGAAATCATGACAACAAAAAAAAATAGCCACATTGTCTTTTGTTTCTTTACATTAACCTCAACCCCTCAAGCCAAGCCAAGGCTCTCTTTTTGGTTAAAAGCTCAATTGCATAATTACCTGTGTGTATATCAACTATCAGGGTTGCCTTCCACCACATTATAACCATGATTAGTTGTTTGAGGTTTCCATCCTAAAGAATTTCTTGTTCTGGCTTGAAACATGAGATCAGATATGAAGGATAATTTTTGTATGTAGCCAGACACAAATTATTTTAGAAGCCACAATTCTATTATTGGGGTTTTTTAGTGACATTCAATATCTGTGATCAAGGGAATGTTCTCAAGGATAATTGATGGTATTGGTATGGGGCTAATTATCTTATTAGATACCCACAGTTTCCAGTCTCAGTTAGTCTCATATCGCTGTCCTTTTATTGGTGCTGGTATTTTTTACATCACCTAGCTGTTCTTACGGGCATTGGCCAGCATAGGGCGGCCCCATTGTGATATTACAAGTTTGTTATTATCTCCACAATGACTTTATAAGCATGCCATCCTGACTTCATATCGAAAAAGCAGCTTGCACAAACAACTAATATTTGATATTAGGCTCTATAACTTACATGTTTACAATACAGCTGGCATATGAGGGTTTATCTTCAAACTTGAGTTTACCGAGCAAACCTAGCAGGCCTTGCTAAGCTCAACGATTTCCCAACTACTCGCTGTATTTGAGTAATGTTGGATATTTACCAAACGGTATAAGATTACAACAGGCTACAGGCAAACATTGGTACTTCACTTATAAATATATTAGAAGTTTTATAATTATTAACACCAACAGTGGTAAAAAGTCATTGGTGTAATCTAATCGATAATGAGGCGTCTATATGACATGATAAACCAATATTTTACTCTTCGTATTGTTTTGTTCAAAAAATTTGTCTATCCCGGAATTAGACTCTAGCTGTACTTACATGCGCTATCTCTCCATCAAACTACCATCCGTCCTGAACATACACTGGTTATCATGAAACGCAAAAAAATCTTTTTTTTGAAGGGAGGCCTCCTGTAAGAATTTTACCTCAGCTCTGGGAGACTCCAGAGGTCTTCAGTATCTTCAAACAATAGGTGGTTGTATCTGTTTTTGTGATCTGATGACATTATTTTGGCGAGGTTAGATTGATTATCATCTTAATTGATGGAAGTAATGGGATTAAGAAGACAAGAGATCTTTGATTATGTTATCTTTGTCATTATCTAGTAGCTTCCTCGAACCTTCAGCCATGCATACCTAATGTCTTAATCCCATCCCAAGAGATTTTTTTATAGTTTTGATCTAGGAATGTACCAAAAAGATAGTCCACTCGATTGAGCATCAACATATTTTCAATCTTTTCACTTCATAATTGTATAGTGAACTTAGAAGTACTGAATGCTTCCCAAAATCAGTGCATGAGCTCTCATCCTCAAAGATGATCTAATTATCAGTTTGAAAATCAAATTTTGAAATTCAGTACTCTGAAGTACACCTTTGTCAGAGGGAATACTCAGAATTCACAACCATTGATCATCATCAATACATGAAATGTTTACATCTGATTTTAGCGAGTGATGATGCAGACAGGGTCTTTACTATACAGCCTGTTCCTGTATCATATACAACCTCCAAACGGGCAGCTAAGCTAACGTGTGAAGCTAAAGATGCTTTTGATATTTATATAAAATGTAATTCACAGTATGTCTCAGAAGATCTCATCACCAAATCTGGCTCTACAATCAACGGCCAACGCATATTCAAGGTGAGCTTTGATCTACCACCAGATTTTCAACAATTTCCCACCAACATATCTTTTAGTTGGCCTGGGACAGACCACAGGCCTGTCCCACGCTAATTCTTGTCAAGCAGCTCAACCTTCTTACCAATCAATTTATCAGATTAAAAAACATTAAAATTTAAAATTGAGTACTTTGTAGATTGGATGGATTCCTGTATTTCAAGGTTAACCTTTTTACCACTGAATTTCAGGTTGAGACGGAAATAACAAAAGACATGGTATTCGTTATTCTGGCGAGGTATACTTGTTTCTGCATTGCAATTCTGGAGAACGGAGACAAACAAGTCAACAGTAGAGAGGGAGAATTCAAGATAGCCAGTGAGTTATTTATTATTTCATTGTTTTATTACCCAATTCAACTCTACAATGTCTCCAAATGTAGTTCGTCTATGTTTAAAGATTACAAACCTCTAAACAACAACAACAAAAGACCTCTCAATCACAAAGATGTGTTCATGTTTGACTTCAATTTTATTATCAAAATCACTCCAACTTGTGACTGGTCTATGCTTTCTTCTACAATGTTTACAAAGAGACTGCAGCGTTTTCTTTAGTAAAATGAGATGACATGAGATTACCTGTGTAGACACACAATGCTTTTTGAACCTATCAATCAAGTAACAGCACAGTCTGAAAATTTTATCAAATGGTAACCGCTCTGAGTTAGGCTAGACCCATCAAAGCCCTCAAAGAAACGATAGTATTTTATACGGCATGTGACAAAGAATGGCCAAGAATGTACAGTTACATGACTGTCAGTACAGCATTGACACCCCACATGTCGCTGATGCCTGCCATAATGGCACTAGGAGCCTGCAGTTTGAATCTGGTGCCACTCTCCACAACATTATACATGTGCTAGATGCTGGCCAAGCCTGTCTTTAATAGCCATTAATCTAATAATTTAGCCTGTTTGAATTAAGCAATTAAGTCAAGTATGGGTAGGAGTTGATAATTCTAATAACAACACAGCTATTGTTTATGATTGGGGCGATCCTGGCATGGTCTCTTTGAGCTAGGGGTGGAGGCAAAATACAACCGGTGCTTTGATGTCAGAGTTCCGACGGTTACGATCACTGGTTCATATGATAGCTGTGCCGTAACTACTCTAAAATTAAGCCACCTCTAGATTAGACGTTGAAAACAGCTCCCGGAAAATTCTAGGTTTTATGAATCTACAATAGTCAAAGAATCATACACCAGTTTTGGTGTTAATCATGTCAGTGAGTTTGAGTTAGGAATTAAGATTGGTATATGAGGCTTATTATCATGACATGGCTATTAAGACAAAATGAGATAAGACCTGCGAGATAGTGTTGCTGTCCAGTCACAGAAATGGTAAATATTGACCAAGTTAAAATTGAGAGATAGCCTAATGATGTATTTGACAATGTTATCATTTTTGTGCTCAAGCATGGCACGGCGCTTGTAATTTACTTCAGAAGTCTCATTTGTCATTCACTTGAGTTATATGCTCATAACAACCCTCTTGAGTGCACAACTGTGCTAGGGTAAATAAAACAATATTATCATCTGCATTTTTTAATATTGATAGATAGCTATTAGTCATTAATTTATGGATATCAGCCACAGCCTTTCCAACTATGCTGCCTATGAAAAATTGTTTTGATGCCGCAAATGTCAATCTGCCATGAGAAACGAGCAACAGAAATTTTTAATGGCCAGACCTGGATGCACAAATTTACTACTGTTACTCAAACAGCAGCAGAATTCTGTAACAGACACTTTTCTAGCTACCATATTGTGCTGCTGCAAGGGTCTCGGGTGACATTTTCTTGGCCACAAGCTTAATTAAATCTAACAGTGCATACTAAACTGGGAGCAGCAGGCCTGTGGATTCCAAATCAACACTCTAATAAACTACCCAAAAATTAACACTAAACAAAAATATCATGTAATAGCTGCAGTTAGTTGCTAGATTGGATGTGGTCGAATTACTGAATATCGGCAGGAATCCAGCGTGCCTTCAGCAGCCACTCATTGTGCTACTGGGTGAGCTGCTGAGATTACACAGGATCAATGCCTGCTACCTCGTATAGAATGTCAGTATGTCATGTTGGGTTTCCATAGGTTATCTGCCTACAATTACAATTTCCGACTCGACCATTGAAATCTTACTGCATCTATATAATTTCCTATAATTAATGTTTTAAATAATCTTATGTCAACCAGCGAGTGTTATTACAAGCGCCGGTGAACGAGAACACCAAAAAAGATTTGAGAATTTATCAAATCCAATAAAAATGTACTGATTTGATTTGGCTAAATCGAAGCACTTTGCATAGAGGAATTATGTGCATAAATTAGGAGCCATGTAACTTAAGACTTGTTTGCCATGCGATTACAAAGGCTAAGCTGGTGATCCCACAATACCTCTACTTCATATCACAGAGCAAAATCCTCTGAATGCACAAAAAACCAGCCCGCAGATGTTTAGGATCGAAGATTTCAATGTGATTAGTGAGTGTATTGCACATACATAGTTGGTTTTCTCTTATAAATCTCAGACGCTCTGACGCAACCTCCGCGTACCATGATATCAAACACTGACCAGTCTCCTGATTTGGGAGGAGAAATAATTGATATGCTGAGTTGAGGGTGATTCCATTACTATGGTACATGACACTTTACTTTCTTCAACCAAAGTCATCAATCTAGTTGTTTGAGTCGTAGAAGTACTCTATAGGGACTAATATTCCCATCATCTGGCTTGATGTTGGGTGCTTGAGAATGTATACCTGGTCATTTGCCTGGATTGTACCCATCAATTATTACCATTCAATTCAGACTGTAATTATAGACAACTTATAGGATTACTCTGCTGATAGTATCTGATGATGGTGGTGTTGTGTCGGTGGATATGAAAGAGTAGTAACGACCAAACTGCAGAATTACACCACTGCAGTGCAGCGGTTTATACCCTGAAGCGTGTCATAAGACACTGGCTCAATCAACCCCTCAAGGATTAGGGATCATGGATCCACATCGATGAAAACTAATTTTTTTATTCCATGACAAATTTTTTTGATTGAGCAGGGTAATCAAAGAGTTGACTTGGAGAAGAAAGAGTGTTTTAGAGAATTATGGCGGGCTAGATTACATAATTTATTATGTTTACCGATAGGTTTATTATGAACAATGTACACAAACTGACATGATGCTAAACATTTTGTGTGTATTACGAGCTGACCAAGTCTGCCGAAAATCGATGCAAAATCCCATCCTTGATCAACAGTCCACGTTCAGCGGCCTGTCAGTTCACACTAGACAGAATGGCGGATACGCTGAATGTGCGAGACGGCTGATATCAGGGATACTCCCCAAAAATAAACCACCTTACCCAATACCGATCGATTCAACAGAATCTTAATGATCAGTATGTCTGCTCAATAATGATAGTAATAAAATCAGATTGCCTGAATGACAATACATGCAGAGCGCCTCAATTTAAGTCATGCTAGCAGATCAGAAGTCATTAATCGGAAATTTGTTGTTACCCATTCATATCCTTTCCATAATAATACAGCTTGAGGTATGAGCGCCAGCATGGGTTTTATTAGTGGTTTGATGGGACTTGAGCGAACAGTTGGAACTTGTATCGAGATGCAGTAATCGGTTGGTTCATTGCTATAACTACTACGTGTAAGCACTAATCTGGTCCGGTCTTACATCACAAAATCTCACGTCTCACTGTTTGCCTCTTATCTAGAACCGTGTAACATGCAGGAGTAATCATAGATTTATACCTCGCATTATGCCTTTAGCAGAGAACATTTACCAATGTTTCACCATAATTATCTTGTTTATTATGTCATTGAAGGCAGGTTTTAGCTCCAGACAAAAGAAGTATGGCCACAATGTTTCAAAAACTGGCTCCTGTTGTCTGCTATTCTGCCGTCAGCAGGAATGTGCCATAGTCTCAAAATTTCGCCATTCCTTTCTCAGGCTGTCCCACATATTGTTTCGTCATCCAGCAGTTTAAAAACCTCTCATTTTTACACCTCCTTACTTTTCACAATATATTTGTTCAACACAGCATTTTCATTCATTGTATTTATCGCTATTATGTTTTTAGGACTGTCGAAGGTTTTTCCCCAGTCACCTATTGAAGTATCCCAGAAGGCAATGGAAGATGCCATCATGATCTGTAGACCTCCAGAGGGTTCACCAGCTGCTACAGTGAGTTTTAAAATCCTTCAAGAACAGTTTCACCAGCATTGGTGCATAGATCTTCACTTTAATACAGCCGTCCACTTTGTTTATGGATATGCATCACCCATCTGCTCTTATCTTTGATGGCTCATTAAACTTTTTAATGATTCATGATCAAAACTGATTTTAAATTTCAGAGTATCACAACAGTAATTATGATAATTATCTGCTTTGCTTGTGTAAATTCCACCTTGTCTCTGTGAGATGCATCTGCTATTTCATAAACTTGATTGGCAGGTACTTCCTCCCCAGCCAAAGTGCAGACAACTCACGCCTACCAGAGTTGAATGGTCGCTTTAATCTTTAACTGAATTATCTTATTCAGATCTCATGGCAGAAGAATGGTGAGAATATCGATGACAACATGCCAAAGTACCTGATAACCAGCGAGGGATCGTTAGTTGTCAGAGAAGTGACCAGTGCTGATGAGGGTAACTACACATGTGTCGCCAAAAACAATTTCTTCACTCGCGTGACACAGCCAGCCAAGCTCTATGTATACAGTGAGTAGCAAAATAGTGAAAGTGCAATTCTGAGAGCTTTGTGATGCTGGACACTAATATAGGAAGGAGATAATATCAGGACACTTTCACATGTTATTGGATGAGCGGAAACACTGAATAACACAATAATTTTAAGACTTGTATGATTTTAAGCGACTGAGATATCACTGATAGCAAACTGAACAGAAAAGTGTCATATCCCTTGTACTCATCACATGTCACGTTGGTAATAAAAATACTTTTGTTTGTTCAGAATCAGCCATAGAAAACATTTGTAACATACCAGCCTTGGTTCTCATCATACAAAAAAACTGAGAGCTTATTTACTGACATAGCAATTCAACCAGGAAATTGTGCACCAATTTAGTTCAGAATGTTGGAAAAAAATTATCCTAGCCCCAACCTGTCTCCAGAGCATTACCAGTAGAAAAATAAGTAGGAGTCTTGAATCTCAAGTTTAATCTTATGTGGAAAAGTATATAGAGGGTAATTTTTAGAATGGTTATATTCGAATGTAATTGGCCTCATGAGTCTGTGTACTTATAAATGATTAACCTAGGATGTTCCATATCATCATACAAGCCTTACACAGAGCGCAGTAAGGCTTTTTTTTATAGTTGTTCACAGGTGGCTCATTATAGGGTGCTAATAACAATGCTAACTATTTTTTTGTATCTTAATCAATGAATTGCACTGATTGTATCGACTACTCCTGAGAAAATAGCTTGTTATCTTGGATAATTATTTTACATCATTTGCCCTTTGAGTATTACAATACATCAGATCGGAATTGTATATCTACAGATGCATCCTAGAATTTTGAGCTACCCTCATCAATGGCGTATGCTACACTGATATCTGTAACGTTTACTAAGCCAGTGTGGAATCTCGTTGTAGCGAATGGAGGATGGTCATCGTGGGGTGAATGGGACGAGTGCGACACGACATGTGGTAATGGCAATCAGCGTAGATGGAGGGTATGCGACAGTCCACCGCCCAGCGGACGAGACGGTCGTATATGTGAAGGGGCTGCTAGTCAGAAGAGTCCCTGTACTGTACAATGTAGCCCAGGTTAGATTATTAGCATCAAAGTATTGTCTCAATCCAATCACAACAAAAGTAAAACCTTACCAACATCTGCTCTATTTAGCTTCCCAGTAGCTATTGGGTTCTTAGTGTCATGAATCGCTGTTGATAACCTTATTCAAGCCAAACAGCGCTTTTTTATCAAAATCTGACATCCACTTGTTTATAGTGATAGATAATAAGATTCAGCGCTTAATGAGTATTTTAGAAAAGCAGTAGAATACCACTGCGGCTTAAGATAACTTGATCTCATCGGATGAATTTAAAACCTGGGTGCTAGTATTTGACACTGATGGGTGTGCATAAAAACAGCTCACATTTACTTTACAAGATTCATGCTTGCTAGGCATGTAGTTTTATCAATTAATTTTGGAAAATCTTAAGATATTCCTCCGTAACGAAAGTTTCTTTGGTCTACATCTAGGATCGACAACTGTTGCAACTTTTCGTGATGGTACGTAAAATGGTTTTCAGCCAAATCAGCGCTTCTTATTGCCGTTCTATTGGTTTGAATTTCAAACATAAAACTGTCAGCTATATGACAAGTTAATCTTTAAAAAATCTTAATTCAGAAAGAAAACATTGGCCTATTGACAGGGGTCGGTATTGCTTGATGCTAGTTATTGAAATAAAGTTTGACGTGAAAGCTAATTATGATAGTGAGTGTGAGACAATTCCCGAGCTATAATCTAAATTTCACATAATGTTATATCATTTTATAATTTCCGGCTCTATAAAACGTTCTCTAACAGTTTGAAGCTGCCTGGTATAGCATGTACTGGTACTCAGCGTACACATCACACTCTATGGAAGTTTTTCACTGACATAAAGCTGATATCGTGATACGCCTTATAAGCTCTTACTCAAAGCAGACAATCTGTTTGCGGATGTGATTTACCTTTGATAAACTTGTGTTTGGATTTGTTTTTTGAGTACAATACTTGTATTGGATTTACATTTTTAAGTGCCTTCAACACTAACTATATTTACTTATCGGATGATGGCATATACACAAGAACACAGCCATGCCAGGCCCTTGAACATCTCTGATCTAATGGCTGATAATGCTATCCCTCTCCTCTCATACAATCTTCCATTGATATTTTAGTTGATGGCCAATGGTCAAGTTGGGGTTCATGGGAAGCTTGTAATCCAATTACATGTCAGAAAGTGAAAAGGAGAAGCTGCAACAACCCGCCCCCATCTGGAAGTGGACGAACTTGTGCAGGATCAGACTTCGAGGCAGCAAATTGTACTGAATGCAATTTGACAGGTAAATACATACTTTTAATTGTATTTTTAGTTATTAATGTTGGTTATGTCATAATAATCACTTACGTTGGTGGTCTGACTATCGTTAACGCAGGCATGCTAACTGATCGTTTTTGTCACAAAATGCCTTCTTTGGCCCTCTAGGACCTGACTGTCTTTTATCACATCACACCATTTTTGAAAGGTTGCTGGGAGTAGATTTTTGCACCGTAAGTTTAGATAGAGAATTTTATGTTTGTATTTGTAGGAAACGGCTCGAACGGTCCTCTTTCAGGGAATCCAGGTAGGTTTATACAATCTCATTA
>ERZ1740056.13-NODE-13-length-16672-cov-8.589216_pt1 | contig 16672 bp, 13 predicted proteins | sample MGYA00581746_ERZ1740056 | MGnify/ENA primary metagenome ERZ1740056 (study PRJEB43018, sample SAMN04849745) | marine metagenome | isolation source: floating plastic debris | place: Pacific Ocean | collected 2008-09-01 | study: EMG produced TPA metagenomics assembly...
TCTCGTTCCCACTTCGCAACTCCCATGATGGTATTATATAGAAAATGAGCGAACGCTTTGGGAACGAAATGGCCTAATTGAAACACCAACTTTGCAAGGAATTATTGCGAAGTGATTGCGACAAAAGGCCTAAAATTCCTCGCAACTTTCTAATTGAAAGACCCCCATGGGTACAAATATATAATCAATTTTTTTAGGCAATATGAAAAATAAGCAGGGTGTTATCCTCTCCATAAGCTAAAGCAGACAATTCACAATATCTACTATTAAAATTGTGAGTTGTGCACTCATGTCATTCAGTCTTTTGTCAAAGGAGATCATAAACAGTGTTGCCTACAACCTGCTTGGGGAAAAAAAATTGTTATTAGTGAGATCAAAGAAAAAATATTGGATAATCTTTGGTGAGATAGAGTGAGTCAACACAAGAATTTCTTTCTTCTTTATTCTCAGCAACTCATTTTAGCCATATTGACTCTGTTTATGACTGAATGATGGATTCAGCAAAATTTGGAGAATTTCACCAGCAAATTAAAAGAAACCAGGATGAACTCACTAGCTACTTGAAAGAGCTGGACTCATGGAAAGAGGAGATTTCTAAAAAGGACTCGAAGTTGAATGCTGGTGGTGGTGAAGATTCTAAATCCAAAGGCTCTCACTCTGGAAATGTAAGTTGGTTGTTCTGTTGCACATCTTTACAGCAGAGAGATTTCTTGTTTGACATGATTGAACAGCACTTACTTCTTGTAGCAGCAATGCAGATACTTGGACTAACCTATCTAACACTTTTATAGGTGACTTGGATGATGCTGTGTTGTCTGTGTGTTTCAGTCAGATGCACAGCATCCTAGCCTCAGCCTATAAGTAAAGGCTAGACAAATGCACAATAAATTGCAGGCAACATCATTCCATTACTGTGGGCTAATGCATCATACAAACATTCACACATGGTTCATCCTAAGCTTGAACGATGATTGAACAAGCTCGGAAAGGCTTGTATTGTGCATACTGCAGTTGTACCCCTGAAAAGCTGACACTTGAGGTCACTGGTAGTGGTAAATTGAGATTTGGATTTGATATGTGAGTAAGTGTCCGTTCTATTTTTACACTAGAATCTGCCACCTGTGCGGAATAGCCTTCACAGAAAGAGAAAAGTCAAGAGAAGGAAAGGTGGCGATGCTCTGAATAAGAAACCAGAAAGGATACCAGGACATGATTTCCGAGCCTGGGACAAGTTTGATGTGGTAAGCTTCTGATGGTAATTTCTGTAATACATTGCCGGTACATGTATTCACTCTTTGGCTACAAATCATGGACTGCTATGGCTATATTTCCAGATTCCATTCAATACACACATCCATCAAGGAGTTAACTCCTAGTTGTCATAATCAGATTTTGAGATGGGGTTGTATTCGATGTTATCAAACTTTGATATCATCCGACACCAAATGCCCATATGGTTACTGACCATCATGCGTTATTTAGATGCCATTCCATAATTAGGCCGAAGGGTGGGCGCATTTCTCAAAGCTCGCACTTGACGCGTTTTCCCTCCATCCAATTTAGGGTACGCTCAAAGAAAATCTGGGGCCCTTATGAAACAACTTGATATGCTGTATTTTGTATGAAACTTCGCTAAAAACATCATGTTAGATTGGTTTGAATACCTGATGAAATCATGCATTTTTGTTGGAAAAATTAATTTTAGTAGGTGCGAAATGTGGTCTCGCAACCACTGCGACCTAGGATGGCCCCTGTAGGCTATATTCAACCAAGCCATGGCGGCCCCTCCCTAAAAAGCTTTCCCACTATCAAGCACAGGCAATATTGAGTGCTTAGACGTTTGTGTATCAATATTAATAGCATATCAAGTTTGCTCCAGTTTATTTCTCAAGTTTGACATGTATTGACAGGATAAAGCATTGGAGGAAGTGGAGAATAGACAATCATCCAGTTATGAAGAAAGCACAGACGAGGAATGGGAGGAAGAAAGGATGAAGCAGCAAGCCATATTCGAAAAAGACCTGGTATGAGATCATAATTTTCCATCACTGTCCTGTCATTCGAGCAATCTTATGATATCGCTAATTTCCATATGTACACACAACTAAGAACAACAGGTTAGGTGAGGTTGATCAGATCATTGATGATGAAATTATTGAGTGGATTGGAATATACTGTAACAGTGATGTAATAACGTGTTTTGTTGTTGCTTGTAGGGAAACGATTTTTTCAAGAAACAGAAATTTGATGAAGCTATTGAATGCTACACAAAAGGAATCAACTGTGACCCCACCAATGCTGCTCTGTATGCCAACAGAGCTATGGCTCTAATGAAACAAGAAAAGTAAGTTACGTATGCGCAATGATAATTTATTATGTTGGTTTATTAGATTGCCAATGTTGATTTGAGGAATGCTGCATTGAATTGTGGGTGTATTGCGCGCCAGAGTTGTGCTTCAAACCAAGTAGTAAGAATTTAACCAGGTCGGTGAATGGTGATTACCAAAATATGAAGATAGATTGGAGTCAAATCAAAGTTTCTCCTCCTTTCGTTGAAGGTACGGTGCTGTTGAACAAGATTGCACAGATGCCATAGCCTTGGATCCCACATACATCAAGGCTTATATGCGGAGAGGTACAGCCAGACGTAAACTAGACAAAAAGAAAGAAGCTCTCGCTGATTTTAGGCAGATTTTGAAGCTAGATCCAGATGACAAGATGGCACAAAGAGAGACTGCAGCATTGGAACAGGTAGATATTATGATAAAAACAAGGATGAAATATATAGGATTTGCTATCTCTACTGGTGATGAGACAAAACTCTAGAAACAAGGGGATGAAAAAGTGCTTACAACTGATTTAGTATTGTGTTAGTGTATTTTTCTGACATACATGTACTTATAAATAGTGATGACATGATTCTATTGTTATTGTGTTTCATGTTTAATACTACTCAAACGTTTTTATACCAGACGTGTTTTTATTACTGTTCTAGGACTTACGAATTTCAGCTGAAGGAATTGTATTGCCAATAAAGAAATCGTTGAAGGAGCGCTCCAAGGTATGCATTACCAAAGAAAATGTACAACCTAAGTTGCAGTTGCAACCTTAGTTTTATTATAAGCACAAATCTGAGTTCTTGCCGTCTTCAAAATTTCCTGTTCTCACAATATAAATGAGACCCGCTATCTGTCATGTTATTTTTTTACTATGAAATCATGTCTTCATTTTTGATTAGATATACTTTTTTTTAATTTTGGTATATTTAGAAACCACTGGTGAGAATCGAAATACAGGAGATTGATCATGATGAGGTGCAGACAAAGCTCAACGAGGCTGTAGCAAAAACTACTGCTACTCAGAGTGCGGAGAAGAAAAGAATTATTGCTCAAGACAATGAAATGTTCAATCAGTTCATGACATCTAAAGGTGGAGGGGATGCTGGTTCTAGTAAAAGTATAACATCAGATCAGCCAAAGCAAAACGGCAGCACCAAAGAAATCAGCAGTCAAAACAGTCAAAAAATAGTGGAGCAAACACCCCAAAACACTGCACAATCATTCCTGTCCCCATCAGATATAGGTAAATCAAAGCAACAGGTGCCACAATCTCAGAAGAACGTGGTAACTAAAACTATAGCTTCACCATCTGACATTGGAAAACTAGACCTATCATCAGTTACAGCTGGAGCTAAGGGTTCTTCTCCTCAGCAGTCACCGCGGACAAGCCCCAGGGCACCTGTTAACTCATATCAGTTTCAGAGAGACTGGAAGACTGTCAAAGGCGACCTTGATCAAGTCTACGAATATCTAAAGGTACGCAGTATTCGCTCAAATTCTTAGAAAATTGTCACTTTTCTTAGAATTTGTCCAAGATAAATCAGTCATACATTTTATTGACTTGAACAACAAACCGAACTCTGTCAATGGATCTATCCAGACAACAAACATTGTACACATTAAATATCTATGGTCAGTTGTAGGGTACAGGGTATCAACAATGATGAATAAATGTAGGGCTTCCACATTTGCATAAAACGCTCGAGAAATGCCATAGTAAGTTTGTAATGATCTGCTATTTCAGTGAAACATTCTCCGGTGAATTTATTTGCTGCCCATCTCCGTACATGACCTCCTCAGGGTTAAAAACAGCAAATATCAAGAGCTTCAAAACATTTCTCACTTCTTTGTGTGTTATCATTTAGGAAATTTATTTTGCAGCAAATCCCTCCCACAGATTACAGTAAGATGATTGGTGAATTTCTAGAAGCTGATGTGATGAATATACTGCTCAAAGTCTTTCGAGACAAATTTCTGAGGTAAAATCACAATTGTATATTATCAGTCATGATGTGGTAAGAATGTATGAAGATACAATTTTGCTCTGGTAAAGTGCCTGACCTACTGTAATTCTCAAAATCACGCAGTTGACTCAGTATGAAATTAACCTGCTTCTGCTAGAATGCCTGACTATGGCCCAACGGGTGAGGGTGAGAAAAAACGGTATGCTATGCTATCAATGGTGAAAATTATTTTTCATGGTCTGTCCTGTCTGTACTATTGGCAATGCTGCAAACCAAATTCTTTAAAGTTATGTAGTCTAATATGGCCATGATTAGAGGGTGTACATCTGATTTGGCATTCATGTTTGTTTCAGAGATGGGATAAATGTCACAGAACATCTGATAAATCTAGGAAAGGTGAAGAGATTCTCTATGATTGTCATGTTCATGTCGGCAAAGGAGAAATCAGGTGAGTTTCCTCTGCCTTGGTTCTCTGGTTAAACCCACATCATTATTATTCATGTTTTGTAAGGATTATACGCAGTGTTCTAATAAGTCACTCTCTAATTTTTGCATTAGGTCTAAATGAAACTGTGGCATAAATTCACTCACATACCCTGTACCATTTATTAAAGACTTAACGTCTCAATGAATATTTATACACATATTCACAAAACATTGTTTGCTGTAACATACATCTTTTGCAATACCATCACCGTCCCTTCCTGGTTGTAACCTAATTCATGTCTGATTGCAGTTTTGAAGGAGATTACGGAAACACTGGCTAAATTGGAAGACGCAGACCAGGAGAAAATATGCACCGTAAGAAAGTTATATGAATTATAAAACACTATAGAACAGGACAGATATAACATGGATTGTCTAAGCTAAACACCTGAGCTGACTTGACCGATACACGGATTACACTGAGAACTGTGACTAGAAACAAGAGATTGTTTACAACTGTGACTAAAATTGGTTGTCCTCAACATTTCAATGAGTGTTTTTAAAACCAAGTCTAAATATAGCAATGTTATTATTACATTTCCATGACCTCCTGCATGTGTATACACTGATATAAGCATGACCTCACCGTCTACTGGACTTTGTTGGTGTCACCACCTGCGCCATTGGCTTCAGTTGAATCGGACAGCTTTGATACTTTAGCTCCTGTGACAGCATCATCTTCATCAGGCTTGTAGTCATCGATAAGGACTATCTGCTCAAAGGTTGTCAGCCTCGGGTGATCATCTGTGTCACTGCTGACGTCTCCACCATCTCTGACTAGAATACCTGTAGCCATTCCTGCTGCTTTAGCCGCATCAGCCTCTGTAAGAGCAACCATGATATAATAACAACAATGGTAAATAAATATTGACCATGCTTCTTATGCTCCTGTAAGAAGATTAGGCATGTTGAATTAACGCCGTTATCAAGCATGGAGCAAAAAAAAATTTTGGAAACCTCTTACAAGGGGCTCAACCTCTCAAAGCCTCTTACAATACTTGATTTTCACCTATTCATACCTATCAACCAATAAAACAGTTATGTGCCAAGAGGTACCAACTCTCTGAAAACAAGCTTTAACTTTGAAAAATTCACTCTGCTCAATGAGATTTAAACCTGGGCCCTCTGCGTTAGGACTGCGACCACCTTCCATCCGAGCTTTATGGGCTGAGCTGTCACAATAGCTTTTTGCTAATTAATATAAGCCCAGTAATATAAACAACCTTTTATGTACAAACTATTATTGTCCTACGCACCAACCTAGTAAAACCAATGTTTCCGCGTACATCTCCACCCCAAATTATTCAACATAATAATCTTCTTACATTGTAACATCGTCTGACCAATCTTGGACATTTTTTCGGTATCAGATTCGACTTGACATTTCAGTTGACATCTATGTATTTTCATGATGGGGAGTGAAGAACATAAAATTGCTAAGCTTAGCTTACCCTCCTTGATATCTGTGAGGAAAAGTATTTGCTTTGGGTCAACATTTATGTGGTCAGCAATCTTGGTATAGCTTGATGATTCACGCTTTCCTCCTGTATTTGTGTCGAAGTAGTCTGTCAAGTACTATAAAACAGACACAATGAACAGAATTTGTTTCATCTCGAAACGCGATTTCATGGTATAATTTGCCTAGCATTGTCATTGCAATGAGATATAATAAACTCATTGGTCATTGCCAGGAAGGTCTATGAGTCGTCTGTCAATACTCAATGAGGATGCAACTCCTGTTTAATTTACCTTGTATCATTTACCGTACACCATTTGTCTCATTGATATTTCCAAATTGCGGGTACAAATAGGATTTTCCCTATCAGAGTGTTTATTGCTGATATTATTGCCTCGATGATCTAATGATGAACTTTTGAATACACACAGGTAGTTATACACATCAGTTCCTACCAAAGGGGATCAAAAACATAATTGCATTGTGTCAGCATTCTTACTTTTGTGAGATCTCCGGATACAGAATAAGAGAAAAGCAGCTTCTGAGCAGCGACACTGCCTGAGGAGTAAATACAAATCGTCTTCCCAGCAGTTGTCCATCTCTTGAAACACTCCTTTACATCGGCATAAACACTGCATATAACAAAGTATAACATATCATCCCAACAACAGATGTTATTTATTATTTACAGTCCAAACTGACCCAAAAGTGAAAACCAAAACGATTATTGTTGAGTGACATGGGGGAAAATCTATAACGGTACCTCGTACTTTATGCGTACTACTGCAGATCATAAGTCCTTTCGTAGTTCAATTCTGTTTAGAATAATGAATTACTTCAGTAACCCTTTTGAGGTATTATTCACTTGGTCAAACATTAAGATGAACCAGAGGACTGCAAAGCACTGCATAAAACTTGTCCGGAAGTTATGAATATTGCACTTACTGGCCCTTAACCTCTCCTGTCTCATAAGCTGATTTCCACATGTGACCTTGTAGCTGCTTCAATGCTGTGGTTTTACGATCAGAACTCATCTGCCAGTTAACATTAGCAACTGTGGTGCTTATGACTTTCTCCTTGTCAAACCCTGAAGCTGCAATCTCCACCACTCCTTCCACACTGGATTTCTTATCTAGCTCAACCTGGACAGGTTGAATGGAAATTTTCAGGCTATATGACAACAACAATTTTTTGTATTATTCAAAAGTTCAGAATTAGAGGAATGTCACTAAGGGACCACGAGCACAGGATCTGCTAAAATCACAAAAGCAGCAAGTGTTTTTAGATTAGTTGGGTAATGGTAATGGGTGATCTAAGGGGTCATCCTCTCTTTTTAGACATTTGCAAACTAATTCCAACTCACACAGAAATTCTACATTACTCAGTCAAATGGCAAGCTGATACAGCTACACCTTAGTTAAAGAAAAAATACCAATGTAACTTTGAGCTCCCAGATTATAAGCTTTTGAAGGAATTTAAATTTTTTTTGATATTTCATAATTTCAAAGTTCATTTACCTGATCACGAAGGGCAGTTATATCCTGCTGTGTCTCTTCATCATCGTAATGAGATTCAAGGTAAGACTTGACGTTTTTGGTAACATATGGGAAAAGTTCATCCTACAATATTAAAACAATGTATTTAAGACAGATATCTGATCAAAGAAAAGATAGCAAAGTAAATGTTCAGATCGGATTGGTTTTCACATTTGATATCGCATTAATTGTTTTGTTGAAAAGAACTGATTTCTGGCTTTTCATTAGTATTGGAGCTGGCCCCGATTTCGAACATTCTCTCCATTCAGTCAGGCAATAAAATCTTGCATGAAGACAATCAAATTGTGCATGAAACAAGCCCACGTAGTAATTGAGTAAGATTAGCTGCGATCGTGGCCACTCAGTTATCACTGCCATTTTGTAGGTCTTCTGCCTTGATTTAGGACATGCCGCCTTTATCAGCTGGCAACAACAACAGGGGTTCATATAAATAATCTAGACTGACCTGGATCAGTCTGTTCTGGCAATCGGTCGCACTGCCACGCCGCTGACTGACCAACTGGTTGGAAGCGTGGCAGTTTAGCTAATTGTCAGAACACTGAACAGCTCATCTAGGTCAGTCTACAGAATGCCAGTCTCTTCATTCTCCACACCTGCTCAGGGCTGTTTCCAGGACTAATTGACCACTCTGGGAGGGCTTTCGGGCAGAACCCATAAACTCCTATACGACACAAATAAAGTCGGGATCAGAAAACCTAGGGGCAGATCTCATTCTTAAGCATTTTTTGGGGGCTCAACGCTTCACCGCTCCTGCGCACCTGCTTGAGACAGCCCAGCGGTTTTCGATGATAGCTACTACCTGTACTTATATTAGACATATGTAGTGATAAGCTGCATGGGTTTACATCCTGTATGTATTGCCCAAGTCCAGCTTCCCTCACCCATACACATAAAAAAGTATGTTTTATCTCATACTGGAGTTGGAAATTTAACTTTTTTTATCTGCTACCCTATCTTACCTTCACAAAGCTGATTGAAGTAGTTGTCCCCTCAATATCAAGAAGAATTACAGATGCACTGGTTTGGAATTTCACAGTTTCATCAGGTAAGGCTTTCCTTTTAAGACTCATCTTTGTTACTCTGACAGAATCACTGGGCTAAAGAGCTAAGGTAGCTTGGAAAGTATGAGGAGAGGATGGAACAGTATTAAATGCACGGATCAAAACTGAGAACAGAAGAATTTTTTTCTGATATCACATTGACACTGAAGTCTTAATAATTGATTCACTACAATAGCCTTTAATTCTAAGAATTTTAGCCTTCTATATGGGAGTCATCAGATAGCACCCCAAAATTGTTCTACATTTGAATGACCTCACATCAACCTTGAAAATATTGTCAAAAAAAGAAGGAAAATAAAAAAAGGAAAGATTTACCCTGAGATTTACTTTAGGGAGGAAAAACTGAATAGTGATTAAAAAAAGGATTTGAAAACTAAAAACAGAAAGAGATAAATAAGGAGTAGTGAGTTGAATTTTGTTCCTTAGCTTTTAGAAGTGGCATACATTTATTTTAAGTTTTAGTTTAAAAAAGACAATTGCTGCTGCCAGTGGAGTGAGTTTTGTTTTTTGTGTTTATATATGCAACTCAACCCACTACAAGATTAGTTTGTACAACCAACTTCTAGGTAATAAGATACAACCAAATCACAAACAAGATAGGGTGTGTGGTGTGCACTGCAGGGATGCCTGCTGAGTGCAGTCTTTCCTGAGCCTAGCTATGTGGTGCAGGTAGCTACTAACTGTACTACAAGCATATTATTTCTTTTGTTCAAGTTCAGTATCTTGTATACCTAGGAGTAAAACTAGTTTGTACTTAAGCCTAGCCTGTACACAAAATTCTGTAATCCTGCAGTAGGTAGTTAATCCTGTAAAGTATAATCATAATGATCCCACAGTTTCATTGCAATAAGTTCTAGGGTAGTATAGTAATTAGAGAGAGCTTGTCTACTGTTCTGTTCCCAACTTTAGTAACTTTGTTGTTGTTGACAGACTTGCCAACCTCCAAAAGCCCAAAATGAGTGTAGCACACCTCAAAATGAGTGAGAAAATGAGTGTAAAGGCGATATGTTGGTTATACCATGGACATTTAACTTTTTCACATCATTCTCAGGCTTTCCAAGCCCATGGGGATATTTTGATAATGAATATCAAGTAAATAATTGACATTTAAGGCACTGAAAATGTGAAAAATATGAGTTTGGAGTGGCAAAAAATGCCTAAAATGTGTGTAGATACTCATTTCGCGGGTAGGTTGGCAAGTATGTTGTTGATGATCCTTGATAAGATCAATGAAATACCCCTCCCTATTTTATTGATAAGATGATGCTTGATAGCAAGAAAAGTTCCAAGACAATCATGTCAAACTTGAGGTGGCCTGAGGTGGTACAAAATATCATTGTGTGCCTGAACTACCCTGGATTGATGCTCATCTATTCTTGGAGTGTACTCCCTGATCTATGAGCCTGACGCCACAGTATACTAGATCAAGTTAGATTCCTTTTGCACACGTACGGCGCCGCTGTTCTTTGATAGCAACGCCAAGTGCATGCTTAAGGGATCAAACTTTATCAGACAGTATACAACCTCCCAGTGCAACGGAATAATTCAGTTTTATTTTCTACTTTATTGCAACTTCTATGTCCAGAGTTGCAAAAGAGTCCTAGAGATGAGTGAAAAGAAAGAACAATCAGATGAGTTATTGTATGAAAAGGGTAAGTTGCTAACCTCATACTTCCCCTCCCATTACCCCTCCAAAAAAACTTGGGTGTGAAAGACTTAGAATTACATGTTTATATGATGATCCTATTTGCCCAATAAAAGCCAAGAAGTCCCGTAATAGTCATTTGTCATGCGCTGTCATTTCTAGCAGCTGTGTTGCACATTGGATTGACTAACTATTAATAGGATATTGCAATCCGACTATATAGTAAAACCTTCACTTATTATGTTAAGAAGATTCGGTTTTCTAGCCTACACTGGCTAGGCTGTGCCTTTCAGCATCCAATTGACAGCCTATAAGCCTAGGCTAAGCACCCTCAGTCTCAACTGGACTAAGTTATATGACCTGACTGTTGTATGTTGCAATATGTTACGGCACAGTATTCAAAGATTGTTAGATTGAGTATGTTACTATTATTCTGTGAATAAGAAGCTTCTTTCGCAGAGAGGTGGTATAGTCACACAGCAGCTTTGGCAATCGGAGTATTTTTCATCGTTGTTGGTGTTCCAGTGTGGTGGCAAACAACTACAGTATACAGAGCAGAGCTGCCATACCATCAGATAAAGGAAGCTTTCAGAACTACTGTGAGTTAAACATAATCTTGAATTAGAAGTCAGTGGGATTTTAATATATGTTAAAGAAATAACAACTCAACAGCATCTGTAATGAAGCTCGGATTAAAAAGCATGCTGAAGATTTGAATAAATTAGGTGCTGACCAAACTTGAAATAGCGTTTGATCGCTTTGAAGTTCCATAGAGAGGGAAAGAGATTGTCTGAATCATGTAATATTCTAAATCTGTATGGCAGCTCTGAGGGTCCATCAAATCTGCGGGCATGAGAAACTCTCTGGATCACCATACTTGAGGTATTCTTGGTTACCCTGAAAAGGACACCCACCTTGATAAAAGTTATCATATCTCTATGGCTATAATCTTATTCATTGCTGTATTGTTTTATAGCCCTCATTAAGGATCGATGTTGAGGTTGTGCTGGACCTGAAAGAGCTTGATTCAGTGAAAATGTCTCAGCTTGGTGAATTACTGCAGGAGAGCTTTGCAGGTTTGTGTAATGTAGTTACAGGATCACACTGTGATGACCAAATCCCTAAAAAGATTGTTAAATATGTGAGAAACAGATGTCATGTCCATATCAATGTTATCTTCAGCTCTCATATCTTAGCTGTCTGTAAAACTATTTATTTTGATCACATATCTTAGCGGTCAAGATTAATTATAGTGATGTACAACATTCCCGAATTTTTCAGCCTGCAACTGCCACATACTGATTGTTACTACACACAGATATCAACCTTGAATAGGAGACATAGTTGATATCGCACGAGTCGCTTTTAAACTCATATTTTTGGTAGTTGTGCTCCCGCGTAGAAAGGGGGCTTAAATCCTAGTAAATTATCTCAAAATACATCAATCATGTCTGAAATCCAAGTATTTGTTAATAAAAATTTTCCGGAAATCCATCCTAATCACTTTTTGATCCCTCGAATCCAATTTATTTGAATAAAATCCGAGTGGTTGAGAACCCTGTTACACCACAGCTCATTTTTCGTCTTTATTCAAAGCCGATCTGTTTTACAGCTCTCTCATTGTCAACAGATTACATCTACATTAAATATCGAGGCTCACTAAGGCTCGCTAATGATGAAGAATTTGAGAAACTACAGAAAGTGTCTCAGCCTTCAGGTAGGAGGATTGAATCATGTTGGTAGTGCATGGTGTGGGAATTTCCCATGTATTAGATGTACAGGAAATATGTATTAGAGGTCTTGGCCTTGACAGCAAAATAATACTATACTTGAATACTTTGTGAATCACTACTTATCAAATGTCAGTTCGAACTCCTATCTTCCAGAAACAAATCATATCTGGGTCGAATACCTTCTCTATCAATCATTGATTTGAAGATTAAAATGTGATATCTAAAGAAAATCTATCCACATGTATTACCTTTTACAGATCTAGAGGGAATGTTTTATAATTCAAACAATGGTTACACCATATACCTGACTAAGCCTGCCAAAGATATAAAAATGCCATATATAAACAACAACAGACAAATATTCATGAGTTTGCCATCTGGTGAGTGAACGGTAGTCTTCAAACATGAAGCATGTATTGTGAAATTGTATATTATGCCGACCCATATTCATCATCAGCAAAGTAATTAAAGTTGTATGTACAGTTTCGTTTGGTTACTTTTTTTTATGTAACTCAATTATCCGTTACATTACTTTGTATGTCGATTATGATAGGCTACTGCTGCTTCAAGAGTTTGTTTTATTTTGGAATTGGAATATTGGAGGATGCTATCGATTCTTTTTTCTCGCTGTAACCAAATTGATGGAAGTAGGAATGCAAGATATGTTCCAATTAAAACTTTTGGAAGAAGCTGTTGTAAATTACCAGTTAGTATGAAACATCACCTTTTTGTCCTGTGCTAATTCGCTGGTCTATATTGTGCCTGTGCTTTATTGTGTATTTTTTGTATTGAATTGCAGATCCAGATAAAATTGCAGATGTGATGCCAGCATTGAAGCAGATATGTGATGAGATATTCCGGCCTGCTGCTCTCTCACGGTCATTCCAAGTAGTGCATGGTGCGCCTATTGTAAGTTGTTGTACATTAATAGTGTACCATAATAGTAATAATAAAGGAGCCGTAAAATGTTGTTATTATTGTGCATGTTTTATCAACATAACGGGAAAGAGTTTTTCCGTAATTCATTCATATCTTCAATGTGTTAAAATTCATGGTGGTAGCAAGCTGTCATCATTGTTTTTTCTCTGTACTTGTGGTTTTAGAATGATAAGGAGCTCCTGCGATCACTCAAGTTTGACTCTTCATACACTGTTGTGTTTACACTGCTTGTCCCCGAGCCGGACAATGTACTTGCCACCTGGGATATGGCAACAGCTGTCAAAGGTATTCAATATTCAGAAATTCATGGGTTAGACACTGCAACAAGTGACTTTTACATCCATTGAAAAGTGGCATACTTACACTTGGGTTCTGTGTGTTCCACCTCTACTGCTCTGTTTTCAGGGTTTGATTGATTAGACCTCTGTCCGTTCTTTGCTGATAACTCATAGCGGGTAGAAGAATTTTAATCCATAATAAAAAATTTTGTACACCCAATATTATCATGTCCAGTCTACTCCATACGCAGAAAAGTCATCATTTCAATTTTGAATTTCAGAGTATTTGTCTGACCTTGAGGACACTGTAAAGAAGTACGTTGATCTCAAAATTAAATCTCAGGTAAGATTCTGTTTCAAATGTTGTGTAATGATAATAACCACAGTATCCAAAGGAAGGGAAGCTCTGTCGTTTGTTCGTTGTGAACTTTATGTTCAAAAATAATGTTTTTGGTAGAACGAACTCCGGACATCACTAAAAACACGAGTGTGTGTGTTGTTTTTGAATATAGAGAAATTCTCATGAAAACATCCGAGATGTTTTGCTGGTTTCCTATTTTCCAGGTGCTGTATTATGAGACGCTATCAATAAAGCCAAGAAAACATAAAACAGATAACTATTACTACCTAACACCTTCAGAGATGCCTCATCTTATTAACCCGATAGAAGCAAGACTAAGTGAGTAATTTCATACTGGTATGTTTTTTAATTCGTAGTTTCATGGAGTTTAAATAATTTTGGAATCGTTATTTATATGTTGAAATGATTTTCATAATCCACCTTACTTCTGGATTGTATTTTTGGTATGTTTGAAAATAAAGCCATTGTTAGATACGAGTTTTGCATTTAAGATTGTGTAGTAAGTCTAAGATCTGTTAGAAAATCAGCATTGGATCTACATGTAGGTATTGCCTGCAATGCAAGGTCTTTTACCACTTCTTATTGTTGTTTCTTCCAAGTGTTCGTATTGACTCTTGACATTATTTTGTAAGTTTTATATTTTCAGGCACCTTTGTGGACACGAACCCTACAGTTAATTTCCTCGTGTACATTCCAACAGCAAAGCAGTTTCCGCTGTACTTACATGATAGCCAAGGTGAGAATGTATTTGCTAAGTTGAATTAATATCGCCGAGAAGTAATTTCATATTGCAAATTAGTAGGATAGTCATAAGTGTCACAGCAGTACAAATGGCACTCACATGGCACATGCATTACAAGTTTCATTGATTTACAGGTCTGGGATTATTTTTATCGGTTACATTATGATTATGATTGGGTTCTAGAGACATGGGGCAACAACAGCTCAGCTTGTAGTAACTGCTGTATTTAGATGCTTTATTTATAATGTTTATGTGTCTAAACGTATGTGCTGAAAACATTACTTTCATGTGTTATTTCTTGTTTTTTTGCCTCAAGGTAAAAAGTCTAACGGCAACTCATTTCTTGTGCCGCGTTGGGGAGGATTCTACATACACAATGTGAATACAACATCAGATACTCTGCCTATTAAACACGAGATGGACATGGGTCCTATCCTCACAGAGTTGCTACCTCAAATGAAGTCTCTACTAGGATTCTCTCAAACCACGGTGTGTGATGTAATTCCACACATTTATTCTTGAGAATGATGATATACATTGTTAAAAAATAGTCTCCTCTTGGTGCAGGGGTAGAGAACTTTAGATTATGCAAAGCGAATTATTGGGGCACCACAAAAAGTGCAAGCAACTTTTCTTGGCTACTTATCATCAAGCACAATGGAGTCACTGTAATGTTTTGTGACTCAAAAACTTTATGGAAATCTTCCAATTCATAGCGACAGAATTTGAACAGCTTCGTTGTGCGTGGCATTAATGATTAGTGTTTGAAATCTCATCTTTTAGACAGATGGAGGATTGAATAGACCTGCTATGGTGGATAGCTCAATATCACAATGGGTATGTTTGTCATCAATTGCTACAATCATTTCTCCAATTGTTATTTTGCTTTATGAATTCTCAAAGCATCCAGAAATGACACGACTTTGCTTTTCCAGCATACTTTCTCTGAAGTTGATTTTGTCAACTGTTAAAATGCTACCTCCCTACTATATTATAAGTGTAATTCTTATGTAATCATGTATATCAGTTTTAATGAACGGTTGATTTTTCTGTTGTGTAGGAACTAGACCAGTGGATGAGACAGAAAACTATTGAAAACATTGGTACTTCTACACACGCTTTATACTCTTTGTCAAATCTAGTTCAGAATATAAGAAATATGGTAATCAATGATGACATAAGTAAACAGGTAGGTTTGCGGATTGTCAGCTTATGTCAAGCAATCCGCATGATGTATAAGTTTATGCAAAGAATTGGAATGTCTTCTATTTGTTGGTGAAAGTAAATCACTTGGGAACTTTATATAATGCTTGCTAGGCTGGTCATGATATCCATAGATAGTCACGATTAAGATGAGAGGGGAAAATGTGTGGTTTCAAACTTAATACTTTCATAAGATATTTATTCAAATTCGTCTTTTTATTGTAGGTATCTCAGTCAGTGCATTCTATACTGGAGAGTTACAAACTGCTTAGCTCTGGAGATCTAGAGCGAGCTTTCAGAGCATCTAAACATGGACTAAAATCTGCAGGTTTGTCTATCCTCAGTATTTTGGATACAAAAGTTCATATAGGTAACGTATGAGATAAGCTTACATGTCATTAGTGTTGCCACTACGTACACACAGTAAACACCAAATGTCCTGTCATCATTATATAAAATGTAAGTGGGTATAAATACATTTTGTGAATGGTGAAATGGTTTTCTGTTATATGTATATGTCCTTCATTGGATGATAAGGTTTTATGGTTGCAAAGTGTATGCTTTTTGGGTCATACATCAGCATCACAATGTTCTGTAAAGAGGATATTTGATAGCTTAGCATGCATATGAGAATATAAAGGATGACGGGGTTTAGTAACTTCCACCAAGACAGCCTGAATCGTCTGCCATACAGTATATACTGTGATTCTAGTAATGTTGCTACTGGACTGTTTTCTGATCGCCTCAGTATCTGCATGTAACGTCTGTCTCTAAACGGACTTAAAACCCTCAGTATTCTCTGCAATATGAACCCTGCGATGATAATAGTCTCTGCGAAAATGACCAGCCATAATGCGCTAGGAAACAACCTCAGTTTTTGTAGTGATAAAAGATACTGTACTTCATTCA
>ERZ1740056.14-NODE-14-length-16366-cov-7.670590_pt1 | contig 16366 bp, 11 predicted proteins | sample MGYA00581746_ERZ1740056 | MGnify/ENA primary metagenome ERZ1740056 (study PRJEB43018, sample SAMN04849745) | marine metagenome | isolation source: floating plastic debris | place: Pacific Ocean | collected 2008-09-01 | study: EMG produced TPA metagenomics assembly...
CCCCCCCCCCCCCTACCTCCCCAGCCCATCCCCCCCCCCCACTCTCCCCCTCCCCCCCCCTCGTCGTCCCCCCCCACACTTTATCAATGCTGTGATAAATCCTATAACAACAAGTAAGAAGTCAACATTATAATGCTTGTTTTTTTTTCTTTACAGTTATGACTGACCCAAGTACTGGAAAAATGGTAGATGCTGTATGCTTATATGGTTATGGCTGCAACGGAGGTTTGTATTCTACCATTATATGTGTATACATGTATATTCTACAGTTCCGGATTCTTTGACATGAGATGCCTGACATACTACCACCTTGCAATAGATGATAATAATGATAGACTCCCTGCATCTAAGCTAATTTGATGATTTTATTTACAGTATGACCTTTAATGAGAAATATCCAATAAAGTTCATATATATACATGTATATGGGACGGGTTGTGTAGAACTGAAACCGTTGGGAAAAGAAATCCGGAATTTATCTCCTTGGGACAATAAAATTTCAACCTTTCAAATGTGGTTCATGAAATTACTTTCTCCAACTGTGACACTATAACAATTCGCTTGATCCATGTTTGCCGAATAATAAATTTTCTTTTTAGAACCTGGTCAAACTGGAGCTCAAGGTATGAAAGGAGATGCTGGATTACCTGGACAGGATGGAACACCAGGTCAACCAGGTGCGCCTGGTTTAGACGGAGACGATGGAAGACCAGGCCAGCCTGGCCAACCAGGATATCCTGGAACACGAGGACAGGACGGATATCCAGGACAACCTGGTGCACCTGGAAAAGATGGAGCCCCAGGCTTACCCGGAGCTCCTGGTACGTGCTGTCAGTTATTCAAACATCAGCAAATCATAAACAAAATTTGGGCTACCTACCAAGTTAATGACTTTTGGAACATTTTTTTTCCAGGATTATTGCAAAAACTTGAGCAGAAACAGATTGCAATTACAGCTACTGAAAACCGAGCAAACAAGACCATAAGAAAGTGGTTTGATGGTGTTTTTTACATTGAAAGCTCTGTTACAACTGATAGTGAACAAAATGTTTGGAATGTGATGATGCTGTTGTCAAATCCTCAAATTACCTGCAATGCGCTTCAGATGATGAAGACAATAATCAATCGATAAATAATAGTAATAGCTGATATATACATTTCATGTACCATGTATATTTTTTGCATTACATTCTTGTATTATTATTGTGAAGGTGAGAAGGGAATGCCTGGAGCAGCTGGCATGGATGGAGATGATGGGAGACCAGGTCTCGATGGATATGATGGACTTGATGGAGCGAGAGGAGACAGAGGTAGTTCAGGAGCGCCTGGACAGCCTGGTAATCCAGGGCAACCAGGCATACCTGGATCTGATGGCTATGATGGAGATGATGGAGGACCTGGCAACCCTGGTCAGCCTGGAGCACAAGGGCAGCCTGGTAAGCCTGGATTTCCTGGTCAGGATGGTGAGACTGGCCAGCCTGGAAATCCTGGTCGTCAAGGAGAAAGAGGACTCCCTGGTGAAAATGGTGTTCCTGGGAGAGATGGTAACCCAGGCCAAAGAGGACAGGATGGATTCCCTGGAAACCCAGGAGAGCCAGGTGCTCCAGGGGTGCCTGGCAGGCCTGGACAAAAAGGTGATGAAGGGTTAGATGGAGCACCAGGAAATCCAGGAAGAGATGGCATAGACGGTCAGCCTGGCACTGATGGTTTTCCAGGCCAGCCAGGTAAGCCAGGTAATCAAGGTCAACCTGGAGTTCCTGGACAGCCTGGTTTTCCAGGTCAAGACGGAATCCCAGGAGATAGGGGACTTGATGGAAGACCAGGTCAGCAAGGGATGAAAGGAAATGATGGAGCACCAGGAGCTGATGGACAACCAGGTTTCCCTGGACAGCCTGGTACTCCAGGTGATAGAGGTCAACCGGGGAACCCTGGACGTGATGGAAATCCTGGACAAAATGGTGCAGATGGTCAGCCAGGAAACCCAGGAGAACAAGGGCTTCCAGGTCAAGATGGTCGTGATGGCAATGATGGAAGGCCTGGTTTCCCTGGTAGAGATGGTCAATCTGGACAAAAAGGAGATTCTGGTTTGCCAGGTCAGCCAGGTCAACCAGGAGTACCTGGCCAACCAGGTATGCCAGGACTGGATGCCCAGCCAGCAGCACCCGGAGCACCTGGAGAAAAAGGAGCCTCTGGTCTGCCTGGTAACCCAGGCACCCCTGGACAACCGGGACGAGACGGAATAAATGGTTTTGATGGACAGCCTGGAACTCCAGGCAATGATGGACGGCCAGGAGAGAGAGGTAACCCTGGGCAGCCTGGGTTTCCCGGACAGCCAGGCCGAGATGGACAACCTGGACAAAGAGGAGTAGATGGAGCGCAAGGTCAGAAGGGAGGCAGTGGCCTTCCAGGCAATGATGGGCAGGATGGATATCCTGGACAGCCGGGTGTGCCTGGTGAGAGAGGAGAAGATGGGCAGCCAGGAAATGCTGGTAATCCAGGCAGAGATGGTAATCCAGGAGCACCTGGACAGCCTGGGTTTCCTGGAAATGATGGCCGTGATGGTGAGAGAGGACAACCTGGAATTCCTGGAGCACCAGGCCAGCCAGGATTCCCTGGAGATCAAGGACAACCAGGAGAGAGAGGAGAAGCGGGTCAGCCTGGAAGAGATGGTAACCCAGGTAGAGATGGTGAGAGAGGACAAAATGGCCTACCTGGTAATGATGGAAGACCAGGTGAACAAGGAGCACCTGGTACACCTGGCTTTGATGGACAGCCTGGAGCACCTGGTACACCAGGTCTTGATGGTGCCAAGGGAGACAGCGGAGCACCAGGACAAGATGGGCTTCCAGGATTTGATGGAGCTCCTGGAAGAGATGGCCAAGATGGCGCAGATGGAGTTCCTGGAGAACAAGGGCTTCAAGGAGCACCTGGAACACCCGGATTTGATGGTCAACCTGGAGCCCAAGGGCAACCAGGGTTGCAAGGTGAAGCAGGTCGAGCTGGACAGGATGGCCAGCCTGGTCTGAATGGCAATCCTGGACAGGATGGTCAACCAGGACTTCCTGGAGCACCTGGTACTCCAGGATTTGATGGTCAACCAGGAGCTCCTGGTTCAAAAGGAGACCAAGGCGCTCAAGGGGATGCTGGTCAACCTGGTATACCTGGTAGAGATGGTAACCCAGGGCGAAATGGTCAGGACGGAGTCCCAGGGCAAGTTGGTAGGCGAGGAGATAACGGCCAACCAGGAGAAGCTGGAGCTCCCGGCCTTGATGGCCAACCTGGTTCACCAGGTAAGTAAAAATCAACAATTTAATTGTGGTACGACAACATAGTATTTAATAATATAGTCCAAAAACCATAATTTAAGATTTTAGTTTTTTAAATCAGAGGAAAGATTCATGTTTTTACTTGGCAAGTCAGTAATTGATTTTTACCTTAAGATCGATCTAGGTATTTATAATTGAGGTGCATTTTGTCCAAATAAAAGCCTCGACTGCTGGTATGCTTTGAAGGTGTGATCTGGCACATGCAAGTTATAAAAAAACTTTATACATGTGCTTAACATGGTTGTTTAAGCCGAGTTCAGTGACTGAATCCTTAATTTCACCCAATTTTATTCAACTTGTGAAAGTAGGTCCAATGTTCATTCCAGATGGCCAAATCTAATAATGTGTTTTTCACTGGAACTGTTAAGCAATGTTGAGTACAAACAAACTGTAATTATAATGTGCTACGTCTGAACACCATTACAATAGGACAAATTTGAATTATGTTTAAATTATATTTACAGGACGTCCGGGTGAGATGGGCCAACCTGGGAGACAAGGAGCCCCAGGGCAACCTGGTTTTCAAGGAGATAGGGGAAATGATGGTGCACCCGGAGCTCCTGGCCAGCCAGGAAATCCAGGTAATGATGGCCGTGATGGTGAGAGAGGACAACCTGGAATTCCTGGAGCACCAGGCCAGCCAGGATTCCCTGGAGATCAAGGACAACCAGGAGAGAGAGGAGAACCAGGTCAACCTGGAAGAGATGGTAACCCAGGTAGAGATGGTGAGAGAGGACAAAATGGCCTACCTGGTAATGATGGAAGACCAGGTGAACAAGGAGCACCTGGTACACCTGGCTTTGATGGACAGCCTGGAGCACCTGGTACACCAGGTCTTGATGGAGCAAAGGGAGACAGCGGAGCACCAGGACAAGATGGCAGAAACGGGAATGATGGACAGCCAGGAAGGGATGGAAATCCTGGTCAAGATGGAAGCCCTGGAGTACCTGGAACACCAGGCTTTGATGGTCAACCAGGTGCGTAAACGCGTCAGTGCTTGGTGTGCAAATATTACAGTTGTTGTATGTTGACACACACCTACCCTCATGCCAACTTCTTGACCATAAATATTAGCATGTGAAATGAACTACTGCAGCTGGTATAGTAGGTTTGAATTGTTAATAAACAGAATTTATGAGGCCCACTTTCATGCCGAGCCCTGATAAGTATTTTACCCATGATTCTAGTAAAAATACCCTGCAAGATAAAAATTAACACGGAATTCAATTTAGCTACCTTGCTCAAGTTGGTTATTATCACTGAAATAAATAGAAGCTAACATCAATTTTGGAATTTTTTCATAAATAAGCTGTAAGGTTTGAAAAATCTAATACTTAGTTAATCTGCCATTTTAAATTCCAATAAAATATTTATATTTGTAGGGTAGGCTGTATTGCATTCAAATTGCACCTTTGGTCCTACATTATCTGTTTTTGGTAGTGATGATGATGTACATTTATCATGTTTTCAGGTGAGCGTGGACTAACCGGTGCACCTGGTCAGCGCGGGTCTGATGGAAATCCAGGACAGGATGGTGCACCTGGAATCCCCGGTAATGATGGAAGACCTGGAGCTCAAGGAAGACCAGGAGAGGATGGTCAGCCAGGAAATCCTGGTCAAGATGGAAATCCTGGTGAGAGAGGAGAGCCAGGAACACCTGGTGCACCTGGACAACCTGGTAACCCAGGTCAAGATGGTTTGAATGGAAATGATGGATTTCCTGGCCAGCCAGGTCAGCCTGGTCAACCAGGTACAGCCGGTGAAAGAGGATCGCAAGGAGAACCAGGTCAGCCTGGAAGAGATGGTAACCCAGGTAGAGATGGTGAGAGAGGACAAAATGGCCTACCTGGTAATGATGGAAGACCAGGTGAACAAGGAGCACCTGGTACACCTGGCTTTGATGGACAGCCTGGAGCACCTGGTACACCAGGTCTTGATGGAGCAAAGGGAGACAGCGGAGCACCAGGACAAGATGGTAGAAGTGGAAATGATGGACTGCCAGGAAGGGATGGAAATCCTGGTCAAGATGGTAACCCAGGACAAGATGGACAGCCAGGTACTAATGCTGTAAAACATTAACCATCATAAAGATAGTAATAATAATCTGCCATTTTATGCTGGAACTCTTTCAATCTAAATTTTAGACCATAATGATGATCCCTCTTTTTCCTTTTTATTTGCATTGCGGTATTCTAACACCCCAACACAGACATTGATGTTTCTAGACTGGCAATTGTGTGCTTCTTCCTATTTCAAATTACGATCCTCTGTCACAGCCCTAGGTCCAAATCAGATTAAATCAGAGCCATCAACAAACCAATCAGACTTCAAATTTGGTAGGTTATTGCACCGATTGGTTAGCTGGTAGGTTTTACAGTCTTGTGGAAATGCTGTTTGAACAATATGCTGCCAGTAGGTGTGCTATACGCAATGCAAAATTGAGTGTGGAGTAGTGGCACTATGGGAGTTAGCTAAATACAAACTTTTTAAAACCCAATGGCCAATCTAGAAACCTCAATGTCTATGCACCCCGCACACTCCCAATTATTTCAACTTAATAGTTATGCACAAATACATTGTGTTTCATTGCAAAATCCACCTATGTACCAATTTCCGTTCCATTGTATATTCTTGGTTATTTCAGATGATTGACCTTATTATGCAGGTCAATCACCGGAAATATCTCGGTGCTAAGCAGTCCAAAAATTATTGTCTTGATTCATCAGATATATGGTATTTAAATAATTTCCACAATATGGTTTCTTTTTTAGGCCAAAGAGGTTTTGATGGGCAGCCAGGACAACCAGGAGCTCCGGGTCAGCCAGGATTTCCCGGAGATCAAGGACAACCAGGAGAGAGAGGAGAACCAGGTCAACCTGGAAGAGATGGTAACCCAGGTAGAGATGGTGAGAGAGGACAAAATGGCCTACCTGGTAATGATGGAAGACCAGGTGAACAAGGAGCACCTGGTACACCTGGCTTTGATGGACAGCCTGGAGCACCTGGTACACCAGGTCTTGATGGTACAAAGGGAGACAGCGGAGCACCAGGACAAGATGGCAGAAACGGAAATGATGGACAGCCTGGAAGGGATGGAAATCCTGGCCAAGATGGTAACCCAGGACAAGATGGACGCCCAGGTAAACATCAATTTTGAATTAAGTTGCTCAAGATCTTCACTTACACCTTATAGTTCAGTTCAGCTAGCCATATGACACTCTTTTAGTATAAATTCATAGAAATTCAAAAATATTTATTGGTTGAAATAAAATGAATTGTTTTATATTTGCTACACTGTTGTATGCTCATTTATTTTCACCAATGCATTATTGGATGAATTTGACTGTAGCTATAGTTTTCCACTAGATAAGACAAAATGCTGTCAATTGACTTACCTCTGGAATGTCCTTTCAACTAACTGGTACTGTATACTGCATTTTGATCACAGGTGCTGCTGGAAACCCTGGTCGAGATGGATTTGATGGTAGACCAGGAGAAAGAGGACAGAATGGACTGCCTGGTAACCCCGGCTTGCCAGGGCTGAAGGGAGATTCAGGCACACCAGGAATAGATGGGGCCCCAGGTCTAGATGGAGCTCCTGGGCAACCTGGCAATGATGGTAACCCTGGCCAGAGAGGAGAAAATGGGCAACCTGGTAACCCCGGCCGTGATGGAAATCCTGGTGCAGATGGGCTCCCTGGCAATCCTGGTCAACAAGGACTGCCAGGAAATGACGGATTCCCAGGTCAACCAGGAAATCCAGGTGCACAGGGACAGCCTGGAAGACCAGGTGATCAAGGAAGAGTTGGAAACCCAGGAAGTGATGGTCAGCCAGGGCTACCAGGAGAGAAGGGAGCATCAGGCCAACCAGGTACACCAGGATTTAGAGGAAATGATGGAGCACCCGGACGAAATGGACTAGATGGATTCCCTGGTCAACCCGGTCAAGATGGTGAGCCAGGTGCACCTGGAACCCCTGGGAGAGATGGCAATCCAGGTCAAAATGGTAACCCAGGAGATCAAGGTTCACAAGGAGAACCTGGGCAACCAGGATTACCTGGGCAGGATGGAAGACCTGGTGATCGAGGACAGCCAGGCTCCCCCGGATTCCCAGGGAACCCAGGTCAGCGTGGACAACCCGGAGATCGAGGACAGGATGGAAACCCAGGTCAACCAGGAAGTGATGGTGCTCCTGGTAATGACGGTCAACCCGGATTCCCAGGACAAGATGGCAGACCAGGAAATCCTGGAAACGATGGGGCACCGGGTGACAGAGGATTCCCTGGCCAGCCAGGACAACCTGGACAGCAAGGTGATCGAGGTCAAGATGGTCAACCTGGACGACCAGGTCAACAGGGCACACCTGGACAGCCTGGAAATGATGGATTACATGGCAATGCAGGAGCTCCAGGCCAGCGCGGAAAAGCTGGACGAGAGGGTGCTCGTGGAATCCCTGGTCAGCCAGGAGCGCCTGGACAAGATGGCTTACAAGGTAATCCTGGAAATCCTGGCTCAGATGGAAGACCAGGCCAACCAGGCCAACAAGGCTTTCCTGGTCAGCCAGGACTTCCAGGGAATGCAGGAGAAGCCGGTCAACCTGGTGAACGAGGATCTCCGGGCCAACCTGGTAACCCTGGTCGTGATGGAAATCCTGGACAGAGGGGTGCTCCTGGTCAGCCAGGAATCAAAGGAGACTCTGGAACAGAGGGACAAAGGGGGCAGAATGGACTTCCAGGAAATGATGGATCTCCTGGTCAGCCTGGGCAACCAGGTAATCCTGGTAATGACGGACGCCCAGGAGATAGAGGTTCACCTGGTAACCCAGGTCAACGTGGAAATAATGGACAGCCTGGAGAGGCTGGTCGACCTGGACAAGATGGATTCGATGGACGTCCCGGCAATCCCGGGCAAGATGGTAACCCAGGAGCTCCAGGAAGGGATGGTAACCCTGGACAGCCTGGTAATGATGGTGCACCAGGCCGCCCAGGATTTGATGGTCAACCTGGACAAAGAGGTTCTCCGGGACAGAGAGGTGAAAACGGGCAACCTGGGTCAGATGGATTACCTGGACAACCTGGAGAAAATGGTCAACCTGGCAATCCAGGCAGAGATGGTAGGTAAAGCTCTCTCACAAAGTAATAATCCGGTCCCTTGTTTTCGACAGTGCAAACTATAATATTTGAAAATCATTATGTTACCCAATGAAGATTGCACATACATGTAGTGCGAAGCTTATCCAATGATACAGTACCTGACAGGTTAATAACACAACAGCTTGAGAACATCCGTCACTGTTTTGAGTTGTCTGCTAGTCTGATATGCCACAAAAAATGATTATTAATTTGTGAGTCTTCTTAGTAGACCTGCACAATACTAGACTGCAAGAACTGTACACGAATAACTTCACCCAAGAAAATCCTCTGTACCACTCATGTACTCTGCAGGCCCGCTGCAGGATGAAAGTTCGATTAGAATCAAAATCTTGTGATTTATTTCACTAATCACGTATTTGCTTAATTCGACAAAGATAGATTATAGTATGTCAAAAATTAAAATTTGCTAACGTTTAAACCCATGTCCAATGTATTTGAACTGTTCAAAGTAGGTCTCTATATTAAATTATGTAGATATTATCATCCTGCAGGGTGAAATAGTAGAATAGGTTGTACACAGCCTAAGTTTAGCCTTTCATATTACTGCTCAGAGATCTGCAAAGAAAAACTGGCTGAAAATTTCAGGAATTTTATTCTTCACCACATGCGGTTAGATACTGCAACTCTGGGGGTGACTTGCCCAAAACCAACTAAAAAAACACCTTGTGAATAGGGTTGTCATTGTGAAGAGGTAATTTGATAGTAGTTTTGTACACTGGATGATTACTTGGTGAGATTTCCATTCAAAAATTGCAAATAAAAAGGGGTGCCAACTATCGAGTGGAAGCAGTGAAATGGGGTGCAAACCTCATGCTTTAACTAAGCCTTGCAGTAGATTTTAGTCAATTCCCTTCTTGGACCGCAACCTTTTTTACTTCCCCAATTTATTGTTATCATTTTGTGCAGGCTGATGCGAGACTAGAGTCAAAAGTCCTACTATGCTTAATATTTCTCTTAAAACTAGCCGTTCCTTGTTCAAAATAAGGGACATAAATGTGCAGCCTATTACAAAACATATGCGCTTTTTGTTTTGCAGGGAATCCAGGACAGCAGGGGTCACCAGGTTCACAGGGATTTCCAGGTAGTCCAGGTGAGCCCGGAAGTCAAGGTGAACAAGGACAGCCCGGATTTCCAGGTCAACCTGGTACAGCTGGACAACCCGGGTTTCCTGGACAGCCGGGTCAACCAGGTGAAAGAGGATCACAAGGAGAGCCTGGTCGCCCTGGCCAAGATGGCCTTCCCGGTCAAGATGGACAACCTGGCCAGCCTGGAGTACCCGGACAAGATGGTTTTCCTGGGAACGATGGACAACGTGGTCAACCTGGAGTTGCTGGACAACGCGGTCAGCCCGGTACCCCAGGTGCACCAGGTGAAGATGGACAGATAGGAGCAACAGGAAGAGTGGGAAACCCTGGGCGAGACGGTAACCCTGGTCAACCAGGAAATCCTGGAAGTCCAGGTAACCCAGGTAACCCAGGAGACAGAGGTCAGCAAGGGCTACCTGGATCTGATGGACAGCCTGGTAGAGATGGTGACCGTGGTTCACCAGGACAAGTTGGTGCACCTGGACAACCCGGTTTCCCTGGTCAAGATGGGCTACCTGGTTCTGCTGGTGAGCCTGGTTCACCTGGTCAACAGGGTGAGCAAGGGTTTCCTGGTCAACCTGGTTTGCCTGGATTCCCAGGACAGCCTGGATTACCTGGCCAAGCAGGGGAGCAAGGAACGCCAGGCAACCAAGGAGCACCTGGAACCCCCGGAAGAGATGGTCAAGATGGTACACCTGGTCAACGGGGAGAAATAGGAGCACCAGGGGTAAATGGTGTAACTGGAGAGCCCGGTGCGCCTGGACTACGTGGAAATCCTGGGCGTGAGGGAGTTCCAGGACCACAAGGTGCTGCAGGTGAAAGAGGATTTGATGGACAACCTGGTATAAATGGAAGGCCAGGAGACCCTGGTCTACCTGGTAGTGATGGACAGCCCGGAGCCCCAGGAGCACCTGGGGAGCAGGGCCTGTCTGGTCAGCAAGGAGAGCGAGGATTTCCTGGACAGCCAGGACAGCCTGGAGCCCCAGGTCTTCCAGGCTCTAAAGGAGAATCACACAAGGGAGATATAGGTGCAACTGGATTGCGGGGCTTGAAAGGGGAAAGTGGGGCATATGGAGAAGCTGGAGCAACTGGACTTCAAGGTTTGCCTGGTGTCCCTGGATCACCTGGCTTGCCCGGTAATAATGGAGCACCTGGCTTACCTGGGCGACCAGGCTTGCCTGGAGCTCAAGGAGATGTTGGGGCAAATGGTCTTGATGGAGAGGCCGGTGCAACTGGGGCAGTTGGAAATCCAGGTGCACCTGGTGAACCTGGTATGCCAGGTTTCCGTGGTGAGCCTGGCTTGCCTGGAGCACCTGGTGAAGATGGTCAGATCGGATCAACCGGGTCCCCAGGACCACGGGGAATTGATGGTGGACCGGGATTGCCTGGAAGCCCAGGTCTGCCTGGATTGAAAGGAGAACCAGGAAGTGGTGTTGGAAAGGATGGTTTGCCTGGAGATACTGGAGCACCAGGAGTCCCAGGACTACCTGGTACTAAAGGAGATGCCGGACAGCCAGGAAGACCTGGGCTGCGAGGTCTTAAGGGAGAGTCTGGTGCATTTGGCGATAATGGCGCAACTGGTACGAGAGGATTTCCTGGATTTCCGGGTCAACCAGGAGAACCAGGACTCCCTGGTTTCCCAGGCATTAAAGGAGAACCTGGAGATGGAAAACATGGTGAAGCAGGTGCCCCTGGATCTCCAGGTGTACCAGGGCTACCAGGTGCTAAGGGAGATAGAGGATTCCCTGGACTACCAGGAGATGGCTTTGATGGTGAAACTGGAGCAACCGGAGCAACTGGACGTGATGGTAGAATTGGTGCAACTGGACAGCGAGGTATTCCAGGCTTGCCAGGAGCCCCAGGGGATAGTGCAGATGGAACACGAGGTGCCACAGGAGCCACAGGTAGGCCAGGCGCTCCCGGGTTGAAAGGTGACAAAGGAGCTGGCAGAGATGGTGCTCCAGGTAGAATTGGTGCCACTGGATTGCAAGGAGCAACAGGAGAAGCTGGAATACCTGGATTACCTGGAAGGAATGGAGAAGACGGTTTCCCAGGAGTAAAGGGAGAACCAGGAATACCTGGAATATCAGGAGGGGACACTGGATCAACTGGTGCAACAGGTGCCACAGGAGCTCTTGGATTCCCTGGAGCTCCTGGAATGAAGGGAGAATCAGGAATCCCAGGCTATGTTGGTCGTGATGGAGAGACTGGAGCTCCAGGACCTGCTGGTTTACAGGGTCGCGATGGCCGTGACGGACCCAAAGGAGATAGAGGAGAAACAGGAGAGAAAGGAATGAGAGGATTGCCTGGCGATGGAGGTCCCGGCTCTGTTGGTGCTACTGGACTAAAGGGCTCGCGGGGTCTTCCAGGATTGAAAGGAGATGCTGGCTCACAAGGATTTGATGGAGCAACAGGATTGACTGGTGCACCAGGAATTAAGGGTGACCCAGGTTTACCAGGTAAAATGATAATGAAATTCCATTTTGCTTTCAATGTGAAAAACAAAACTCTTCTGGTTACAAATCCAATCTGAGGTCAATGTCAATTTTTGTCATTTATTCCTTGTTGGATTCAGTGGAGCGTCATGTCATTGATTTGCAATTCGATATTGATGGTAGCTTTTGAACATCCTGCTAAATAAGCCCGAATAAAATTATTCCACAATGAATGAAAGGGCTGTAACTGAAAGTTGTGAAATCATTTAACTTATAGACTGTTGTAAAACTTTCAGCATGAGAAAGCGATATTGATCTTTTGCATAGCGTCATGTGATGAAACGCAATTAATTCATGATGTTTTTGCTGCAATTGATTATAAAATTAAAAATCTCAAGTTTTGTGATACTAACCATTTTTGCACTTTTTTTCTAAAATTGGTGTATTTTTATAACTGCTGCAGTGGTCACAATAGCTGCTTGTAGCCAGTTTTCATGCACAAAACCCTATTGGTGGCGTATTCAGCTTATTCACTCTGAACTCCTTGAATTTCTTTAGATCTAGAGCCCACACTTTGAGACTTGGAAGACGAAGTCCGCAACATGTATCTCTTATGTGAAAAATTGATAAATTTGGACTTCCAAAATGTCGGGACATAATTTTTGGGGATTGATGAAGCGCTACAGATTTTTTGAGGCGATGTAGTTTTGGGTGCGACTATAGCCGTTTTCAGCGATTTTAAAGCACATAAAATTCAAAAGCAAAATTATTCATAATATCATAGGTGGAAACACATAGTTTTATGATTGTTTTCAAACATCAATTTCTTAAGTGACACCCTGTTCCCAGAAGAGAGAATTTCCTTTTAATCGTTTATTTTGGTTATTGTCACATTGCAAACTAAGTTGAGACTTAAAATGATTTTTAGAATTATAGGTCTTACCCCGGTTCTACAGTCCAGCCCTTTCCATTAGTAAAGTACATGAAAATTTTTGCATTAATTATTTTCTGCTGTTAGCTGTTACCACCCCATTAGATTACTATAATAATAGAAGTAGTAATATGGAATTAATGAATTGTGACATAACATTAAAATGATAAAGTACTATGGAAACAACACTAACGCTATCTTTGTATCACAGGTTTGCCTGGAGTGACAGGAGCTAGAGGATTACAAGGTGAGAAAGGTGTCGGTGGGCAAGGGGGTCCTGGTGCTACAGGACCACAAGGTGATAGAGGTGAGCCTGGGCTGCAAGGATTGCCTGGTGTTGCTGGAGAGATTGGTTTACCTGGAGATCGTGGTTTCACAGGCAGTGCTGGTTTACCAGGAGACACTGGATCATTCGGTCAGAAGGGTGACAGAGGTGCACCTGGGGCTCCTGGCTTATTGGGCCTAACAGGTGCCACAGGTCAAAGAGGTCAGAAGGGAGAGCCAGCTGGATTTTCAGGCGGTGGAAATGGAGTTGGAGCCACAGGATTCACAGGTGCACAAGGACCACAAGGAAACCCGGGTGCCCCTGGTGTTAAAGGTGAGCCTGGAACAGATGGAGCTGATGGTTTATCTGGTTCTGATGGATTAAATGGGGCAAAGGGAGAGGCTGGCGCTCCAGGTTTAGCTGGCGCGGATGGTAAGCAGGGTGCCAAAGGGGCACCTGGTAGCAAGGGAGAGGCTGGTAATCCAGGTCTTAAAGGTCAAGTAGGTGAGCCTGGAAAAGATGGAGCTGCTGCTGGAGCCGGAGCTACTGGTGCCTCAGGAGCTCGAGGACTGCCAGGTCAGAAAGGAGAAGCTGGACTACCTGGAGTTACAGGAGAGCAAGGTAGTCCCGGACTGGCAGGAGCACAAGGTCTCAAAGGTGAACAGGGTGCAGTTGGAGCCACTGGGCAGATGGGAGAAGTTGGGGCTAAAGGTTTGCAAGGCGGAGTTGGTGCAGTAGGAGCTACTGGAGCACAGGGAGAGACTGGCTTACAGGGAGCTAGAGGAATAGCAGGTCAAACTGGCCTGAAAGGTGTTCAAGGAGATCAAGGAATCAAAGGACAGCGTGGTGATAAGGGACTCACTGGTGATACTGGCCTCAAAGGATTAACAGGTGCTGATGGAAAGGACGGAAAGTTTGCTGTAACGGTCAACGAGTGTATGACAAATAATGGTGGCTGCTCTGATATCTGTATCGATGCTCTTGGAGGTTACTACTGCACATGTGGAGAAGGAAAAGAGTCACGACCTTCTACCGCTACTTGTGCTGGTTAGTGGGTTATTATAGCTTTATTAGTCTGCAAGGAGCTCTTTGCGGTCTCATTTTGGATGACACTAGAAGAAAATCCATGGTATATATTATGAACTTGAACTGTTTGCTTGATCGTTGTGATAGAACCTGTTGCAGTTGCAGCTTATATGATGTTTCCAAAAATTATGACATTCCTTTTTATTTGTTGATGCAAACAGTACAGTTTATTGATTTCATTATTCTAGGAGAGATTTACTGTGACCAATTTTTCTATTATGGAAAATTGTGTTACTGCAACAATGCAGGAACAATAACACCGATGAATGGAACAACCTGTGCAGACAAGAATGAGTGCAGTGTGGATAATGGCGGATGTGAACACACCTGTATTAACAATAACGGTATGGCATAACTTAGCCCTAGTGATGTCTGGTCTGAATGCCATGGACTAAATACCATGACTGAAATGTCACGAAATTATCCTTGGGGTTTTGGGGTGGGGAGAGCACTTTATTTGTTGGGGATTTGGGCGATAACATTTTGGCTTTAATAATTATATTTCATAAACAGTACTTAAAACGAAACCAGCCTGCCAAGAGCAGAATTTTTTTCGAAAGTTCCTAACAGTCCTTGCAGTAGCTTTATCCTATTATCACTTTGTCTCAAACCAGTTAGGAGAATGAGATATTAATGGTCACGCTCTCATGCATTTCAGTCATACGAAACAGAATGGGTCTCCCATTTGACCATAAGATTGTGTCATACGCATAATTTCTCCGATATTCAATATTTTTAGGAGGCAGAACATGCAGCTGTAGACCTGGATACACCCTACAGCTTGACGGTAAAAGTTGTCGGGATATTGATGAGTGCCGATCACAGTCTAACCTTAATGGTGGATGTTCTGATATCTGCGTCAATACTCAAGGAGGGTACTACTGTGCATGCCCTGCAGAAAAACAGCGAAGTGTTTCTAGGCATCCGGATGTTGGCCGTTGTGCTGCTAACAAAGGTGCGTATCTCCAGTGTGTGACCTAAGCTCAGAAGGACTGGGCAAAGTTTTTTAACCATGCTAAAGCCCCAACAGGCATGAAAGAAAGCTCTATAATCAGACAATAGAGATTTTACATGTACCATCATACCTGTTACTGGAACCTGTCCATAGTTTGCGTTTAATAGGTAGTTGTCCTCCTTTAGCACAACAGTGGACAACTGCATAATAACCCCACTAATTAAGATCTTCGAGGAATGCCTATACAATATTTTCAGCAGTTGAAAACCTGTGTAGAATTTAGTTATTCGGGATGGATCCACACAAAACTATTCGTAAAATCCTGTCAAAATGTCCTAACAACAACTGAAGCCCATACATACGCACCGAATAAGATTAATATTTATCTCAGTGAATGATGTTCGTCTGATAACTTATTGAGTTATCCCCTCTTTTCGAATGATGAATTTTCAAATTTTTCATGTACTAATGCACAAGTAAAGTAATCCTTCCTAACATACTAGTCCGCTTCCCAACCACAACCTCTAATCACAATGTTTGCTGTTTTTATTTTCGGATTACTGACGCAATATATTATGTTGTTTTTATTAACAGTCACATACGTGTACCACAACTTACTGGACCCAAATATGCAGATAAATTGTAACTGTTCTCTATTGTAGGAGGTAGATGTGAGTACACCACTAACTTCCTATATGTATGCAGTTGTCATTTATCTGACGGTACAGCGGTCACTATGAACAGCACAGGCTGCGGTGACAGAAATGAATGTTTGAACGACAACGGTGGGTGTGCGCATCGATGCGTAAACACTGCCAGTGGGTTCAACTGTGAATGTTTTAGCCCTGATGACAGTGCTGAATCGAAGGGATGGCCGTATCCTGTATACACTCTGAGTAACAACACCTATGACTGTCTTGATGTTAATGAATGTGAAGGGGGCACCGTTTGTACAGATGCCGGGAAAGAGTGTATTAATAGACCAGGCTACTATAGCTGTATAACAAAACCAGGATCTCTTGCCAAATCAGGAATTATCCACTCTGCAGCTACAGGTAAATATTGGAACATACTACCTACAACATGGGCAGGCATGTATTGAATAAATAACTTGAGAAACAGAGAAACAA
>ERZ1740056.15-NODE-15-length-16365-cov-5.273758_pt1 | contig 16365 bp, 22 predicted proteins | sample MGYA00581746_ERZ1740056 | MGnify/ENA primary metagenome ERZ1740056 (study PRJEB43018, sample SAMN04849745) | marine metagenome | isolation source: floating plastic debris | place: Pacific Ocean | collected 2008-09-01 | study: EMG produced TPA metagenomics assembly...
TAGAAAGCCCTGCTGTGCGTGATGGCATCGGCAGGGCTAGGGGTGAGGGTGGGTGTGTAGCATTCGCATTGTACGAATCTCTATTGAGCTTGGTATACTCCGAGCAAGCGAAAAGCCGCCCGTGCAGGGGCAGCTTTTCAATGTCGTTCACGGAGCACTGTCATGCTGCGAACTACTCGCATTCTAATACCATCGATCGTCATCAGCCTAACTATTTTGGGGTTAGCCGCTATCTACACGGGCAGCTGTGTGGATGCTCAGGCTGGGGAGGGCAATCGGATTAGAGTTGTGGGGGCTGAGGGAAGGTGCGAGTGATGAAACAGGAGCTTTTTGTAAAAAAACAGGATTTTTATTAAGGCATCTATTGTTTTTGTTAAGGCATCTATGCCCGTCCTTCGAATTACCTGTAGACAATAAATATCCTGAGCTTCAAGACAAACAAAGCCCGCTCAGCTGGCGGGCTGTACGAGCTTTGACTCCAAAATACTTGGAATTTTATTGTGAATCTTCTACAAGATAGGGCCATGGTGTACGGACGGCCGTATTTCTTGCTACATTCTTTTCTCGCTAAATAATCATCTTAAGAGGATATTTTATCTGGACCTTTTGTATAGAAGGCAGCGGAAAGAACGCCGTGAAAATCAATACTTTGAGTTGCAGAAGTTCAGTCTTCTAATTGTAGAGCCTTTGAATTTGGCGGAATTTAAGGGTGTTAATCACTTGAAGTTTAGGAGTTTTATTGTGAATCACCAATTGAATAGTTTTCGGAAAAGTGATGAAACAGCTTATGTCATCGCGCAGGATTCTGGTGGGGATTCGTCACCAGATCTGCCCTCTGCAACTGACTACACCCCTTTTGTGCTGGCATTGGCTGTGTTTGTCGTTGTGCTAAATGGATACCAGCGAAGTAGTTAAAGGTCGAAAATAGGGAAAGCCAGCTCTCGAATCGTGAGGGCTGGCTTACAACTTGAGGTATATTCTGAGCTTCTATTTAAATAGCTCTGAATGGCTGCCTATTCTAACTAAAACAAGGTCTCCATTTACAACCTTATAAATCAAAACCCAGTCCGGTTCAATATGGCAGTCCCGACAGTTAAGATAGGGCTGACCGGTCAAGCTATGGTCTACAAGGCTGCTTGGTAGCTCTTTCTGTTCTTGGAGTAGCCGGATGACTGCCTTTAGCTTGGGAAGATCTTTCCTTTGCTTTTTTGCCTTTTTGGAGTCTTTCCGAAACTGTTTCGTGTATTTGACTTCGAGCACTTAATAGCAATTTATATAACCTAACGGTTATAGGCTATCAAAGAAGTTATCGACGTCCTCAATAGTTTCTAAGGCTTCAGCGTTTTCCGCTTCCTCTATGGCTGCCAAGGTAACTGCATTCGGAATCTTCAGTGCAAAAGGAATGCCCTGCTGTAGCTTGACTTGTGTATAAAACATCCGAATTGCCTCAGTAGCAGATACTCCAAGCTCTTGAAATACTTCTTCAGCAGCTTGCTTTAACTCAGAATCCATTCGAGCTTGCACTTTCACATCTTTTTTCAAAGGCTTAAGTGCGGGCACTAAAACAGACTTCTTAGCTTGTTTCTCTTTTACTACAGCAGACATGTCTCTACGTCCTTGCAGACGGCTTTGCCGCCTAATTCCATGTTTATGTATTCCATTTGTATCACAAATAAAACGTTTTGGCATCCCTCCGCAGATGTTTACCACTCATATTCCCCATAAGCTTTTTCACTCCACTTGATAACCTCGCGGGGGTCTGGTTTGCCTGTGTTCTGCCGTCCGCCATAGCCAGCGTTGTAAGCATCTAGCTCAGCGCTGTGCTTGCTCATCCACTGCCTCACCAAAGCATGTTTCACCTTGCTCAGCTGTCGCAGGATGGACCCAGTGATAGCGAACTGGTCTTCTGTATCGAGACCAGCATTGTATTCCTGTACAGCTTCGACAGAGCGGCGCAACTTCTCATGATAGGCATCGTGACGGCGATCGCCTTTCAGCTCAGCGTTGGGCACAGTGCGCCATTCAAAACCATCTTCTGTGTCTTCCTCGATAGATTCAGACTGTGATTTTGGCGTCTTTGTTTTGGCTGCTGGTGCTGGTTCCTCATCGCGAGTAGCAACATCAAGCCCAGTAGCCAGCGCTTTTGTGATTTCCTGCTGTTTCTTCAAATCCAGCTCAGCACGCTGGCGCTTCTCACACTCACGGGCTAACTGCGCTTCTAGCCTGTCGGCCTGTTTGGCCCGTGCAATGATGCGCTCAAGTCTATCAGCGTGGCTACCCTCGCCCCATTGATCAGCATCAGCAACCATTGCAAGCAGCTGCTTATCCAACGACAAACTACTGCGCTTCTCGCTCAATGGCGCAGCAGCCAACGGGCCATCTGTTAGGATGCCGATTTGTTGTAAGCGCTTGCCGTCGTCGCCAGTGCAATAGAAGTCCTCGTAGTTCGCGGCTGTGCCAGGATTCTCGTGCAGCAGCTGTAATTCTGCAAATCGGCCTAGTGCTTGGTTATCGCGACCGTGTAGCCAGTAAGCCACGTTCACGCCAGCTGCCCGCAAGTTCTTGCAGCTCAGCTCTTTCTCACCAAAAGGTACCAGGATAATCTCACCATAGATTCGCTTTACTGCCCGGTTGAGCGTGGCATTCTTCCCGCTGTCAACTTCCTTCAATGACCAAGCACGCATCTCCATTACATCGGGCTCGCGGCGCAACCGGCTAAAGGCATCGACAAACACAGATGCTTCAATCAAACAGAAGATTTCACCCTTGGCGATCGCACCTCTTTTCTTGGCGCGGCTGCTGAACTCTAAACGGTACTTGCTAACGGCTTTGAAGTCTCCAGTCTTGAGCATATCGCTAGGCCGTGATTGCGTTGCCATGATGAGCGCTGCGGCCAAGTCTCGCCAGTCTTCGGACTGTACAGCCTTTTCTGTGGCTTCGAGCGCAGCTGCTGCATTGAACCCTGTCAGGTTGTCACGTTGTACAGCTGTCTTTTCTTTGTTGGTCTCGCGCACCTTGGCGTAGTCTTCGGCAGGTGCCATCAAGTAGGATTCTGCAAGGTGGTTAACAACCAATCCCTTCACGGTTTGCTTCTCAACGGCGAGGCTCTTAGGCATCTTGTGTTCCTCGAAGCAGGCACGGATAGCTTTGCGGTATGCGCTCACATAACTGGTGCGCGTGCTGGCCTTGTCGTACTCAGATGTCAGCCACTCAATCTCTGATTCACACAGAGCCTTCACTTTTGCCGGGTCGTCAGTCTGCACCAGGCGGAAAAGTAGATCGCAAATGCGCGCTTGAATTTTGCCGTTACTTTTGCCCAGCCTGGCGAATGGCTTGAGTGTTTCGCGGGTAATGGGCATGACGACGTTCATAGTTAGCTCGCTTCTTTATCTTGTTACTATTTTATCTATCTTGTTCCTTTATGTCAATAACTAAATATCTAAGTATCTAGATATCTGAATAACTCAATACATAGATAGCTGTAGAATCCTAGAAACATTGAGGGCAGTCGATGATTATCACGGTGGCAAGTTTCAAAGGAGGCGTAGGGAAAACAACGACCGCGATCCACCTGGCAGAGTTTTTGCAGAGCGACGCCAGTACGTTGCTAGTCGATGGCGACTTAAACCGCTCAGCTTTGCAATGGTCCAATGCAGGCGGCTTTGACTTTCAGGTTTGCGATGAAGCGCAGGCCGTAAAGTTTTCGCGCAAGGCTGACCACATCGTTATCGACACACCAGCACGGCCAAGCATCGAAGAACTGGCGACACTCGCGGGCGGATGCGATCTGATGGTGGTACCTACCTCACCTGATGCGCTGTCTATGGGAGCGATGCTCAAAATGCTTAAATATTTAGATAGCCAAGTATTTAAGGTGCTGCTTACCATCGTTCCACCAAAGCCATCAAAGCGCGGGGAAGATGCCAGGGCGGCGCTATCGTCGGCAGGCGTGCCCATATTTGGCTCGGATATCCGACAGCTTGACGCTTTCAAAAAAGCAGCTGAGCAAGGAATACCCGTGAACAAAGTAACGGGCGATCGCAACTCTGGCATCGCATGGAATTGCTATAGAAAAGTAGGCGAGGAGATTTTGAGTAATGGTTAACGAAGCAAAGTTTACGGACGCCTACGTCACTGATAGAGCAATAGCGGATATCGCCAACAGTGGCGGGCACCGGAGCAGAGGGCTTGATGAAGACACCAAAAGCCTCACCCCTGAATTCAGTGGTTTTGATTTGTCTGTGGGCTCTGATGTCTGCGAAGGCACGCAGGTGTTTTGGGTTGATGGGACTGTTGACGTTGCGTACACCTTTCAAAAGTACGTGCCCATAGATTCAGTTGACAGCTACGAGCTGAAAGAGTGGGCAGAGTCCCACACAGAAACCTATGAAATTTACTATTACGTCGCTGAAGGGAAGCTGATAGAAGGCGAACCGTAAGCACCTAGCAAAACCACAATTAGGAAATTTTTGAGCAATGAGCAACGAGAATAGATTTAGTGGCCTAATGGGTGGCTTGAATCAGAGCGATGATAGCGAGCCAGTGACGGCAAAAGCTGAGAGCAAACCGCGCAAGTCGGCTGCTAAGAAATCAGCAAAAAAGACTAGCTCAAAAAAGCAAACGATTGTCAGCGCTCAGTCAGCCACGGCTAAACATCGAAGTGAAAACTATGCGCAAGTCGGAATGTATTTGCCGAAGGAGCTTCACCGCAAAATGAAAATAGCAGCGGCCATGACCGGGGAAGAAATGAGCGCGATCGCCGCACAAGGCATCGAACTATGGCTGAAAGAAAACACGCCTGATATTTAGCTACTCAAGTATTTGATTATCTAAATATCTAGATAGCTAGATAAGTTTGTAGAGCACTTAAAAGCCGTGGGCATTCTGCGGGCATGGATGAACTGACGGAATACGAACAGTGCTTAGATTTGATGCAATTTCATGAGGTTTACTGTCGCAAGGACGGCGGTGTAGTGAATGGAAATGCAAACGGCGTTGTCGTCATTTTTGGAATGCTGGCGCTGTGGTTTATCGTGACGGCACTGATTCGAGAGCATAAGAAAAAGCCTCACTAACTGATAGCTAGCGAGGCAATATTTAAGTATTTAGTTATCTAAATATCTACACTAGTGGCAGGGCGCTGAACGTCTGAGCAGTACAAGCATCGTTCTCGCAGGCAAACCGATATTTGCCGTTCGCTTTGGGCTTCGATCCGTGAGTTTTTATACTCTTGTGCTTGCACTTAGGGCAGTGAGCAGCAGGTGCTTTTGTTACTGGGAGAGGGCTGGGAGAGGGCTGGGAAACGTTGGTAGAGGCTTCCCCGGCTCCAAAAGCACTCCTGCTCTCTACAGTAGACGTCTCAAGGGCTCCCCGTTTTCCCACCGTTTTTCCCGTTTCGGGAAACGTGCCCAAATCCCCGGAAAAACGATTGTGATAATAACCGGGTGCGGGGCACTCCATTAGGTACGCCTCGCTTCTATGTAAGTCAGCTACCAACATGATCCACTTCTGCCCTAGTTTTCTACGTGTGGCGGCTTCCTTCTCTAGTCGCTTGCACTGGGTATCAGTGAAGCCAGAACCGGGCAGGAATGACGCAATCGCATTATCGATTTGAGCCCCTAGGAAGATGTTTACGCATGGGTCAAAGCTGCCTTCATTGAGACCGACTTTTGACACCTGCGGTAGTTGAGTTACGAATAGGCCGATAGCATCATAGGCCCTTCCAAGTGACAGCAAACCAGCCAATGCACCCTTGGCCTTTTTGGCATAATTAGGCGCTTGCTCACCTCGCTCTTTTACATGGCTATCATCAGCATTTTGAGCCAGCAAGTAGTTGTATTGAGCTTCGTCTAAGACGAATAGTTCGGGGTCGTAAGTCGGTGCGGGCTTACCGGCCTTCCTCGCCTTCACTGTGTCGGATACTCGCCACTTCAACCCGTTTGATAGTTCAACGATTCCGGTAACACATTCCTCACCCCAATAGCGAGGCGTGAAGCTACCCCAATCATCGACAGCTTTAGGATCTAATAGCGTCACGTTGGCACCTCTCATTGAGTGCGCCATATAGTGCATTAGGTTATTCAGCAACACCGTTTTACCAGAGCCAGAGCCGCCAACAATACGCGCATGGATCGCAGAATCGAGCGTCTTTTATTGTCGTGTTAATGGCATTTTGGGTGCTGCATAAACCTTATGCTCTTGTTCAGTGGCCAGGGTGAAAAGATGCATCCCTCGGTCAACTTTTACAGATGGTTTGGCCCATAGATTCAACTCAGCTTCTAAGTCTTCGAGGCAGTCCTGAGCGCGTTTCAAGGGGGCATCGACAAGCGATAGCCAAACCTTAAGCCGTCCGTTATTGCCCTCACGCTCATGATGGAAAGCGCCATAGGTTGAGCCACGTTTTGCCAGGGCATCTATCAGACGGTTGCCGCGAATGTTGTCAGTACCTACCGTGTCGAACTTTCGCAGTGTGAGCGCCTTGTTTGTCTTACGGGCTTCATCGAGCTGCACCTGTAGTGCCTTGATGACTTCAGATTGAGTGCCGATTTTGCCGCCGATCTGAGTCAGCTTGCCGTTGGCCTCGCCGTTGATTTCGTCGATCATCTGCGTGGCGAGCTGGGTCTTTTCAGCCAAGCTGCTTTCTAGTTCTTCAATGCGCGCCTGAGCTTCGCTGAGTTGGGTGTGGAGGTCAGCACGTGCTTTTGTCATTTCCGACTTTAGTTTTTTGCGCTGGGTCAGTTCATAAGCTGAGCGATTTTCAAACTGGCTTTCCATGCCTGCAACTGCGTCTTTGGTTTAGACCTCCTCAACGGCGGTTTCGTACAATTCGGCAATGAGCTGCACACGCTCAATCTCCAATGTTTCAAGCTGACCAGCGAGCAAACTATTATCGCTGTGGCATGTTTCGGCGCTGGCTGCATACCGCTCAGACTCAGCCTGTATACGGTCGCGGTCGGCTTTGAGTTTGACGATGTCGGCTTGCATCGCCTTGATAGCCTCACCTGCTTTGTGCAGCTGTGCGAGATGATTCTGTGAGGTCTGCTGAGCGGTGGCTATATCGTTAAGGGCTCCATCGGCGGCGGCCTGTAGTGCAACCTTTTCGCGTTCGTGCCGTTGCACTAGTCGCTTTATTTCCGTGAGCCGGTCGTTCTTGCCAGTGGCAGCGATCGCAGCACCGCCAAATCCCGCCCACGCAATAGCGGCTCCTGTGTTTTTGAGCGATGTGTTAGGACCGGCCACATTGAGCCCGAGGCCCAACACAGCCAGAGCTAGCGGTAGTTTAGCGGCTGATAATAGTTTGAATAGTGTCATCATGGGTTTGAGTCTCTGGATTGCTGTAATGGGTGTGTAGGGGCTCAATCGGGCAGAGTGTTGGAGCACTCTGCCTACTGGCTTGTTAGCCTGCTAGCTGAGCTTTGAATCGGGCTGCTTTCTCATCGAGCACAAGCCGCGCCTGCTGAATCTCTAGCTGAAAGTTTTCATCCTTCATGCCAATGAGAGAATTTGTGTAACCAGTCTCACGAGTAGCCGCCTCATGTTTGGCCGTTGCCTGCGTGAGCTTCTGTGTCTTTTCTCCATTGACTTGCATCTGCGTCCGGTAGTCGATGTCAGCGCCTTCCAGCTTGGCGTAACGCGTATCGTTGGCTTTGGCTGCGATCGCAATGTCGATGCTTTGGCCTTCAAGACTGTGCAAGCCTTGAATATTTTTCATGTTCTGCGCGGCTACTTGAATAGACCGGCCCTGCCCTTGCGCCTGCGTCAGCTGTGCTTCATAGGTCGCCTCATCAATAGCTGGAATCGCAGGGTTAGGTGCCCAGATATCCCCCGTGATGTAGTCAGCGGCTAGAAAGTTGACACCGCCAATACCGGCCAGTTCGGAACGGCTTGCGGTAGCGATGGGCGCGTCTGTTGCGGGCGTTGCAACTTTCTTCTTAGCCTTGGTCGTTTTCGTGCCGTCGCGGGCAATGCGGGCACCTGCGCGGGCTTTGCGAGCTTGTTCCTTTTGGCCGGCTGACGCTTTGGGCGTTCGTTTCTTAGCCTTAGCAGCTTTCTCTTTTAATTCGGTGTACGTGGACATGTCTCAATCCTCAAATAACGGTTTGCGTAACGCTGTCTGTGCGTTCTCTATGTCGGCTTTCAGGCTGTTGAGCCCTGCTGATGCATCCTTAAACTTTTCTCGCCAGTTCTTTCTCTGTGTCGTTTGTGCTGGCTCAATCGAAATACTGATGTTGATAGTTATGGGCTGTACCCATGCGGGTGCGTTTTCGTTTGGGCTAAGCGTGATGGTTTGGTCCATGTTTTCGCTATTCATAGGTTTGCGGTGTTGATTGCGGCTCACTAGGAATGCCTAGAAAGGTGTCTGGCCCGTGCTCAGCGTTCATCAGTAGCAGTGCCATGAAGAGACAGAACATGGCAATTGTGAGTACATGATTCGGCTTTGTCTTTTTCATGGTCTGTTTGTCTCGTTGTTGTTTTAAGGCAGTCGGATGAATGCCGTTTGGTGCGGCGTTGATTTTCGCTTCGACCCTGGCACGAGCGATCGCATTGATAGACCCAAGGCCGTCTTCTATCAGCGGCTGTTCGGCTTCGTACTGTTCATTGAGAAGTGCAAGCCGCTCTTGATGACGTTGTTGTGCTGCGTCGAGCTGGCTATCAATGTTGTCTGTTAGGCGCTGCATCTTACGTTGTGCGGGCTGTGTGGCGCGGTCGAATGATTCAAAATTAAGCATTGTTTTTTCTCGCCAGTGACTGTGCTGCACCGTTAAGTGCTTGAGCTTCGATGCCGCGTAGTAGGTTGTCTTGTTTGGCAACGATTTGAGCTAACCCAACATCAAAGCGAGCGGACAGGGCAGCGGCGATCGCATTGGCACCTTGCTCAGCAACCTGTTCCAGTTGTGCGGTGTGTGCGTCTATCTCCGATGTATCAGCGGTCGGGGCGCTCAGCTGTAGCTCTGGCAATTCAAAGCGGATTAGCGGCGCGGTGCCTGTAGTTGGTGCCTGGTGTAACTCGATAGCGCCCGGTTCAAGCAGCTCAGCCTCGATAACTTCAGCCTGCTTACGTTTGACCTGCTGAGAGAGAATTGCTTCCCGTTGTTCATTTGTGAAGCGTTCGGTCCCGTCGATAACCTCACCGGTAACGCCTGCTTTTGTAATCCAACTACGAATAGTTTTAGGGGTGCTACCGGTCTCTACTTGCAGTGTTTTTCGAGTGTGCCTGTAGCTTGGAGTGCTTGATATATCTAGTGTGTGCAATGGTTGTTTCATGGGTAAGGAATAGGTAATTTGCGTGGGTAATTACTTGAGGTAGTACCGGTAGCGCTACCGGTATTTAGGGGGTGTCCTTAAAAGATTCTGTTGCGTTTGAGGCTTCAATCGTGTCGATGCACGCCTCAAACGCTTCGTCTTTAGTGCGGTAGCCTTTGGGCGAATCAATGTGTTTGTTTTCGGCAAGGCCTCTCCAGTAGTAGAGTCCGTCAGAGGGAAGCTGAAAGATTTCGTAATCGGGACCGGATATGACGATGAGCATGTTTCAGGAAGTTGATTTATTCAGTCAGTTTGTTGGATGGAGGCTGGCGGCTCTGTGACGCCAAGCGCTTGGAGTTGCCAATTAATGCCGCCTGCGAGGAACATGCCAAGGGCAGAAAAGGCTAGGCACATGAGAGCTGATTTGATGTAATTTTTCATTATTTGATGTCCACTACTCCGTCATTGATTGCATCCTGCAAGGTAGCCAGGGCGCGAGTGTCGGTGGATGTCCTCACCTTTTGCTTTAGTTGCTCGATGGTGGTCTGTGCGATCGCACCTGCTGCAATGGCCTGGCTTACGGATTGGGAGATTGTCATAATGCTTTTATTCCTTGAAGTTCGTAGTTGTTCGGATGGGAATGAGTGCGAGTTGAAAGGGCCTAATCTTTCAGCTCGCTTTGCTGTGGGTACTTAGGACAGACAAAACACCCGATCCATCGCAGCCGTGACACGCGGTGCAACAGTGAGGTGGAATTGCTCAGCTCTAATGGCCAGGCGCACAAGAAAACGCTGAGCGCGAACCTTAGCTAGCTGCAACTGAATTACATACTCGGGAGTGCGATCGAGCTGAGCTATGAGCCAGTCTGTTGAACGGATAGCGACTTGCAGAACGATGACGGCGACGATTAGCAGATACGTGGTGATGTTGGGAGCATGAGCCCTGACTGCTGTTACTGCTTCCTGTACTGGTGCTGATTCGCTAACGTTCTTGGCTATGGCTTTCATAGCGGCCAGTGCTGCGTCGGTCTCCTGCATCTGATTGATTAGCTGGGTGATGGTGTCTTGCATAGTTATTTGACTATTTAGATAAGTGGTTGTTTGACTGAAACTTGAGGAGCAAGCGGGCTCAGACTTTACTTGGTCTAACTCTCTGTTGCGAGATGCCGGAGGTGGTGGCCCGTTTGCTTGTGAATCTATAGTAGCCTAACAGAGGTCAAAACACACTCTGTTTGAGTTCAGCATTATTTATCAGCGATACCCTGTCTGATAGCTTTAGCTAAACACACTCTGTTTGCGCGTCTTATGGGTTATGCTTTGAGTGTTGTAATATTTCTGGATATATAGATGACTTCCGCCCAGATGCCACGAAAGCGCAGGACATACACAATTGATGAACGTCTTATAGACGCGCTGGCTAAGATGGCGGCGGCAAAGAATGCTTCGGCTAATCGATTCCTGGAGAACATCCTTTGGGAAAAGGCCACCGCTGACGGTTTTATAGACAGTGACGAGAAACCACTAGGCGAAACACGCGGCGGCGATCGCACATCTACAGAGGAAGCCAGCGCATGAGCAACCCAGATGCCCAATTCCGCCGTAGAGCTATCGAGACTATGGAAAGCTACGCGAATACTACTAATGAGCGCCTGGACAAGACAGAGGCTACAGTGGCGAGAACTGCTGAGTCCGTTGATAGGCTTGTTGAAGCGATCGCAGCTCAGAGCCAAAGTATCGGCAGGCTTGAGCGCGGTATTGCGCAGATGGTGGATGAGTCAGCAGCACAGCGTGAACGTATCGACCGTGCGATCGATGCTCAAACGGATAACATTGATCGGATGATTGCCGCCCAGCGCGAAGGCATCGATCGGATGATCGGGGAGGGCCGCTCTCAGCGTGAACTGATGAATAATTTGATTAAACTCGCTACGGCTGCAATTGAGCAGAGGGCGAGCTGATGAGTGCAGGTACAACAGCGCCAAAATTCACTCCCAAAACAGCACCAGCCTATGAGAGCGGACGGGTAGTACTCGACTGGGGACTATTTATCGACGCCCCACCTTGGGAGCCTGCGAACGATGGCAGCGGCTTTCATAAGCGCGATCAGCCTGTGAAAATCGTTATTGATGGCGTGCCCATGACAACGATTACCGTTGAAGTGTGGAAGGAACCCGAGGACGGATCCTTTTCTGACGCTGAAATCTACAGCATGTGGCAACGCGGCGTACTTGTGGGCGAGGCAAGCTGATGAACGAGCAAGAAACCTCACTGAGCACCGCAGAGCAAATAGAGCTACTAAAACGCTTTCAAGCTAAATTTTCGCACCCAGCGCGAAAAGTAATGCTCAGGGCAGCGGTGCGAACGCTGGAAAAGCGAGAGGCCGAGAAATGAACCGACAAGAACAACTAGTGTGCCTCATGGCGCTATGGACTTCGATGTCTGCGTTTCCCGAGGACTCAGCAACTCATGAGCTGTACAAGGCGATGCACGAGAAGCTTGATGCTGAACTGAAGCCAGAAGAGGGTGAGATTGATGCGGCTATGAGTGATCTGGCGCGATCGCTTAAGGAGGTGAGCTGATGCCACGCAAAAAGAAGACTGTATTGAACAAAGTTTCGCCACTGCACAGCCAGGTAAGTAGAGAAATCTCAACTAAGCTAAATGCTCTACCTCCGCTCGTCTATGGGATGATCGCTCAAACGCCTGACCAGCGGGCTATGTGGTTCTACAGCAAGCAATTCTTCAAGCGTGTTGGCGACGTGATCGACGCTCACTCAAATGGCGGAGTGTTACCCACTTTTGGAGACTTGCCGAAAGATGAACGCGAAGATATCCATAATCGGGCATGGTTGTTCATCTCCTTCTACAACATGGCTTTTTTCAATTGGGAATCGATCGCACCACACCTTGAAGGTTGGGGTGCTGTAGAAATCCCTAAAGCTGTTTCGGCCATGCCAGGGCAGGCAACGCAGATCGAAGCAACATTGCCAACCACAGATCTTGCAGATCTAGATACTCCACTAGATTTATTGCTTGAAGTGATGAAGTGCCGGGCGTTTGCCATGATGCACAATGCATTCTCTATGGAGAGAACCGAAGGCGTTCCTTATAGGGTCAGGGCGCACATTGCGGACATGGAAAAAGCTCGACGCGCTGACGCCTCGCCAGAGACAGTAACAAAGGGCGAAGCCAAAATAAGAGCGCAGTTTGAAAAAGAACCTTGGGCTATTCTCGAACATCACTGTTCGGCAGCCGTAGTAAAGTCGAGGCCAAAAGCCCACACTGCACAAAAACAATCCCTTGATGCTTACCTAAAAGCGGCTAGGGCCGAAGAGGCGCTTTGGAAAACAAGGATGCACAAGAGGCGCAAACCACAGCGCGTCGCGTGGCAAGAGGGGTATCAAGTGTCTTGAAATTTCTTTGTATGAATAACTTTCATATAGGTACCACTTTGTACCTTTGCGCTAAATTCAGCGTGTAAAGCCCTTATAGGAAGGGATTTCCAGCTTATAGTTGATACAAGCGCTACCGCTAAGTCAGTCTGTTCCTCTACTTCCTACGGCAGGGCAGACACAGTAAAACCCCAAGAATTCCTCTACTTCCTACGGCAGGGTTCTCAGGGTCTTACCAAATGACTTTCGCGGGCGGCGTCAGTCCTTTAGAACGTGTCATCAGCACGCTCATATAGTGATCATCTTACCCCAAAAATCAGTTACAGCAAGCACTTTACCCAGTGCGATCGCACAACCAAAGCCTAAAAACTCCACAGCGCAAGGTTTTGGCGTAAACAAGAAATTTTCAAAAAGAAGCTACCCGTCGGCGAAAGCGGTGAGCAAGCTAACAAGGCGCTACCACGCTGACTCAGTGGTAGCGCTTGGCTTTTTTGTCGCGGCGGAGTTTGCGTCTGAGGGCTGCGTAATTATTTTTAGTAGCAAGCGCCTGAAACCTTTGATATCGGTCAATGCCGAGTGTTTACAACTGCTGCTGCCTTTGATTGATTTCGATAAGCCGATTAATCGAAAGACGCTTGAGACGGCGCTGGCTCGTACCTCAGCAGTGGAGGTAGCAGCATGAGCCTCCAAGATCTCAAGCCGCAGCATTACTTCGAGCTTCAATCGTCCGGCATCAGCGATGCCATTATTGACCGGTATTTTGCCAGCATCGAGGGTGAGGCGGCCCAAGAATGGCTGATCGAAGATGCCTTTGATACGCTCGGTGGCCACGCGCAGCAATACGCTACAGCGCCGGTAAAGCGGCTGCTAGAGCAATCTGAACACGCCACGATGGGCGGCTGGATTTGCACGGCCAATGGCCAAATTAAGCCCGATCATCCACGTCAGGCGATTGAGCTGTACAAAGGCGAGTGGCTGCCTGTTTTCATCAACAATGAACCCAAGCTAATCAAGTACGAATCCAAGCGCGAGAAACCCTACAAAGGTGCTCACGTTTCGTTGATGCAGCCGATTGGTACACCCCGCAAAACTGCCAACGGGCAACGCCTTGTAATAGTCACTGAAGGCGCTAAAAAAGCAGCAGCAGCAGCAACGCTAGGCTATGAATCCATCGGCTTTCCCGGCGTCGATATGGGCAAGGTCAGCGGCTCGGATGAGCTTATCCCTGTATTGGCTAAGCTGGCAATCAAAGGCGCAACTATCGCCATTGCCTTTGATAAAGATAAAAAAACTGAAACAAAGAAAGGTGTTGCAAACTCATTGCTGCGACTCGCCACTGCGCTAGAAAATGCAGGCGCGAAAGTTGTTATTCCAACGTGGAAAGTTAAAGACGGCAAAGGCATTGATGATGTTTTAGTTGCTCAGGGTGCTGAGTTTGTTCATGATGCGATCGCGCAGGCTGAACCGCTCAAGCAGTGGAGACAAGCTCAACCCAAAAGTTACTTCAAAAAGGCACGGCCAGCCGGATATACCGCTGAGCTTAAGCGCATTGAAGCGCTGCACAAAGCTTACAATGTGCGGCCTACTGCTGACGTCACGCTAAATCAGCGCTATCTCGATAAAGGCAAACTGGGTGCAGCTGGCAGCGTTGAGCTGTGGGATAGTCCCATGAGCACCGGCAAAACTTCGAGCCTGTTAGCTGGCATCGTTGAGCAGCACCGCGCGAAGCACCCAGACGCCATTATCATCAGCTCAGCCTATCGAAATATTCTGTTGCGGCAGTCGGGTGAGGCGCTTGGCATCACCCATTGGCTAGATACGAATGATGATCCAAGTCTTCAGAAGTTTGGCGCGCTAGCTGCCTGCCCTGAGAGTTTGCCAAAGCTGGCAAGTCAAAAGATTCCCGCTGGCAGTCTACTGCTGATTGATGAAGTCGTTGCTTGGCTCAGGCACATCTTCACGTCAGACACCATGAAAAATGGCGCGGATAGAGTCGCTGTTCTGAATGCTGTTAAGGATTTGTTTTCTAAGGTTGTGGACGGTGGCGGCTTCGTTGTAGGCCTCGAAGCTGGCATTCCACAGTGGGCAGTAGATTGCCTGCGTGAGCTGATGCCAGCTGAAACCCCGCTTAAATTCGTTCGTAACGAATTCAAACTGAAGGCAAATCAGAAAGCGTTTTTCTACGACAACCTGAACAACTTCAAAGCTGAGCAGATTCACATCGTTCGTAAGGGCGTTAAGATTTGCGCGGCTTCCGATTCTGCGACTCAAGTTGACAGGCAATATCGCAAGATGTTTGATGAGCCAAAAGATTTTCATATCAGCGCCGAAAACAGCTCAGACGCTGAGGCTCAGAGCTTTGCCGCGAATCCCCAAGCTGAGCTGATTGCCCGTGACGGCCTACGCGTATTTAGTTACTCCCCCACTATTGGAGCAGGGGTTTCCATTGATGATGCGCCAGGGCGAGCGCCTTGGTTCGACGCAAAAACAGGCATCTTTACTCACCTCACCAGCTCGGATGCATCGCAGCAGCTAGGCAGATATCGCCGTTCTGTCCCTGTTCACATCTACTGCCAAAAACATGGCAATGGTATCGGTGATGGGGACTTAACCGCTTTTACGCCAGAAGGTTTGCGAGCTAAGTGGAACGAAGACGCGAAATACTGCCACAAGCTTGTAAGCATTGCCGAATATCTCTCAAAAGATTCCGACGAAAGCTTGAGAAAAATCCTGCAACGCTCCCTCGATGGCGAGCTGGCTGAAGTTGCTACCATCGATAAATGGCGGTCAATCATCACGGCTGTTGATAATTTCGACAAACTCCATCTTCAAAAGAATCTCAAAGCCAAGCTTGAGGCTGACGGCTATGAGATTGTTGGCATCGAATGTGAAACTATCCCCGGCAAAGCTGAGGAATTCAAAGCTATCAAGGAACAATCTGAATCTGAAGCGGGTAAGGAATTCGCAGCGCTCGAAGTTCCTGAAAACATGACACCCGATGAAGCTCGAAACATCATGAGCAGCCACGGCCACAGCCGCAAAGAGACATTGCAGGCCAGAAAGTGCCTGTATCAGTTTGAGTTTCCAAAATGCGACTTTAACAACCCTGAATTCTGCACAAATTGGATCATTAAAAGCAAAGGGAAGAAACTCACTCAGCTGCGCGCAGAATGGGCGGCGCGCAATCCTGAGCAGGCAAAAGCGATTGACCGCTGGCACATCAAAGGCAAACTCAAACAGGCCGATAATTTATTTACTGGAGTGTCGATGTCGGATGTGAGCCAGGTGTCGCCAGCTGCTGATATGTTTGCAAAGGCTGAGCTACCCAAAGCTATCGATGCTATCGGCACAGAACTCTACAACAATGATCATCCTGAAGTCGCACGCGTTGGCGATTGGGCGCAAAAGCATAAGGCCAAGCTCAAGCAAGTGCTGCGAATGACGATCGATGAAGATCGCAGCAATCTAGATATCTTTAATTCGCTGGCGAGGAAGCTGTTATACAAGCCTCAAGCTGAAAAGCAAAAAGGCAAGCAGGGGCAACGCGAAAAACAGTATGTGTTATCTGATTTTGCCAATCCTGATCGCGGCCACATGCTCAAGTCGCTGTCTGATAAGTTCGCCGCGAAACTTGAACAAAAGGGAGAGAGCTTGAGCGGTGAATCCCTTAAGCCGAAAAAGGACTGGGGAGTCTCCAACGAGGAACTTGAGAAGCGCCAGGCCGCACAAGCC
>ERZ1740056.16-NODE-16-length-16344-cov-9.963534_pt1 | contig 16344 bp, 12 predicted proteins | sample MGYA00581746_ERZ1740056 | MGnify/ENA primary metagenome ERZ1740056 (study PRJEB43018, sample SAMN04849745) | marine metagenome | isolation source: floating plastic debris | place: Pacific Ocean | collected 2008-09-01 | study: EMG produced TPA metagenomics assembly...
ATATATATATATATATATATATATATATATATATATATATATATATATATATAACGGGTAGACTGGAAGAAGTGACTCCATGTGAAGCCGCAACTTAAGTCTATGCTAGTTTTCGACCTACGAAACTAAAAGATAGACCTCCACGGCCTATTTGTATGCAGACACTCACTATTCGGAACAATGCTGCCATGTTCTTCTCGGCGTCACCAACCCATTTGGAGGAAAGCATGTCTGTTGTTACATTGATGAATGTAGATTTACACTCAGTGGCAGCAGCTTTAGCTAGTAGAGTTTTGCCTGTCCCAGGCGGGCCAACAAGTAGAATTCCCTAGAAGAAATTACATGAAAATTAGTCAGTCAAAATTGATTTCTTGCTCTGTCAAATGAATTCTAAGAATTTGGTTAAGAAGGATGATTGCAGATAATTTATATCATACAAGTTGTACAGTAAGAAAATGAGGCATTGCTAATTTAAGTGTACCGGTATGTATTGCGATGTAATGTATACAGCATGTGCGAGCTTAGCATGACCTATTATTACAATTTATTACTCTGCCACAGTCGCAAGCTTGATAAAATATATTTCTCTATATAATGCAGTGTTGTACATGTCCGCTGCTGAAGTATCATAATGCAAGATATTGACCATGAGCGAGTTGATACAGACAGAACAATCAATTTATTTGGTACAGCCTTGATGTCATTATCATCTGCTTGAGTAACATATGCTGGGGATCATGGTTTCGTGTTGATAAATCTTATGATTTACTAGAAGTATAAGCCACGTCCATCAAGCCTTGCCATTTGACCTGGCTAGTCATTCATTGGTATTATTTAAATATTTATGGGAGGTGAATATTTAATGTCCTTGCCAAAATTAACGCGAGTATATAAAAAAAATTATAAACTTGACTAGTTGCGTCACTTGAAATATTAATGTACCTTCCACGGGTCACGAATGCCATTAAAGAAACTCGGGAGATGATATGGGTACACCACAGCTTCGTTAATGAGTTGTTTTGCTCTCTCGAGCCCTTTCACTGACTTCCTACAACAACAGAATGTCATAAAAACTGAAGAACAATATCCAAAAAAGATTTCGACAATAAACATCAAGACACATCCTTAATGATTTCAGCTATAGAAGGGCTCCCAATAAGTACTCTCAGAACGCACATGGCACTACCCTAAAGATGCATACTTCCAACTGAAAATTTTATGGCCCTGATCTTTACAACTTTCAATACAGGCCAGGAGCCGATTACTTCAAAATTGGAATAACCGATAAATATGAGAGGTTCGAAAACAGGGATATGTTTGTTGACTTTGTCTGGTTGAACGTGACAACTCTCTAACTGCGGCCTGAAATTGCCTCTCGTTATCAGGATGGACTGCTTCATTAATACTTATACATTCAGTCCAGATCCATTGATAGAAACTGCTGAATACAGTTGCAGGCTAATAAACAATAACATCCACGTAACTGAATACAAAGGTGGTGAACCCCTTCTATAAAAGTTTCAAAAATAGAATATAACAAACTCTGACCCATAGGTACTTTTATACCAAGTATTTAAGTATCCCACACAGTCGCTTACTTACACTATGGTGTTCCAGATAGCTAGTGCTTGTATCTGAGATTTTATTAAGATGGTGGTAGCAGAAAATGAAAAAAACTTTGGTATATTATAACCCTTGTTGCCCTTTCCATGCATGAATAATTATTTATGGCTTCAGTTGATATGTGCATATCCAGGAACCATTTGTTTCTGCTAGGAGCCTAGGAAAGAGCATGCATTGTATATGTTTATGCCGTAAAGTATTTGACAGATATTGAACAGTTGTTTATTTGTTTTCTAGTGAACTAGTATTTTTTATTTTGTTTATAAAACCTGAACAAATGGGTAGAAGACTCGCACATTCCAGAGTAATGCTAGGAATACACTATAAGCCAATATAATACCAAATATTTTGTTGAGAAAGCACTCTGCACAATCACACCAACTGACACCACTTGCACGGACGGGATTTTAGAACAAAAGAGTTATTATTCCACATACCACGACTCATCGGTGCCATGAATGACCGCTTGTGCTATAGTTTTGTAAGAGGAGCGTTCCTCAAAAGGTATTTTGTTTTTTGGAAACCCTCCGTAGTGGTCTTTTTTCGTGTTGTTTTCCTGTAAAGTTAGAAATAGTAAATATCATAATAATAACTTGACGATGAGATTCAAAATTTTGCATGGCATGCAGTTTTAGCTGTTGAAATACCGTTATATTATTAACAAATTGTAGCTTCTTATGCTAATGACATTCACAATGATCCGGAAACAAAAATGCAATGTAAAGCGTTATATTTCTTAGAACCAATTGTGAATACATTGGATTTTTTGTGTAATATAAAATCTTTACTGGCCTTACCCTTCTTAACTCACCACAAGAAACTGGGGTTGTCTCATCCGTAATTCCCATTCAACTCTCCGATATTTTTTTAAAGAGGCAGTAAGACTTGTAGGTATTGTATGATATCGTATGATACTAGTATGTATTGATGATGCATGAGACAGTGACAGTCTAGTTGACAAGAGGGCAATTCCCTACAGCAATGCCAACATGCCGATATTGGACCATTAATACCATTGCTCTTGGGAAAGAGACAGTTTCCCCCACTAAATGGCACTCGTCTTAAATGATATTTCGTAAAAATTTCATCTCCCATGCAGAGACTGATGTTTTTTGTGCGCTTTTTATTCCGTGCATCTCAGCCCGTGTTTTATTATCAAGCGCAAGCATCAACATCATTCTTTTGCAGCATGTTTGCCTCATATGTTTGTGATATGGTACAATCAATTGATTAAAATTTAAATTAGCAAAGTCACTTACCTTTACTCCATAGCCTCCGCCAGGTTGTTTTTCTTTAGGATCTGCCAGGTTGCCTTCATTGTTGTCCTATAAAAAATAGAGTGTGATAACTTTTATTAACAGTGGAAACAGTGAGAATCCTACCGCCTTGATTTATATCACTAACTGAATAGGCCTAAAATAATGTACTTTTGTACTGTAGATTCTCAAAAGTTTTATGAAAATTTATTATCTTCACATCTGCTCAGGTTTATAAAAACAATTAATCCATTATTTTGTACATCATTGACAGTGAGCGGAATCTCAGTGCTTTGTTTACGCAAACAAAACTTGCACGTTACACATATGTCTCTCAGCTTTCTTATCCACTAGGGGGGAATTATCTGGAAAATCTGACTGTCTGGTTTTACTTCAAAACTGGATGTTTTATGAACCGATGAGCTGTCATGAGTTTAGACAAATAATTACCCAACACCGAAACCAGATGAATAAACACCGAAACAATAAAGTTTTGGTTTCAGCATGCCCAAAGCATCCTACAACCACAGTTTCCATTATTCATTTGGCCGCAATGAATGAATTCTCTCAATGACGATTGAAAATTATTGTCTTTCATGAAGATTTATCATTGCGTTTCATACCAATAGCATTGTTTCAATAATCCGTTCAAGTTAATGGACATTCACGCACACATCAGAGAGCAAGTTGTCATCAGCAAGAACTTGGTCTGTAAACAATGTTAGGTGTTATAACAAACTCACAGACACCTAGAAATGCCAAAAAATATTAGCAATAAGAGTTGTCCCATATGTAATTATGACATACTTGCATTTTTGGCCGATTGCCAAGACCTAAAACAATCCACAATTTTGCAACAAAATAGCTCTAAAGTCTTTGGCAGGATAGCATGTAGTTTTATTATGGAACAATTTCAGCTGACCCTTGAGGACAAAAACGTTCATTGGCATAAAAGTTAGCGAAATTAGCGACTGTCAATAACGCTAAAATTAACGCCAAAAAAGTCAATTCCAAAATTCGTTATTTTACTGAAAAAAACAATATGTTGGTACATGCTCTGAGTGTAATTCCCACTGGAATTCAATCCAGGATACCTCAGACAACGACTCGGCTACAGAGCGAGCTGTGTTCGAGGGCAGACAACACCAACACCATTTTCTCCGCCATGTAGTTTAAGATCCTGTAGGGTAACTACGGACAAAACCTGTTTTGTTAAGGCCCTTAACTACCCCTCAGGTATGTCATAACCGCCTAGCAGAGGCAACTCATATTACTTTCAATTGATGGCATCTCCGGGTGCATATGAAATTATGGCCATTTTTGACTACACACAATATTGTTTACAGACCAAGTCCTTGCTGATGATAATCAGTTCTCCGAGGTATGTGTGTAGTCTCCAACCTATATAAGTTTTAAAAATCACAATGGAAGTTTTAACGTTCAACAAAATTGTACATAACATGTACTTAAAAACCATATATGATATGATATATGATTCAGAACTTTTCACAAAAAAGCCATAGAAGCTTAACCTACCTTACACGCAAAAAAGTGCCCATTAGCATTAATTTTGCTATTCAGTTAACCTTGAAAGATATTTATATATGTTATAGTGGAGGGAAACCTAGTTGCTAAAATTAAAATAGCTGATTCACCTAGAAAATTAAAAAGTTTGACTCTTTTTACTGGCTTAAAACTCTGCCTGTAGGTTATTAGTCTTCACAGTTTACTTAATTGCAACTTAAACTACCGCAGTGCCTTACCTTGACTCTCCAGCTCTCGTCGGTCAGGTCAGGTAGGTCGTCTACATTATTATCCTATAAAAAAAGAGTGTTGATCTTATTGTCAAATAAATAGGAAAGAATAACCAACCAAGTTGACCTCTTGTGCTGCTGCACTACCCAACGTCTCCACTGTTACAATAAAATAACAAATTTCTTATAACATTTTACACCAACAACAAGATGCCAAATCTCAAAGCTTTGAATTTGATTATACAAACAAAACTTGCTCTGTTTGTATTTTAGGGAGAGGCTCAACAATACACCAGATTTGCCTGTATAAAAATTCCACAGTCCTCCTTGAAATAAGAGTTCCCGTCAACATCTGACCTTGGGTAAAGTTTGTTCTTGACTACCATTGGTTGCAAGCCTTGGTATTCTGGAGAACAATACTTTCCTAGCTGAAAATGATAAAGCTTCGCAGGGGCATATGACTTGACATTAAATATGAGAAAAACCTGATGCTCAGATGGCTTGCAAATATGTTATTTTCACAGCCATCCAGGCTAAATTGCTCATACAAGATTCCAAGCAGATGTCTGGCTTTATCATGTCAGTGTGGGCGCTTTTATATAATACCTGTAGGCTATTTGATATATCTATAATAACAACAGACCTGTTTATGTTTCAGTGGTGGTGTTAATGGCACAGTGGCTGCAATGAATGGTTTGCATTCCACCGCGCTCTTACTAGTGATTGCCACCATCGCAATGGCTGTTTTCATCAGTTTGTCCAATCTCAGCGGGCTTACCGCTTCCGCAGGTTTTCCAACCTCATGCCTTAAAAATAAAGCCATAATCATTTTTTAATCAGCTTACCTTGCCATTGTAAAACAATACATGTAAATTTTACTTTAAAATGGTCTTTTGAAGTGTGACTATGGCAAAACTATGGCCTTCTAAGACTATAGGAGAATATCAATTTTCTGAAAGCTGGATTCAGTCAGCTAGTTAAGCTTATCAACTGGGAAGCTTAGAAATACACTATACTCAATATTATATATACATATCATATGCATAAAGTAGGAAATAAACTTTTGTCAAACCCATGTACAGAGAATGACTTGAAACTATGTACATGTCCAAATAATAAATCAATTTCGTCGTTTTCATACCAATCATTATCTTTCCTGAACACCTTGTCTGTAACTGCAAACGCAACAATTTCGTCTGTTGGCTTCGGGAACGTGCGCATACCCTGCGGGCGAAGAACCAACGCATGATCCATCTATAATAATAAAGACGTTAGGTATTTTTATTGGAAAACGGTATTATTTTTTATGATTTTTTAATATAAGGTGGAGGGAGTTTATTGGTACAAGCGATAGTCGCTGTTCAACAACTCGCCATTTAGTCTCGTAAACACTGTGAAAATGTGAAGCTTTCTTATGCTTTATAATTTCAGTATTATGCGCACTGCTCTGCTAAACGAGTGTCAGTTGTCCCTAGTCACACTTTGTTGAGGACACAATGATAAATTTTATCTCTTTTAATGAGATATGTTTCAATCAGGTTGTTTACTCCCTGTTTCTATGAACCAGTAAGGGGTAAAGATAGACATTGTCCTAACATAAATTCTTAAATGTGGAAAAAGCCTAACAGAGGACTTTGTCTACTACAAGGAGTCTCCCAACCGGGTATAAATTACCGCAACATATGACAAGCCAAGAATGTGAACTGACTAATATGTTATTTACCTTTGTTGGGAGGAGATTCTTTTCTTTATATGTTCTAACTTTCCTCATTGGTATGTTTTTTTCTGTCTAAAACAATACTTAGTACTTCACAAACCAACACAGAGCTGTTGATAAAATTAAAATTTCCAACAGGTGGGGGGGTGGCTAACCATGTTAAGTGTGACAGGCGTAAACAGTGGCTAAAGACCTTTTTACAATGTGCAGAGGTGAAACATTAGAAAAGTAGCCCTAGAATGTGAAAAGTGGCGACTGAAAATAGTAGAAAATTGACCCAAACTCAGCGTATGTGTGAATGTCGGCTTCTTAAAGTATGACAAAAGTCAAGTCAAATATCCTAGGTAGGGCCCCCAGGTAGATAGTGATTAGCGATGTAATTTGATCATCATTCTTATGCAGAATTGGTCAAGTACTCTGAGCCTCAAGGTTGCTGAAAGGGAAGCTGCCATATTGGAGCCCATCATCCTAAATATCTTTGCGCTCGCCATCCTTTATTTGTGGAAAGGAAAGTATACTGTACACTCAGAAATAACTCTGCGGCGATTTCTCCCTTAATTTGCCCCCTACCCAAATTCCTCACCCAACCCTAAAACCGCATCTCTCACAGTCTCCATTGGCTAATCCATTTGGTGCAAATCCAAGTCCAAAGATTACGGCAATCGCATCAGATACTTTTTCTAAAGATGTGGAAAATGTGGATGTTGAGACCAAATACATGATCTGTGTACTAACCTCATTCACTATATCACCTGGTATCAGGTCGCATGCTATATCTAGAAGCTGTACCAGAGTGGACGTCCTTATCTGTATATCATCAACTATAGCAGACAAAACAGCATGGATGTTACAGACTAATGCATAAGATGCATGCGTTAAGTTACATCCTTACACATTTGAAAATTCACATATATGTACATATATATTATGTATTTATATATACGGCATCAGCGTCGGATGAGATATATGTCTAGACGTTAGGTGGAATGCCTCTTTTCTGAAACTATTTGTTTAATGAACAATTAAATATTAATACAACTTGTATTCCATCGGGTTTGATGTATAAAGAATGTCAAGTTGTAAAACCCGAAAATAGACAGATGTTTATGTATACTCCGTATGGAAGACAATCATAGACTTATTGGTTGAATTGGATTGGAATGCCACACATTCTACATCTTTTGCTTGTAATCACTTGACCTCTAATTCTTTTAACAGAGCATGCTCAATTACCATTGATTTTTAGTCAGGAGATCACTAGTTCAAGCTGGCCTAACAGATGGAAACCTCCTACTATACTATCGTCTAAGACAAGCAGCTAGACCGGGATGCACAAACTTACCAACATCAATTGTTTTGACCTCCCCAGCATTCTCAGAGCAATATATTAGTACACCTAAAACACAAAATGTTGAGGGTCTTGAAATATGTATCATACACATTAGCATAAATGTGGTCCATGGAAGCGGATGTGGCATTTTACCTATTCCTGGGGGCCCAGCAGTTGGACTCAAAAATAAAAGGCATCACGGTAGTCACTTTTTTACACAAGGGGGTGTTTTTGAAACACGTTCAACTCCAACTCGAAGGGGTATCAAATGCAGTCCTACAATGATAAAGAGGTTATAGGGACTGCTTTATGAGTTGGTTTTAGAATTTTCCCATTCATTCTCAGATATTGTCAAGTTATATGTTGCGGAAGGGTTTGATTTCTACTATTATGAGCAGAAATGTTTGTTACACAGGTTCTGGCGGGGGTATTTTCTCAAAAAAGACAAAAGCGTTAGAAGTATTTCTAAAAATTGTCTATGACTATCCTAGTGCCTATTTTCTCATAGTTCCGCCCCTGAGCCTGGGGGAGGAGGCAGTACAAAATTCTGTATTGCAACGAATACTCCTAGAGAAGGAGACACATCAGCATAAAACTTTCCTAATTTTCCAATTAATTTTTATGTATATTATGTGCGTACATAGTATACATTTGTAGTGTATGATATAGTTTATTGGACTATAATGTCCATGTCATATTTATTACTGTTGTTAGCTCTGTGTAGAAATTTTTAATGAATCCTTAGCTTCCCTGTTAGAACAGGCCACAATTACTGTGATTTGTAACTAAGCCAACTCGTTTGAAGATAAATAAAATACCTCAGATCAGACCAGGTTGAGATGACTGTTAAACTATTATTCCTATGTTTTTTTCATCAGACTAAACAGACTATCTCTTAAATAAAAATAATGGCAAAACCCAAAAGACTGATTCACAACAATTAGGATTCTGGCACACACAAGTATATGCAGCAAAAATATGCATTTGCCCTTTTCCGCTGACAACATTATCTTACATGGTCCAGTCAGTTTTGGTTCCCCTGTCTTCTCCAATTTAAACTTTCCAGATATACATCTAGGGAACTTCCACCTGAAAAAATCATCCATAAAAGACATTATTCTATTATGAAATATCAAAATGGACCAGTTTTTACGAGCAGACTCCCAGCTGCTGTTATTTTGGTAAGGCATCTGACATATTGATGATAATTATATCCTGCATCTAAGCCATTACTGGTATAGTAGAACCATAGGCATATAATAACTTATATGCCTATGAGTAGAACACATTCCAAGTTGCTGGCAATCAAATTTCTTCAAGTGCAAAAGGGCACTGAAAGACAAGCATGTTTATGCTTCAGGCTTCATTGTTTTAAGCAAATTTATAAGTAAAGTTAGATCATCAAACATTGTCTACTATCTGGTATTTTTGACACAGGGGGACAGAAGATGGACAGCATATGCCCATGAGATGAACAACAAAGGTACAGCAGGGGTCTACACCGAACTTGGCATACATAGACTTATTACGTAAGTATTGATTATTGATTGATAATATTTATTTCGATTATGATCATACACATATATGACGTACCACTGGCCTCCTCTGTTTGTATATGCATGGCTAGAATCAATCATTCCTGTCAGCTCAAACTTATCCAGGCACTACAATAATAATTTGAAGGCTAGAACACCATTGATATTTTAAACGTCAACGTTGAGCTACAATTAATAGACAGGGTTGGTGAATGTGTGTGAGTCAGGTACCATTGTGGGTTAGACATTGGTGATAAAAAGCAGGTGTATCAAGGCAGATCAGCTGAAGCCGTAATACATCAGTCATAGAAAACTCCTCATTCTTAAGACATTAAAAACAAAGAGTGGTCCAAGATTCACTCCTCAATTGATACAAGCAGAAATTAATTAACCTCCGACTGAACATTATAATCATAACTATTCTTACACAGTCAGTGTCGCTTTTGGACTCTCCATTTTGTCGCCTTATCTTGATCTCTGATACAAGCTGTTCCTATTGAATAAATACAAATTATATATTGAACTGCATGTATGTGAGGATAAATGGGGGAAAACATTTGTTCATCCCCATCGCTGCTATGTCCCAAGGTTTTTTGGCTTAGTTATTGTTTGGGAGCTTTGGGTGCTGGGGTTTAGGGTTTTGGGTTCTGGGATTGAAATTCCGTTTTTTGGGAATTCAGGGTATTCAGGTTGGGTTTATGTTCCTCAGTACCGGCACTCTTTATGGTGGCAATACCTCACAACAACCAACCATAAAAACATATACCAAAAATGCAGAAAATTATAATATAGAATCTGAGAATCGTGGTTTATCACCTGCTTAGCATTTGTCTCCTGTGCGATATATTCCAAAACCTCACAGAAAAATTCCTCGTCGTATGTGAGGGGAGGAACAATTGGTAGGCACGCTACATCCTCTGTTTCTGAGGTATATTTCTAAAAAAGGAAAACACACTATTTTTTACACAACATACATGTACTGCACAAAAACAACAGATACCACAAGGGCCATCCAGACTGAAATCTAAGAGATACATTAATATTATAAATTTCTTCGAAAAGTTAGTCTTTCATCAAAGCAATCAAGTGTAAGGTTTTCAGTTACCTTCATACAAAATAAAGCCAAGCCAATAAGGCTCTTTCAAGACGTTTCTCGACTGTTTGTGAGCATAAACTGACAATAAGTTTAAAAGAAAAAGTGTAATATTAAATGATGCACAGGGAAATATGCCTACTAGTGCAGACACTGTGAGATATGAAACATTTGAAACCTGGTACCATAATTCAAATTGTAAACCAATATTTTCAATTTATTTATATCGCAGAGTGTTTTGCTTTTATGTACAATATCAATAATCCAGTATTTTAGTTCTTATTGGTTCTAATATAGTTTTTGCTGCATTTAAATATTAAAAATCAGCTGACCGATACAATATTACTCGTTTATGGCACAGCACTAACACGTTTTGGTGTGGATATTGTTGAATATTGCAAAATAAGGCCCTTGAACATTGTGTTCTCAGTAACAATAATTACAAATTTTTTGGAAAAAAATTTTTGTCTTCCAGATCTGTTGGGTTTCATGGATGCAATACAAGTGTTCCTTCCCCAGATCTGCCTCTGTGTCTGTGTGTAACATAAATATGTGAATGCGAATAAACGAGCACGCTTTATCAACCTACATTGCTATAAATCTCGTCCAAGACTTGGTTGACACTCTTTGCCATATGTACTCTGCTCATCAGATGTTTGCTGCCGCTGAGTGCAAATATTGCTGGACCTATAGGTAGCGATTTGTAGGTAGATGAGGCTGAGGCAGGAGTAGTCTCCTTTATGTATACACATGTAACTGTTATTAGTGTCAATTAAGGATGTCATAGCAATAATAAATATCAAACATCCATGCTCAACAGGCAACCATAATATTATTATCATTTAGTTATTTTGGGGGGAGGGGGGGGTAGAGTAGAATTGATAGAATATATGAGTATTGTATTGTATTGTAGTATCAGTCTCGCTTTTATACAACACAAAAAATAAAAATATTGTCATTGAATCTTAATAATAAAGGTTGCGGTAAGTCAAGGATACATGGACCTTTGTAGATGCTTGAGTCAGCAATCGTTTCTTTCTCACTTTTCCCTGGTTCAAGTCCCTGCCTAAAAAATAAGTAATAATGGCAACTTATATAGGATTTGGGGACAGGGATAGGGTATTCAATAAAGGTACTGAAAACCTCTATGCTCGACTGTAGTGGTAGTACTTTAAAACAGCACTTTTAAGGTAAGCATTGCATTTCATCAAGGCATTAAACGATCCAGGTATCCTGAAGCATTATTCCCCCTCAATCAACTGCTTGTTAGAAGTCTGTTGACTGTATTAACAAACAAAGGTGATTTTTCAGCCTACCAACCCTTCTGGAAGATGGGACAGTTCCACAGACAAGTTGCAAGGATCGATGAGATAATTATATTGATCGCACTACCAGGTTAATGTTTCCTGTTTATCGTGTAATGTCATGTCTGTTACTAGTTGCCGTATTGCAGAGCATTTAATAGTATAGCTGGCAATGGAAATTGGATTATAGACTTGAAGCAGATATTTATACTGAAGATTAATATTTAGTTGAGAAAGTGGCTCTCTTCCTGAAGCTGAGGGAGGATAAACTCTTGTGAAATTGAAATACCATGTTTATAAGCTTTTGGTCCAAAGCCAAAACACACACATTCAGAGGGAATGTGAACAAATGTGTTATCTTGGACATATATTGCAAAATCCAACCGGCTTGCGTTATCCAACAAATGCGTTATCACTGCAAATCGAACTAGCTGACTGTAAAGTGTTTTCCTCATAACCTCTTGTTGACATCAATGGCCAAAGAATGAAGCTGAATGGGTTCACAGAACGATAAAATGCTAATGAACAGTACAATTCTTTAAATATTTGAATGGGGAAAAAGATGGATAGATTGTCTGGTATACAACAAATGTTGTAACTGAAGAATGTTTACGGGTATTGAAATTGGAGATTAGACCACAGGCCATAGACCATGGCCATCAATAATAATGATAGCGCCAGATGTTTTGTGCTTGAAAGCAAACCATAAGAAATTGCTTAGTTGCTAAAATTACTTGATCACTTGTATGTAGGTAAAATATTAATTGATCACAAATATTTTTGATGATTTGTACCTGACTGAATCCAGTCAATATACAGGCAATAAACACAGGCATTAAAGCCTGAAGCAATTGCTTGAAAAACATCAATGAAGCTTTCTTGAAAATGTTTGATACATACCATTTTCCATTTTTATTGAGGTGAAATGTTTTTTTGAGACTATCCACAACTCCTACCAAACTCTTCTGCTTGTCTTTAAAGGGAGGCTGATAAACATACGAGAGGAATAAAGTTGTATTGGTAGATGCTGGCAGTTATATAAATAAGATTCATTGAAACCCACAATCAAGCCCACTAAAGCTTAATCTCAATTTCTAAACCTTTGCTATAAATATTGCTTACAACAAGGACAATGTGAGTGCAATGTCCATACATATTATACAGGTTTATGTGTGTAACATGTAGGGTTAATGGTCATAATATTTTATGTGCATAGAAATAAGCTATATCCATATTCTCAGCACAGATATTAACTCGGCTTTGATTTTTCATACCCAGAGGATATACCCTCCGAATGTCTACAGCATGCTCAATATTTATTTTCGTATCAAAAGCAGTTACTGTGAAAGCTGGATGACAACCTCTCAATCACAAAAGATACAAACTAACATTTTTATTTCAGTTTCAGGTAAAAAATATGGAGTCTCGACATAACTCCGCTACAGGCCTTAATTATTTCGTCTTTGCATGGTATTTATAGTCAATGTAGATGTGTTACAAAAATAAACTGCAGCCCGACTGTGACTGGATTTATTGCTGATGCTAGATTTTGTATTGTAGATTGACTATTGACTTGTTACTTAGTTAACAGATATTTATGCAACACACTTACAAGCTTTCCGTTCTCCCTATCCGGCATCATCTCAAGCTTGATGGCCTCTGTTAAGCTCACCTACATGAAAATATATATGAAAGAAAATGTGAAATTGAAATGTCAAAGTTATTTCCAATTTTCCGTCGAATGACTCACTGGCAATTACATAACATTGTATAACTAAATGCATATAAAATTTCATTGCGTAGCATCAGGGAATGATTGTAAAATACTCCTTGATGTTCAAAATTCACTTTTTCCACGCTGCGATGTAATTCTGACTTGACTATGTTATTCGAAGGGAACGTAAATTCTATGTGTTGCAAAGAAGAAATGAGTTGAATCATTGTATATGGCATAACATTGCTTAGCAACAGTATGGTCACATGAATTGTTGCATGACAATTCGAATCTTCTGTTGCCATTTCAATGCGAAGCATTTCTTGCGAAGTGAAACAACTCCGAACCTCTTTGCTCTGAATCATATCGAAGTTGGTTGTTTCAATGGGGTGGAGTGAGGGCAACTCCGAATAACATCACAGCATGGAAACATAATGATTGATTCAATTAGGGTAAAACGTATTTGGGAACGTCAATGCCTTACATGACATGTCGTCATCAGTGCGTGAGCCGCTGCGTAAACTGACTTCGGCTCACCAAGGCTCCGTCTGAGAAAATCCTCATCTTTTAATGTAAAACTCTGCATAGAAAATAAACGTACAAACACATTATATTCCTGCAAAACAGTGTGTTGTCAGGTACATTTGGTTTATGTTTATTCCGAATAACAAGCAATCGTTTTATAAAGATGACAGATTGGCCATAGTTAAGTTGTTCAAGCAACAGAATTTATGTTGTTGGGTACAAATTTAAGGCTGCTTTGGCCACACCACTTTTACTCACTCAGTATGAAATTAAAAAAAAACAGAAATTGAAGACAATGGCAATGGGCCTTGTGCCTTCATTCGCTTTCATAAATTCAATATAACTAAAGGCTGCTACACATATACACTGGGTACTATGGCGTTTAGCACACATGGTATTATTAGGTATATATATATATATATATATATAATATTCAAATATTTAATAATGAAATAAAATAATGATCTCTTGCTTGTAGGAATAGGTATAATGATGTGCACTAAACACCCAGTAAAATTGCCAATACTACCCGGTACCTAAGACACATAGTGTGTATGCGTAGCAGCCTTACTATGTACATCAATCGCCTGCATCAAAAGTGAGTCGAGTACATTGCTGTGAGTTGGCAATTCTCTAAACTGCTGATGGTTTTGCCTAATGTTTTTTGGTACTTTCTCTATCATATTGATTCTACTTTTTTCTGTGAATCATTAGTAAATAGTACACTCATTCATTTAATCTTCTTTTAAACTCAATTATTGTAATCACTTGTATTATTTTCTCTTTTTAGAGCATTGACAGGAAGTTAAAGTTTAAACAAAAAAACAAAGGGCGCACATCACAGGCACTCACACACAATGCATATCGCAACAACAAAACACATGCCTGGGCCTCCTCGCCTCACTCGCTCGGAGTACCATTCTTGCAAATAGTACGTCTCTCTACAAAAGTAAGTCACACTGCTGCCACTAAAAGTGACGATGGTTGTTGGCAGATTTTTTGTCACTTTTTACTAGCCGACACTGTACATATCGGAATAACATTACTTACTCCTGCTTTTAGCTTGTTCACCATCTGGCCCACATTTTCCTTGAAAGATAAACAGTCCTTGGCTACGGCTCCAAGGAGCATAAAAAGGGCCTGCCCACAGACTCCAGCAGCATTTCCTTTTTTACACCTCTTAGCTGGAGGCTTCTCACTTTTTTTGTCTTTTTTTCTTTTTTGCGAGGTCCCCTGCTGAAATTACATATTGGTTATTGAAAATTTTTACATACTGTCTAAAAACTAACTATAGATAAGTGTTTGGTTTGACTGTAAGAATTTAGGCCAGGTATTTTTCTATGAATGCAATGGTTCAGTTGTTCACAAGCGAAAAAGTTCATCAATTTACCTGCAGTTTTATGTGTTGTTCCAGTCCACCAATATTTTAAATTGCTGTTGGCCTAAGTTAGCAGATTTAGCATGTCAATGGGATAATAGTTAATGAATAGTATTATCCATCGGAACCCTGTAAATGTAAGTCTAAGTCTGAGCTCACAATTTGTTGATCTCTGACACAAAATTAAACTAGCCACCTCACCTACATGTTCTCCATGTTTTTGGTGGGAGGGACAGATTGCAACAGGAACAGGGACATGGACAAGGCAATAACATAGAGATTCTGTCCCTTTCTCCCACCTACGCTACACACGCCAAGCATAGCAATTCAATTCACCAAAAAAATTATATCGGTATGGTCTATACAGACAGTTTCTTTATCTGCATATTCTGAAATTTGAGCAGTGTTATCCTCGTATCTGTATTTCTCAACACGTGTAAGGTACGAATATGCTTGATAAATCATCCAATCGTGCTTCTAATGCAATAATGACAAGTAGTACTTTGGGATTGAAAGAGTATGTACCTACATGGTTAGATCAATCATAGGTCACAATAACAATGGTCCTTAAAGCATTGGAACCATTATGGTTGAACTCACACTCACTCGTGCATTTTCTGTATGTCCATCTTGTTCAGCAGGTCCCTGTTTAAAAAAGGAAAGAATATCACTGTTAAGTGAAACGGTCATATATAAGAACAAATCAATTGATTGCTCGATTGATTGATCGATTGAACGGTATAAGGAACATACTCAACTGAAGGTTACTTCTACCATTCCTCCATAGTACTGAATACTGAAATCAGGACAGGAAAATAGGCTGTTCCAAATTATGGTATTGATTCGTTTGATCAAGTCCCTTATACAGGCAAAATCATTGACTGAGGAAATAAAATAAACGCACTCATCAAGTGTTTTTTCCAGCATGTGATTTTTGGCAAAGTTACAATGTTGCTGAGGCGCCTGACCAGATGTTTCCGACTATCAACGAGGAAATGTTTGTGATACAGGCAATGATGGGGGGGGGGCCGGATTTCATACAAAACAAAAAAATTTAAAAACAGCCATACGGCATTTTTTTTAAAAGTTTTTATATTTAATTTGGAAATGACAGT